>Ga0209342_10000773_pt1 | contig 37149 bp, 32 predicted proteins | sample RifCSP16_2_FD_184023 | JGI IMG/M metagenome (GOLD analysis project Ga0209342, IMG submission 184023) | Soil microbial communities from Rifle, Colorado - Rifle CSP2_sed 16_2 (SPAdes) (version 2) | ecosystem: Environmental > Terrestrial > Deep subsurface > Rock core/Sediment | place: Rifle...
CTGCCCCTCGACCGCGCCCTCGAGGTCAGGCAGGCCCGTCGTGCGCTCGGCCTTCCTCTCGACGAGGAGCTCGGGCGCCAGCGCCTCGAGGGTCTTGCGCTGCTCTCCCTCCGTGAGCGCGTTGACCTCCTTGATAATCCGGTCGGCGGCCTTTGCGACCTCGCCCGCCTTCGCCCGCAGGTCGCTGCGCTCGCCGAGCACGCGCGACATCACGGCGCCCCTCTCCGCCTTCCCGCCGTGGGAGAGCGCGTTCTGCAGCGCGAACTTGCGGACTGTCTCTTCCAGGCGCAAGCCCCCCTTACTTCGAGCGGCTCGTCACGAAGCCGACGAACTCGCCGAGGCGGCCCCGCGCGGGGCTCGGCTCGAGGGCCTTGAGGCGCTCCCGCGCGCCCTCGCCGTAGGCTGCCGCGAGCCTGCGTGCACGGTCGAGAGCGCCGCAGGATTCCATGAGTGCGCGCGCCCCTGCGATGGCCTTCGGGCCCGCTTCCGGGTCGCCGAGCACGGCCTTGAAGGCGCGCAGCTTCGCGCCCTTCAGCGCCTCTAGCGCGTCGATCGCCATGACCGTCCGCTTTCCGTTTCGCAAGTCCTTGCCGATCGGCTTGCCGAGGTCCTCCTCGAGCGCGCCGAGGTCGAGGAGGTCGTCCTGGATCTGGAAAGCGATCCCGAGGAGGCGGCCGTACTCTTCAAGGTCGCCTGCAAGGGCCGGGCGGGCGCCGCCCACGCGCGCGCCGCAGTAGGCGGCCGTCGAAAACATGAGCGCGGTCTTGCGCTCGACCATCCGGAGGTACTGCGCGCGCGTGACGGACTTCGCGCGCTCGAACTCCATGTCCTGCTGCTGCCCTTCCGAAATGCGGCGCACCATCGTTGCCACGCGCCCGAAGATCTCGACCTTGAGCGGGTCTTCAACGGGCGTGTCCCCGAGGATCTCGAAGGCCCGCGCGAAGAGCGCGTCGCCGGCGTTGATCGCGGTCGCCTCGTCCCACTTGAGGTGAACGGTCCTGCGGCCGCGGCGCAGCTCGGAGCGGTCCATGATGTCGTCGTGGACGAGCGTGAAGTTGTGGATGACTTCGAGCGCGACGCCGACGGGTAGCGCGGCCTTGGCCGCCGGCGCGCCGCCGACCGCCTCGGCCACCATCTGTGTGAGCACGGGGCGCAGCCTCTTGCCTCCCGCAAGGGGGATCCATGCCATCGCCGCAGCGAGGCGCCGCTGCTCGCCTTCCTTCAGGTACGTTGCGACCGCGCGGTCCGCCTGCCTGCGGTAGGACGCCATCACCTGGGCGAGCGTCACGGCCGCCGTTGCAAGTCCCCCCCGACACGGCTTTCTTCCCGTCAGTCCCCGTCCTCGTGCGGCTCGAGCCTGCCCGCCCACGCGAGGAGCTCGTCGGAGAGGACGAGTTCGCTCTTCTGCAGGTCCGCCACCGTCCGGCACCCCGTGAGGAAGAAGGCCGCCTTCATTTCGGCCACGGCGACGTTGAGGGCCTCCTCGACGGCGTCGGCCGAGACCGTCGCGGGCTTCAGCATCTTCGAGGCCATGCCGGCCGCCGAGGCCCCCAGGGCGACGGCCTTGGCCGCGTCGAGCCCGTTGCGCAGGCCGCCCGTCGCGATCACGGGCAGGCCCACATCGGCCTCGAGGACCGAGATCGGCGTCGGGATGCCCCAGTTCCAGAAGGTCTCGCCGAGGTTCGCGCGCACCGTGTCCTTTTCGCGCTCGGCCCTGTAGTACTCGACGGCCGAGAAGCTCGTGCCCCCCACGCCGCCGACGTCGATCCCCTTCACGCCCGCGGCTTTGAGCGCGAGCGCGACCTTGTGCGAGATCCCCGCGCCCGTCTCCTTGGCCACGACTGGCAGCTCGCGCGCGAACTCCGCGATCTTCAGGGTCACCCCGCGCGCCTTCGTGTCCCCCTCCGGCTGTACGACCTCCTGGAGGTAGTTGAGGTGGATCAGGAGCACGTCCGCGTCGACCATCGCCATCGCCTGCCTCGCGTGCTCGATCGTGAGGCTCGTCGAGGTGTGCTGGGCGATGAGCTGCGGCGCACCGATGTTCGCCATCACGAGCGGCACGTCGAAGGCCTTCACGACGCTGAAGGTGTTCGCCACGTCGGGCTTCAGGAGACCCGCGCGCTGCGAGCCGACGCCGAGCCCCACGCCGACGCGCGCGGCGGCCTCCGCGAGGTTCCGGTTGATCTTCTCCGCGTCCGGGTAGCCGCCCGTCATCGAAGAGATCACGAGGGGCGCCTTGAGCTTGCGCCCGAAGATCTCGCAGGAGAGGTCGACCTCGGCAAGGTCGAACTCCGGCAGGGCATCGTGGATGAGGCTCACGCCGTCCCACCAGTTGCGGTCGGCCCGGCTCTTCTCGTTGAGGACAATCTCGACGTGCTCAGCCTTCCGGGAGACCGTCTGCTGGCTCTCCTTCTCGTCCGGAGTCACGTCCATCGGCGGCATCCCCTCACCTCGCGACGACCCCGGGCGGCACGACCTCGGTGCCCGTGACGTCCTTCCCCGAAAGCGCGTCCTCGACCCGGCCGGGGACCTGCCCGTTCACGATGCGCACGCGCGCGCCCCCGAACGCGATCGCCTGCGCGGCCTTGAGCTTGCCCGCCATCGCCCCAGTCACGTCGGCGGCCTTCCCGGTCCCTTCGGGAATCGCAACCTTGTCGGACGCCTTCAACCTTTGGATGAGCGCCGCTCCAGCTTCTCCGGGGTCGCGGTCGAACACGCCGTCAACATCGACGGCGAAGACGACGAGAGTCGGGTGGAGGTGCCTTGAGAGCGCGACCGCGATATCGTCGGCCGAAAGGACCGAGACGCCGAGCGTGTCGTCGAGGACCACGTCCCCGTGCGACACCGGCACGAGGCCGCGGCCCAGCGCCGCGTCGAAGATCTCCCAGTCGATCTTTTTCAGCGCACCCTCTCGCATGGTCGCGATCGACGAGGGCGGCAGGGGCCAGGGCGCGGCGCCCGCATCGCGAAGCGCCTCCATTACGCGCCCGTTGAGCCTCGCGACCGACGCGCGCACCTCGGCGGCCCCCTGCAGCGAGCCCTTTGCGGCGAGCCCGGCCTTGAGGCCGTATTTCAGGGCGCCCGGGTGCCCGAAGGAGCCCGCGCCATGGAGCACGATCGTTTCGCCGCCGGCGGCCATTACCTCGCGGGCAAGGCGCGCAAGGACCTCCGCCTCTGCGACGCCCTCGGAGGCGCCCTTCTTCGTGATTACCGAGCCGCCGAGCTTCACGATCTTGATCGGCACCCCGCTTGCCAAAGGCCCCTTGCGCGCCAGTGTCGACCGCCCGTCCGCCGGGCTCTCCGGCCGCGTGGCCAACCCGGGTTCGCCATAGTAATCCTTTGTAGGCGAAGGGCGCGGAATCGCGGGGGCCGCGCCGCACGAGCCAGGCACCCCAAACGCCCTCGCAATCACCTTATAGGGGAGGCCCTATACGCGCCCCCTTGCCCCAGGGGGTTTTCTTGTGATCCGATTCGGCCCCAGCGGCATTCCTCTCTCATGTAAAGGCAGGACGCCGCGCGACGGTATCGAAGATGTCCACAACCTCGGTCTCAATTCGATCGAACTCCAGTTCGTGCGCGTGAACGTGGAGGAGCGCTACGCCCACGAGCACGAGTTCGGTAAGAAGCGGCGCGAGGTCGAGGGCCAGATCATCGTGGACGTCCTGCGCCAGCAGGAGCCGCCCGCGCCCGTGAAGAAGCCCACCAAGGCGCGCCCCAAGAAGAAGGGCAAGGACGGCGACCTCCCGGAGCCCGAGACCGAGCCCTTGCCCAAGGGCCCCCAGCTCCTCCCGGTCCCGAACGAGCAGGCGCCGATCGAGCCGGGCGACGTGCTCAAAGTCCTCCACACCTCCGTGGGCGCCGACTACGCGGACCTTGCCGACACCGGCGCGCTCGCGCGCAACCTCGACGTCCACCTCACGATCCACGCGCCCTACTACATGGACCTCCTCGGCGACGACTTCGTCGCAACCCGCTCCATGGACGCGGTCGTCTACGGGGGCGTCGTCGCCGACGCGCTCGGCGCGCGGGCGCTCGTCACGCACCTCGGGCTCTACCACACGCCGGAGCGAGCCGACGCAATGAAGAGCGTCCTTGCCAAGCTCAAGGAGATCGAGTCGGCCTACGCCGCCCGCAAGATCCGCGCGAAGCTCGGCCTCGAGACCTCCGGCAAGCAGATGGTCTTCGGCCAGCTCGACGAGGTCCTCGCGGTCTGCGACAAGGTGAAGCGCTGCCACCCCGTCCTCAACTTCGCGCACATCCACGCGCGCGAGAAGGGGCTCCTCAAGCGCCAGGAGGAGTTCCAGGACGTCTTCGACCGCACGAAGGAGATCACGAAGTCCGATGTCTTCTACACGCAGTTCTCCGGCGTCCAGCACGAGGGGGGCAACGAGCGGCGCTACACGCCGATCAAGAAGGGCGACCTGCGCTTCGAGCCCCTCGCCGAGTGCATGCTCGAGAACAACTTCGACGTGACCGTAATCTCGTCCTCGCCGCTCATGGAGCACGACGCGATGTACATGAAGGTCATCTACGAGCGCCTCGCGCTCCGCAAGGAGATGAAGCTCACGCGCGGCAAGGCGGTCCTCGCCCACTAGGGGGCCTTCGCCCTTGAGGGGAGTGGCCCCGACGGACCCGCGCCTCGTCCACCGCTACCTCCTTGCCGAGGTCACCCGCGCGGTCGAGGGCGTCGACCCCAAGGTCACGGCGTGGGCCGTCGCCCGGCTCCTCAAGTCGAGGCGCATCTTCGTGTACGGCGCCGGCCGTTCGGGGTTCATCGCGCGCTGCTTCACCATGCGGCTCAAGCACCTAGGGCTCCCGATCGTCCGCATGTCGATCGACCCAACGACCCCCCCCGGCAGGGAGGACTGCGCGGTCATCATCTCGGGGACCGGCGAGACGCCTTCCTCCGTCGACTACGCGAACCTCGCCGCAAGCGGCGGGGCGCCCGTCATCGCCCTCACCGCGCACGAAGGCTCGGCGGTCGCCCGCCTCGGGTCGAAGGTCATCCTCCTCAAGCTGCCGACCGGCGCCAAGCAACAGGCGCTCGCGCCTCTCGGCACCGTCTTCGAGGAGGCGGCCCTCGTCTACCTGGACGGCCTGGTTGCCGTGCTCATGGAGAAGCTCCAGCAGTCGGAGGGCGACCTGCGCCGGCGCCACGGATTCACGCGCTGACGGGACGAGGAGGCTGTCTTTAGCCAAAGCGTTAAGTACGCTCAAGGCGGGTCAAAGGCCCGTCCATCATGCCTTCCGCAAGACCGGCTCTGGCCATCCTCCTTCTCCTCGGTTTTCTTGCGCCCGCCGCCGTCCTTGCGCCCCTCGCCGCGGGGGGCGACGCCGACGACCCCGACATGGACGACAAGGCCGACGACGCGGCCTCGGGCCGCGCCGCCCGCGACCTCATCGCCGGGTGGGTCACGAACGAGACGGTTGACGGCATCGAGTTCGACCTCCAGATGTCCGCCCTCGAGCCCTTCACGCCCTACAGCGACTGGCAGAACCTGCCGGTCGTCTACTACGAGTTCTTCTTCGATGTCATCACGCCGCAGGGGCTTTTCTCCTACTCCGCGAAGGCGACCGTCCCGATGCACGGGCCCCTTGCGGCCTTCACGACCTACGACCTCTACGCCGTGACCTACGGTTCCCAAGGCGCCGTGCTCAACCAGACGCCGATCGGCAACCCGTCGGGCCGGTACATCGTCAACGCCGCGACGATCTCCTTCACCGTGGCGAAGAGCCAGATCGGCGAACCCGCGCGCGGCGACATCATCGAGGGGATCTGGGCCCGGACGCAGAGCGCCTCGCAGCGCAACACGGGGGACGCGATCACCGAGGACACGATGCTCTCCCACGTCTCGCCCGGCCGCTCGTTTACGCTCACGGGCGGCGAGACATTCTATTCGATCACGATTACCGTGACCTCGCCCACGTCCGTGAACGCCTCGCCCGAGGAACCCGCGCGCTTCGACTTCACGATCCACAGCGACAGCGAGAAGGCCGCGGACGTCCAGGTGCGCAACGCCACGGCGCTCCCTGCGAACTGGACGATGTCGACCGACCGCCAGTATTACACCGTCGACGCCGGCGGGAACACGACGGGGCAGGTCACGATCACGCCGGGCGGGAACATCACGAACGTGACGCGGCGGATCACGATCAACGGGCAGTTTAGGGACGACCAGAACGCCACGCGCTCGACGGAGAACACGCAGACGCTCTCCGTCCTCATCCCGCCGGCGCCCGGCAGCGGCGGTGGCGGCGGTGGCGCCAGCGGCCAGAAGGGCCAGGACCTCACGGTGTACCTCGCGGGCGCCGGCGTCGCCGGGGCCGCGGCCCTCGGCGGCCTCTACTGGTACGCGGGCATCTTCAAGCCCGCGCGCCGCCGCGAGCGCGCTAAGGCCTCCTTCTCCAAGATCGCACAGCAGCGGCTTGGGAAGGCGCCGCGCAGCGGTCCAACGCCCGGCGGCCCCCGCCTCCTCCTGCCCCGCGGCGGGCCCGGAGGGGCTCCCATGGGTCCGACGGGACCGCGCGGGACCCCCCAAACGCCCCTCGGACCCATGCCCCCCCGCACCCCCGGCGGGCCTTCCGGGCGCCCCCTTCCGCCGAGGCGATGATCGGCAATTCGCGGGAACGAGCCAGGCGCCCTCAAATCCCCGTCACTTTCCCTACACCCAGAAGCAAATCCTTAAAAATGGCAGGGTGGTGCCCCGCTTGCTGGCCTATGAGTTCCTGCAAGATGTTCAGCCACAAGTGGGACTATGCCGCGGGCGGCACGCGCGCCTGCAAGCGATGCGGCGTCCGCGAGCGTTTCAACACCCTCTCCAGCGAATGGCAGGGGGCCTAAACCCCACGCAGGCCGCGAGGTCTAAAGACCCCGCCTCACCTTGCGCGGCTCCGGCCGTATGCCACGCCCCAGCGCACCGCCTGACGGGGCGGCCGACCACTTCACCCTCGGGGTGCTCTATGTCGCCGCGGCAGGGATCCTCTACGGCACCCTCGTCATCCTCGGCAAACTCGCCTACGCCACAGGGATTGCGCCGCTCCCCCTCCTCGTCCTTCGCTACGGGCTTGCCGCCGCCCTGATGTGGGCCGCCCTTGCGGCGCTGCGGCCCGACCTCCTGCGCCTCAAGCCCCGTGCGCGCGCCCTTGGCCTTAGCCTCGGGCTCCTCTACGCCTTACAGAGCTTCGTGTATTTCTGGGGCTTCCAGAACGTCGACGCGGCCGTGACGGGGATCCTCTTCAACACGTTCCCTCTTTGGGTCGCCCTCTTTGCCGCGGCGTTCCTGAAGGAGCGGATCACGGCCGTAGTCGCCGCGGCCCTTGGGCTCGGCGTCCTTGGCACCGCGCTTACAGCCGGCGTGTGGACCGGGGCGTTCGATGCGTGGGCCACGGTGCTCATCCTCTCTGCGGCCTTCGGATACTCCACCTATGTCGTGGCCGCCCGCAAGACCGCGGCCGACCTTCCCTCCGAGGCCGTGGCGGCCCATGTGTTCCTCGGCTCCGCCGCCGGCTTCCTCGGCGCGGCCCTCGTCTTCGGGGGGCTGCCCACGCACGTGGCCCTCGACTCCCTCATGTACGCGGCCGCACTCGCCGTGCTTGCGACCCTCCTGCCGATCCTGCTTTTCCTCAAAGGCCTCAAGATTATCGGAGCCTCCCGAGCCGGGGTCATCGGGACCCTCGAGCCCCTCGTTACCGTCCTGCTTGCGTGGGCGGTCCTCGGCTCGACGCTTGGCCCCCTCCAGGCGCTTGGCGGCGCCCTCGTCCTTGCCGCCTCCTTCCTCGTGCACCGCTCGGGGCTCCGCGAACGCGAGGCCGCTTCTGAGGTCCCCCGCGAGTGAGCCGCGAGGGTCAAGTACCGCGCCCTTGATTCCCCGGCCGGTGCGGGAATGGAAGCGGGAGAACCCCCGGCCCTCCTTCTCGATGCCGTTGAGAAATCCTTCGGCGAAGTCAAGGCGCTCGACGGCCTCACGCTGCGCGTCGGCCGCGGCGAGCTCTACGGGTTGCTCGGCCCCAATGGCGCCGGCAAGACGACGGCGATCCGCGTCGCGCTCGGGCTCGCCCGGCAGGACGCCGGGCGCGCCGAGGTCTTCGGCGTCCCCTCCCCGCCGCGCTCCGTGATCCAGCGTGTCGGCTTCGTGCCCCAGGAGCCCGCCCTCTACCGCGACCTCACGGTCCGCGAGAACCTCGAACTCTTCGCCGCGGTCTTCGGCCTCGACCGCGCCAGGTGGGCGGATCGCTTCCTGCGTGTCCTCAAGTTCGTCGAGCTCGACTCGAAAGCCGACGAGGTCGTCCGGAACCTCTCGGGCGGCCAGGTGCGCCGCACGTCAATCGCAGCGGCCATGGTCCACGACCCGGACCTCCTCGTCCTCGACGAGCCCACCGTCGGCGTCGACCCGGAGCTGCGCGTCTCGTTCTGGGACCATTTTGCCTCGTTGAAAGATCAGGGCAAGTCGATCCTAATCACGACCCACTATGTCGCCGAGGCCAGCCGCTGCGACCGCGTTGGGTTTGTCCGCGCAGGCAAGCTCGTCGCCGAGGGGCCGCCTGCGGACCTCCTTGCCCGCACGTCGACCTCGTCCCTCGAGGACGCCTTCCTCGCGTTCCTGCGCCGCGACAGGGGGGAAAGCCCCTGAACCCCACGCGCGTCCTTGCCATCACGCGGCGCGTCCTTAGGGGCCTGCGCCACGACCGGCGCTCCGTCGCGCTCATCGTGGTCGCGCCCATCATGGCCATGTTCGTCTTCGGCCTCGCGTTCTCGGGCAACGTCAGCGACATCCCCGTCGCGGTCGTCAACCACGACTCGCCAGCGGCGTTCGGCAACCAGACCGACCTCTCGCTTGGCGCCTCCATCGTGGAGCACCTCGACCCGGACCTCATACGCATGGTACCCGCCGCCGACGAGGCCGCGGCTGTCGCCATGGTCGAACGCGGCGAAGCCCGCGCTGCCGTCATCATCCCCCGGGATTTCACGCGCGACGTAATCGCCTCAATCTTCAACGCGAGTTTCCGCGGCAACACGAGCGTCTTCGTACGCCTCGACCGCTCGAACGTGAATGTCGCCGCTGACCTCGAGCGCGCGGTCGCCGTGGCCATGCAGGAAGCCGTCAAGGACCTCGGCCGCCCGGCGCCAATCAAGCTCGACGACTCGCAGCCCATCTACGGCAAGGACGCCAAGTTCGCGGACTTCTTCATCCCCGGCATCATGACCTTCGCGGTCTTCCTCCTCACGAACCTCCTTACAATCACGGGGTTCGTCCAGGAGCGCCTCGCCGGGACCCTCGACCGCCTCGGCGCCTCGCCCCTCACCGAGGGGGAACTCGTGCTCGGCTACTCGCTCGGCTACTCGCTCGTCGCGCTCCTCCAGTCCGTCATCCTCATCACCGTCGCCGTGGTCGTCTTCCAGATCACGATCGTCGGGCCCATCGCGCTCGCCTTCCTCATCGTCGCGCTCTTGGCGATCGCCTCCCAGGCGCTTGGCATCCTGCTGTCGGCCGCGGCCCGCACGGAGGCCCAAGCCGTCCAATTCCTCCCGTTCCTCGTCTTCCCCGTCTTCCTCCTGTCGGGCATCTTCTGGCCCGTCGAAGCGATCCCCGTGTGGCTGCGCCCACTCTCTTGGGCCGTGCCCACGACCTACGCGGTCGAGGGCCTTCGCTCCGTCATGATCCGCGGGTGGGGCCTTGAACGGGTTGCCCCCTTCATCCTGGCCCTGGCGCTCTTCGGCCTCGTGTTCCTTGTCCTTGCCCGCCTCTCGCTCAAGCGTTCCAGGCGGTAGTTTGCGATTCCTTTATCTCAAGGCCAGGCGCTCTCGGGGTGAGCCCCTTGAAGCGCCCCGCCGAGAAAGACGAGGAGTTTGAGCCCTCGCTTGCAGACCCCGCCGCGCGCGCGCGCGTCGAGGCGCTCACCGAGCGCCTCCTTGCGCTTTCCGAGACGACCTCGAAGGAGGAGGACAACCGCCGGTACTTCTTCGCACGCGGCCATGAGTTCGCCGCGATCCTCTCCGACCACGGGCGTGCGCTCGTCGACGTCCGGGCGCCGCGCCCGGGGCTTCGCGGCGGCTCGACCCCGGCGCTCCGCGAGCGGATGCGCGAGGGCGCGCACCGCGAAGGGTGGGTGCTCGTGCCCCTCGACACGGAGGAAGACATCCGCGCGGCGGAGGAGATCGCGAGGCTGGGCTACGAGGAAGTCCTCGGGCTCGCCCCCACGGTGGCCGTGCGCAAGGAGCGGCCGCTCGAGTCTTTTGGCCCGGGCCGCGCGCCGCCGAAAGGCGGCAAGAAGAAGGCCGCCCCCGCGCGGGCGAAGAAGGCGCGCTGAGCGCCGCCAGGGAAGGCGAGCAGCTACGCTTGCGCCGGCCTACTTGCGTTTCGGCGGCGCCTTTTCGTCGACGACCGACCAGTGGTCCGGCTTGTGCTTTCCACGCCCCAGCCGGAACCCGACCCCCGCACCGCCGGCCACGCCCGCGGCGACAAGGACGCCGACCGCCACGCCGGAAAGCCCCGCCTGTGTCGGCACGGGGTCCCCGCCGTTGCCGTCCGGCGGCGGCGGCGCCGGGCCCTCGGGGACGGGGAGCACACGCACCGTAAAGGTCGTCGTGTTCGAATTGCCAAACGCGTCGGCAACCCGCACCATCACGGTGTAGTTGCCAGGCTCGCTCCAGTTGTGCGCGGCGGCCGCGCCCTGCGAAACCTCCCCGTCTCCCCACGCCCAGGTCACGTCCGGAATCACCGAATTGTCCGTCCCCCGGTACGCCGCCTGCAGCGGCTGGTACACGATCACCTCGACCGTGCCGTTGTGCGCGACGGGGATTAGCTCGAGCAGGATCGTTGGCGCCGTCGTGTCGACCACGACGACCGTTAGGCTCGCGTTGGCCGTGTGGGCGTAGAAGTCCTCGACCGACGCCGTCACCTGGTAGGACCCCGGCACGAAGAACCGGTACGCGAGCACGGCGCCTTGGCGCACGCCCGTGAGCCCCGTGACCTGCCATGTCGTCTCGGACACGCCGCTCGGGTCCGACGCATTGGCCGTGAAGGTCGCGACGGCGCCGGCTTCCACCGTCATCGGCCCCTCGATCGAAATCTCCGGGGGCTGGTTGTCCGTGCAGTGCACCGTGAAGGACTTCTCCGCGAGGTTTCCGGCCGCGTCGCGCAGGCGCAGGGTGGACTGGAAGTCGCCGAGCAGCGGGAACGTGTAGGAAACGGAGAGGCCCTCCAGGTTCGCGCGCCCGCTGGGGACGAAGAACGTCCAGTTCGCGCGCGCGCCTGTGGGGAACGCCGGGTCATTGTCTTCGGCCATCGACACATCGAAGGAAATCGGGAGCCCCGCCTCGCACTGGCGGTCGCCGAAGAGCGCCAAGTCCGGGGCCGTGATGTCCACTGCGCTGAAGTCCACCGACACCCAGGCGACATTGCCGGCGGCGTCGCTCACGTAGAAGGTCGCCTCGAGCGGCCCGGGGTCGGAGACGTTAAAGACGCCCGGGCTCGCGTTCGTCCACGCGATTTGGAGCCCGGCGCGCTTGAGTTCGAACCACGTCGACATCCCCTTCGGCCAGTCGGGGTCGTTGTCCGTTGGCGCCGAGCCGTACACGCGGAAGGGCGCGTCCTCCGTCGCGACGGGCACTTGGAGCGCCGGGACGGCTGGAGCCGTCGTGTCCCGCACCGTGACCTTGAAGGCGTCCTCGTCGGAGAACCCGGCGGCGTCGACGACGACGAGCGTCACCGTGTAAACCCCGGGCGTCGCGAACGTCCACGCCGCAGGCGACCGCCTCGGTCGCCGTGCCGTTGAAGATGTACCACGTGAACTGCGCGCCGCCCGGGAAGCCCGGGTCGTTGTCCGTGGAGAGGCCCGCGTCGAGCGTGACCGCGACGTCCTCGTCCACCACCCGGTCGCCCCCGCTTTGTGCCTCCGGCGCCGTCCGGTCCCGGACGAGCACGCGCAGCGTGTCCGTCGCGCGGTTGCCGCCGTAGTCGATCACCGTCAGAGTCACGGTGTAAAGTCCGGGCGTGGCGAACCAGTAGAGCGTGAAGAGGCCGGCCACCGTCACATTGACGCCGCCGTCGGTGAGCGACCAGAGGTACGACCGGATCCCGATGTTGTCCGTCGAGAGGTAGCCCGTGAGGAGGACGGGCGCATCCTCGAACGCCTCGAGGTCCGGCCCCGCGTTTGCCACGGGCGGTTCGCTGTCCGGGTACCTCGCGATCGGGTAGCGGTCCTGGTCAGTCCCCTGGCTGATCGCGTAGGGCGTGTCCCCGATCCCGTTCATGTCGGCGTCGGGGCCCGTGTAGTCGTCCCAGAGGTTCCCCACGGCCCCGTCGTCCCACGAATGGAGGGCCGTGGCCGTCTGCGCGTGCTCTTGGTTGAAAAAGAAGAGGTTGCGCGTCACGAGCCCTCCCGTCCCGTTCGGCAGCGCAAGCCCCACGGTGTTCGCCGTGAAGGTGTTCCCAAGGAACGTTACATTCGTGCAGGCTTCGCAGGTCGCGCCCGCGAAGGTCGCTCCGGCAAACGACGAGTTCGCGACTTTGATGTTTGACGAGTCGATCACCCGCAGCCCGTAAGACGACCCGCCAAGCGAGGAATTCTCGACCGTGAGGCCGTCCACCCCGTCCGCGAAGAGGCCCTCCCTGGCTTGCGTGACCGTCACCTCGCGGAGCGTAAGGCCCGGGAAGTCCCGCGCGGCCACGCCGATAAGGACGCCGGACATCCGCACGCGCACGAGGGACACATCCTGCGGGCTCCCCGCTCTCTCCACATTGGCGTCGGGGTCGGCCGGCGGCGGCGGGGGCGGAGGGGGGACGATCACGAGGCGCTTGCGGTTCGTCACCCCGACCTCGAAGGTGCCCGAGATCTCGGAATCGCGAAGCGTCAGGTTCGAGCCCTGGAAGAACGCGACCCGGCCCCGGCCCGTGACGTTCAGCCGCTCGACGAGGAGGTTCTGCTCCGTCCCTTCGGTGAGGATCGCGTTGTAGCACGAGGTCGTCTGGATGTCCCGCGCGCGGTTGTCCGCCCCCCGCGTGAAATTGATGCACGTGAGCCCGCCGCTCACCGTCAGGTTCTCAAGCGCGACGCGCTGGGAGTCAAGCACGCCGACGCCGACCGACGCGGAGGTGGCCGTCGAAAAGCGGACGAGGATGTCCCTTGACCTCTCGATGAGGAGCGAGGGGTCGCCGTCCGAAAAGGACGCGTTCTCCACCGTCACGTTGTCGCTGTCCACGATGGCCAGGATCGCGAGCGCCCGCGCGTCGAGCGTCACCCGCGTGAGGTCCATCGCCCATTCGATCGGCCTGCCGTCGGCCGTGTTTCCCGAAAGCCGCTGGCGGTAGTACGCCGGCGCCGAGACGAGCGACGAGGTCACGGTGAAGGCCACGGGGCGGTCCGTGATTCTATTGCCCGTGACCGTCTGGTTCGGGCTGTCGTGGAGCTGGATGCCCGTGGACGGCCCGCCGCGGACTTCGTTCCCGTCGAGCCACTGGATCGATCCGGCTCCCGACACGAAGATTCCCCGGGGGAACACGCTGACCTCGTTGCCCCGCAGCTGGTTGGGGCCCGAGGGGTTCGAAACCTGGATTCCCACAGGCACCTGCCGGAAGATGTGCTCGGGGGGCCAACTCTTCATCGTGATGTTGTTGAACTTCACGATCGAGTCCCTCGTGCCGCCGAGCCAAACGGCAAAGCTCGGCTCGCTCGCGTAGAACGTGCTGTACCCGACCGAGACGCGCGAGGACGACTGGGCCGCAACCGCCGCGACCGACCACTCGGAGAAGTCCGTGGACTCGATCGTGACATTCGAGGCGAGTTGCGCGAAGACGCCGTCGTGCTGGCAAAGCGAGATGTCGCTGGAGCGGATCGTGACCTCGGAGGCCGAGCGGACGGCCACGCAGTCGAAGGCCTGCGAGAGGTTCAGCCGGTCGGCCACAATGCCCACGCGGCCGTTCTCGGCGCGGAGCGAAGTGCCGGCCCGGAAGACCCGCACGCCCTGGAGCCACACGCCGCCCGTGTCGCCCGAAACCGAGATCCCGTCCCCGTTCGAGCCCAGGATCTCCGTGTCGCTCACGGTCACCGTGCCGCTCGTGCGGATGTAGAGCCCCGTGCCCGCGGATTCGATCGTGGCGTTCTCGATCCGCCCCGTGCCGGAACCGAGCACTTTGATGCCGCCCCATAGGGTCGCAAGCGGGCCGGGCCGGAACTCGACTGGCGAACTCGGGGTCCCGACCACGACGAGCGACCCGTAGACCTCGACCCACGCGCCCCCCGTGGCGCGCACCTCGACCCCTGGCTCGATGCGCAGGGTCGCGCCGTCGGGTACGGTGACCTTGCCCTCGAGCGTGTAGGGCGACCCGAGGAACGTCCATGTCGCGCCGCCGGCGAGCGTGCCTGCCGGCACGGAAGTCGCGCCCTCCCCCGCGCCCGCCACGGCGAGGACCGCAAGGGCAAGCAGAAGGCCGGCGGCGAGAAGGTGGTGGCCCCCCGGTTCGACCTTGCTCACGTCGGCCTTGCCACGGATTGTGGCCCCCCCTCGGGCCCGAGTCACCCATCTCCGGTTAAGCGTTGCCAGAACGACCCCTCCCGCGCATTTGCGCTACTCCGGCGGCCGGTCGCCGCCCTTCTTCGCGCCGCGGCCGAGCCGGAAACCGAGGGCGATCCCGCCGATCAAGGCGGCCGCCACGAGCCCCGCGACCGCAAGCGTCGGGAAGGCGGCGCCCGTGGGCAGGTCGCCGCCGTTGCCTCCCGGCGGGGTCGCGGGCGGCGACGCCACGACGCGGACGAGGTACGTCGACGAGTTCGCGTTGCCCCAAGGGTCGGAAGCCCGCACGCGCACGGTGTAGTTGCCCACGTCCACGAAGATGTGGGACGCGCTTGACCCCGTCGAGTTGCTGCCGTCGCCCCAGGACCACTCCACCACAACCGCGCTGGAGGAATCGGCGCCGAGGAATACCGCCTGCAGGAGGCTCCCCAGCGTGACATTCACAAGGCCGTCCCTGAGCAGCGGCGTGAACTCGACGCGCACCGTCGGGGGCCGCGTGTCCGCCACGGCAACCGTGAGGCTCGCGTTCGCGCCGTGGCCGAGCGTGTCCTCGACATGGACGGTGATCTGGTACGAGCCCGGCTCGAAGAACCGGTAGTTGAGGTCGCGGCCGTAGCGCGGGGTCGAAAGCCCCGAGATCAGCCACATGAACTCCGTGAGGTCGCTTGCGTCCGAGGCGCGTGCCGTGAAGAGGGCAAGCTCGCCGGCCTCCACGCTCAACGGCCCGGCAACGGAAATCACCGGCGGGCGCGAGTCCCGGATGTGGACGCTGAAGGAGGTCTCCGCGAGGTTGCCCGCGCGGTCGCGCAGGTGGAGCGCCACGACGAAGTCCCCGATCGTGGCGAAAACATACGAGGTCGAAGTCCCGGCAAAGCCCGCACGCCCGCCGGGAAGCGTCACCGTCCAGGTCGCATTCGCCCCTTCGGGGAACCGGGCGTCGTTGTCGGAGGAAAGCGAGATGTCGAAGGGGATCGGCTCGCCGACCTCGCCCTGGCGGTCTCCAAAGGCCCGCAGGTCCGGGGGCGTCACGTCGGCGACTTCGAACAGGACGCTCGCCGACCCGACATTCCCCGACGCGTCGCTCACGAGGAAGACAACCGTGTAAGGCCCGGGCTCCGAGACATTGAACACCGCGGGGCTCGCGTTCGTGAAGTCGATCCGCGCACCCTCGCGCCAAAGCTCGAACCACGTCCTCATCCCCTTGGGCCACAGGGGGTCGTTGTCCGCCGGCGCCGAGCCGTACACGCGGAAGGGTGCGTCCTCCGTGGCAGGCGGCGCCTCGAGCGGCGGCACGAGCGGGGGGGTCACGTCCCGCACGACGACAAAGGCCGTGTCCGTGTCCGAGAACCCCGAGGCGTCCTCGACGTAGAGCAGCACCGTGTAGTTGCCCGGTGTGGCGAACGTCCAGGTCGCCACGGCCCCCGGCACCGCGAAGGAGCCGTTGCGATCCGTGATGTACCACGTGAAGATCGCGCCGTTCGGGAAGCGCGGGTCGTTGTCGAGCGTGCGAGTCCCGTCGAGCGCCAAGGGCCGGTCCTCGTCCACCGTGCGGTTCCCGCCGGCGTCCGCGTGCGGCGGCGTGCGGTCAAGGACGGTCACCGTGAGCGTGTCGGTGTCGCGGTTGCCCCCCCAGTCAATCACCGTGAGGGTGACTGTGTAGGTCCCCGGCGTCTGGAACCAGTAGCGCGTCGAGAGGCCGGGGATCGTCACATTCACGGCGCGGTCGACGAACGACCAGAGGTACGCGCGGATCCCCACGTCGTCCGTCGAGAGGTAGCCCGAGAGGAGCACGGGCTGGTCCTCGTAGGCGACGATGTCCGGGCCCGCGTCGGCGCTCGGCCCCACGGGGTCGGCAAAGAGCGCGATCGGGAAGAAGTCCGAGTCGAGCCCGAAACCGATCGGGTAGGGCGTGTCGCCGATCCCGTCGCTGTCGTTGTCGAGCCCCGTGTAGTCGTCCCAGAGGTTTCCGACCGCCCCGTCGTCCCACGCGTGCGCGGTCGTGTCCGTCGTGCTGTGGAGCGCGTTGAAGAAGAAGATGTTCCGCGTCACGAGGCCGAGGCTGCCGCCGGAGAGCGAGATCCCCACGGAGTTGCCGACGAACAGGTTCGCCACGAAGCTCACGTTCGTGCAACCGCCGCAGAGGACCCCGCGGAACCCCGTGCCCTCGAAGCTCGACCCTTCGACCCGCGAGTCCCGGAGGTCGTCCGCCCGGATTCCGTAGACGGAACCCGAGAGCGATGACCCGTTGATGAGCACGTGCGCCGTCTGCTTGAAGAGCAGGCCGCTTGTGGCCTGGCGGACCGTGACGTTTCGCAGCGTGATGTTCGAGGTGTTCTCGAATTCCCCCCCCACGTCGACGGCCTCGAAGAGGACGTTCACGAAGCGCACGTCTTGCGGGTTCCCCCGCTCGAGGACCGCCGGCCCCGTCCGGCCGTAGCGCAGTTGCGCGTTCGTGGCGCCCACGTCGAATGTGCCGCTCACGGTCGAGTCGAGGAGCGTGAGGTTCGTCCCTTCGAAGAACGCGATGTGCCCGCTGATCGTGACCGCCAGGCGCTCGACCACGAGGTCCGCCTCCCAGCCGCGCGAGAGGACGGCCTGGATGCACCGGGAGGTGTTGACCCCCGAGGCGCTGTTTTGGCGCCCGTTTTCAAACCGGATGCAGGTGATCCCGCCCTCGAGCGTGAGGCCGGTGAGCCGGACGCGGGTCGAGCCCACGACCGCGACGCCTGTCTCGTTCGACTGGATGGCCGTGTCGCGAAGCTCGATGTCCGTGCTGCCCGCGATGAGCGCCGAGGGCACGCCGTGGGCGAGCGTGCCGTTTGCGAGCGTGACATTCTGGCTGTCGACGACCCCGACGACCGCGACCCCGGAAAGGTCGACCACCGTGCCCGCCTGGTCGATAAGGTAGAGGAGCGCCCGCCCGTCGACCGTGTTGTTCGTAAGGTACTGGCGGTAGTACCACGGCGTGGTGGGCGACGAGACATTCACGGCAAACGAGAAGTTGCGCCCGGTGATCTCGTTGTCCGCAACGGTCTGGTTGGGGCTGTCCTTGAGTTCGAGCCCGGTGGCGAGCCCGGCCCCCACAAGATTGCCAAGGATCCGCTGGGGGTTGATCGCGTCCTCAATGAGGATCCCGAGGTGGAAATTCAGGACGCGGTTTCCCTGCAGCGTGTTGGCCGCAAGCGGGCTCTGGTCGTGGATCCCCATCGGGGGCTCGAGGAACACAAAGGTCTCGTTCACGAAGTTGGCCGTGATCGAGTTGTTGTCGATGAGGCAAAGGGCGCATCCAATGATCCGCACGCCCGCCTTGTTGTTGATTGGCAGCGTGGCGTTGATCGCGTTCCCGCTCACGCGGAGCCGGTCGGCCGAGAGCGCCACGACCGCCGCGGTGCCGTAGTCGGTGACCGTCGAGCTCTCGATCGTGAAGTCGGCCGCCAGCGTGAGGTTCACGGCGGCGCCGCCGCAGACGCGGATGAGCGACTCGCTGAGCGTGATGTTCGAGGCGTTTGTCACGAGCACGCACTCGAGCATCTGCGTGAACGTCACCCGCAGGGCGGACACATTCGAGCGGCCGTCAAAGGCCCGTAAGGCGGTCACGCCCTGCTGGATCGTCACGTCCCGCAGGACGACGCCCCCGGAGTCGCCCACGACCGAGACGCCTTCGTCAAGCACGCGTTGGATCAGCGTGTCGGTGATGAGCACGAAGCCCGTCGTGTTCACGGCGACCCCGGTGTCGGGGCGCGTGATCGTCGCGTTCGCGATCGTCGCGTTGCCCGTGCCGTTCACGGTAATCCCGCCCCATGAGCCCTCGGAAGGTCCGGGGGCGAGCGTCACTCCGTTGCCGGACGCCCCCCGCACCCCGAGGTCCCCCTCGACAATGATGCGGCCTGCAAACGGGGCGTAGACCGTGACGCCGGCGTCGATTTCGAGGTGGATCCCGGGCGGCACGCGGACGTCGCCCTCAAGCGTGTAGGGCGACCCCGAGAGAGTCCAGGCCGTGTCGGCCGGGAGGTTCCCCGACACGACAAAGGTCGCCCCCTGGCTCGGCGCGCCAAGCGCGGCCGCGCCGAGCAGCGCGGTGCCGCAGAAGAGCGCAACGCGAAGCGCAAGGCCCATCCAGTGGACACGTTCGGCGGCCAGTCGCGCAACGCCCCGGCCGAGGGAACCCCGGACGGGCGATAACCTTTCAGTTTTCGTACCCGCACGTCCGGAGGGTTTCAGACCATCCCTTGGAGCCTCGCGATCTGCGCCTCCAGTTCGTGGATCCGGTTGACCCTCTGGACCTCGAGGGCCTTGTAGTCGGCGGGCTTCAGCTTGCCCGTGATCACGGACATCTGGGCCTGGTTGAGCTCCTGGCGGATGCGCATGATCTCGTCGACGCACCCCTCGTACGTCGGAGGGACCTCGCCCACGCCAGTCGTCCCCGTCATGGCGCCCTTGAAGCTTGGGTCGCGATTTAATCCTTCGCGGAGGGCCCCGGGCGAGCGCGGGGCGCCCGCCAAGTATGCAGTGTAGGGAGGCCGGTTTGATTTGGCCGCCGGGCGCAGGCGTGGTGAGGGCCCTCCTTGTCCACAACCTCCGCTGAAACCCCCCGCCGAACCCCGCCTCGCGCCCCGCGGCCCACGGAAGGGCCGCTCCTCGTCCACACGCCCGCCGGCCTTCCCCACGACTCGGTCGAGACGGGCCCTGCATGGATCAAGGGTCCCCCGCCCGCATACCACCTGGCGGAGGCCGGGCACCTCGTTGAACCGGGAAGGGTACCCGTGGTTTCGCCGGTCACGGTACCCGTGGTCGCGCCGGTCGCGGTGCCGGTTGCCGCACCGGTCACGGCGCCGCCGGCCACCTGGACCGCGCCCATCCGCTGCCCCAAGTGCCGCGAGAAGTTCGACTGGACGCTGGAACGGCCGACCACCGTGACCTGCCCGCACTGCCGGACGCAAGGCGTGCTCAAGGGAGCCGCGCCTACACCGTAATCGGAAGCCGCGAGCGCCTAACGGTTTCAGCCGTTGGAACCCCGTCCGCGTCCCAGCCGCGGAGTTCATAGTACTTGTCGAGGCACGCCTGCCGGTCCCCCTCGCTCACGAAGGACACGGCCCCCTTCGCCTTCCCGGAGGGGAGCGGGTCGTTGAGGAGCCTCCACGAAAGCGTGTCGTCCTTGCGGCGCACGCCCTCCCGCACGTTGAACGCCCGCGTGAGGTCCCAGACCGCGTGGCCCCTCTCGATGAGTTCGTCCTTCGTCTTGCCAAACCCCGTGATCGAGTTGTAGAGCGCCGCCATCCGCTCCTCGCCCGTGTATTCGGTCGCAAACGCGCAGAGGATGAGCGAGTCGCGCACGGCGAGCCAGTCTTGCCCGCGCACAAGGTCGGGCACGACGGGCAGGGCCGATTCAAGCGGCGGCTTCTTCGAAGTGAACTCGTCGCGCATGTGCGACGCGCCGATGTCGCCCGTCGCGAAGGCGAGCCCCGCCCCCAGTTTGCCGCGGGGGTCCCACGCCGGCAGCTCGAGCCCCTTGCCGTGCGCCGTCCACTTCCACGACTCGCCGCCCAGGATCTCGGCCGCGCGGCGCACGCCCTCCGCCAGGGTGTCGCCGAGCCCCTTGCGGTGCGCGATGGCGGGGATGAGCTCGTCGGGCACCCGGCGGTCCCCGAAGGCGTACTTCTCGGGGATGAGCCCCCTCTGCGAGCACTCGATCGCGAAGGAGACCGCGGCCCCCGTCGAGATCGTGTCGAGGCCAAGCGCGTTGCAAAGCTCGTTGCTGTCCATGATCGATTCACGGTCCGCGATCCCTAGGTTCGACCCGAGGAGCGCAATCGTCTCGTACTCGGGGCGCTCCGTCCGCTTCTCCCCGCGCTGCGCGCCCTCCGTGCGCCCCTCACACGAGATCACGCAGGGCGCGCAACAGGCCGAGCCCTCCATCTTGTACTGCGCGTGGAACTTCTCGCCGTGGATTTCTCCGGCTTGTTCGAATTCGGCGGACTGGTAGTTGCGGGTCGGAAGGCGGTCGATCTTCGAGGAGTACGTCGGCGTCTGCGAAGTGCCGTAGACCAGGAAGGTGTCGCCCTTCTGGCGGTCCTCCTTGACCGACTGGATCGCGCCAATCGTGTCGGCCTTCAGCGCGTTGGGGTCGTGGGGCGCAAAGGGCAGCGTCCCTTCGACCACGACGGCCTTAAGCCGCTTCGAGCCCATCACGGCGCCCGACCCGCCGCGACCTGCCGCCCTCCGGAACCGTGTGATCGGCGAGGCGATCCGCACGAGGTGCTCGCCCGCGGGCCCGATCGAAACGACTTCAGCTTTGGGCCCTGCCACTTTCTTGAGTTCGCGCTCGGTCTCGTGCGTCGTCTTGCCCCACAGGGCCGAGGCGTCCTTGACCTCCACCGCCTCGCCCTTGATGTGGACATAGACGGGCTTTTCCGCCGCGCCCTCGAAGATTAGGAGGTCGTATCCCGCCCGCTTCACCGCGTGCCCGATGTCGCCCCCGATGTACGAGTCGAGGAAAATTCCCGTGAGCGGCGACTTCGTTATGACCGCCATCCGGCCCGCGCTCGAGATGCCGGTCCCCTGGAACGGCCCCGTGCTGAAGATCAACTTGTTCTCGGGTGAAAGCGGGTCGATGCCGGGCTCGAGTTCTTTGGCCAGGTAGTAGGCGCCCAGGCCCTTGGCGCCGACCCAGAGTTCGTGGAGCTCGTCGGGGACGGGCTCGGTCCGGGCGCTGCCCGCGGAGAGGTCGACGCGCAGGAGGAGGTTGGCGCGCCCCTTGTCGACTCGCGCTCCCACCTCGACTCCCTCGCCCAACGAACCGCCGCCTCCCAAATCAAAGTACTCCCCGGCCTCCGGGCTTCAATAACCCCTGTCCACCGACGCACGGGCCGGCGGCGGCCCCGCCCGCGCGGACGGCTCAAGGGAATCCTCTTGTAGTTGAATGTAAACTATGTAGTGTGAAGCTCGCAATGGACACGGACGCAATGGTCAAGCTGACCAAGGCCGGGGCCAAGGAACCCGTTTCTCGGGCCCATGAGATCCTCCTCGCGCCGGCCGTACAACGAGAGGCGATCGACCAAGGCAAGGCCGGGGGGCATGGCGATGCCCTGCTCATCGAGCAGAATGTTTGGGGCGGCCGCGTGGCCGTGCGGGCGGGGCGGCGCCTCGCACAGGCCGAGTCGCTCTTGGCCAGCATGCAGCTTTCCCCAGGGGAAGAAGACGCGCTGCGCCTCTACCTCACCGCCCGCGCGGATGTTGTGGTAAGCGACGACTTCGACTTCCTCCGGAAGCTGCGCTCCCTGCAGGTCCCGATGCTGACTCCCGCGGCGCTCCTGTTGGACATGGTGCAGGAAGGGGCCCTCACAAAGGCCGAGGGCTTGCGCCTCCTAGAGCAACTTTCACCCCACATCGCCGACGAAGAGTATTTTGTTGCAAGGAGTTCGATGGAGGCTCGCTGAATGGACGTCGTGAAGAGCGTGCGCCTGCCCGCCGAGATCGTCCGGACCGTGAGGGAACGGGCTCGCAGGGAGCGTGTTGATGAATCGACGGCCATTCGCCAGTTGATAGCGCTTGGAGGAGAACACTATGCCGTCGAACTCTACAGGAGGGGTGAAGTCAGCTTGGGCGAGGCCGCTCGGCTCGCGCATGCCACGAAACGCGACATGATGGAGGTCCTCCTCAACCATGGCGTCAAGGGGAACGTTACGGTGGAAATGCAGCTCGAAGCCCAGGAGACCATGCGCAGGCTGAGAGGCCAGCGGCCAGTCAATCCAAGCGCATCGTCACGTTCTTGAGTCGCGTGTACCCGTAGACCGCGTCCTGGCCCTGCTCGTGGCCCACGCCCGACATCTTGTAGCCGCCAAAGGGCGACTGCGGGAAGGTCACCGGGTACTCGTTCACGGCCACCATCCCTGCCTGCAGTTTCGCCGCGACCCGGTGCGCGCGCCCCAGGCTCTTCGTCCAGACGCCCGAGTAGAGCCCGAAGTCCGTGTCGTTGGCAATCTCGAGCGCCTCCTTCTCATCTTTGAAGATGAACGCGGTGAGCACCGGGCCAAAGATCTCCTCGCGAGAGATCGTGGCGCCCCGCGGCACCTCCGTGAAGATCGTTGGCGCAAGGTAGTTGCCCTTCGAAAGCGCGGGGTCCTTCGGCTCGTGGCCGCCCGTAAGCAGTTTGGCTTCGTGCTTGCCCTTTTCGATGTATTGCTCGACGGTCGCTCTGTGCTCTCGGGAAACGAGCGGGCCCAAGCGCGTCGCCTTGTCGAGGCCCGGGCCGATCGCGAGCTTCTCCGCTTCGGCCTTGAGGGTCGACAGGAACGTCGGGGCGATGCTCTCGTGCACAAGCAGGCGCGACCCGGCCCAGCACATCTGGCCCGCATTCAGGAAGATCCCGTTGATGACGCCCTTGATCGCAGCGGCTACCTCGGCGTCCTCGAACACAATGTTCGGCGACTTGCCGCCAAGTTCGAGCGTGGCCGGCACGACCTTCGCGGCCGCCGCGGCCGCGACCTGCAGGCCCGTGGTCACGGACCCCGTGAACGCGAGCGCCGCGACCCGCGGGTCCTTGATCAACGCGTCGCCGGCAGAGGCGCCCGACCCCGTAATCACGTTGAAAGTGCCGGCCGGCAGGCCCGCCGCCACCGCGGCCTCGGCCATCGCGATCGACGAGAGGGGCGTTAGCGAGGCGGGCTTGAGGACCGCCGTGTTGCCCGCGGCGAGCGCGGGCGCGAGGCTGCGCATTGCTAGCTGGAACGGGTAGTTCCACGGCGCCACGTGGGCGGTGACTCCGAAAGGCTCGCGCAGCGTGTAGTTGAAGCGCGGCCCGGGCACGGGGATCGTCGCGCCCTCGATCTTGTCCGAGAGCCCCGCGTAGTACTCGAGCGTCTGGACCGCGAAGGCGATGTCCGCCCGCGCTTCGCGCAGCGGTTTGCCTTGGTTCCGCGTCTCGGTTTCCGCGATCGCGTCGCGGCGCGCCCCAAGCTCAGCGGCCCACTTGAAAAGCGCCTTGCCCCGCTCCGCCGCGCCAAGCTGGCCCCACGCGCCGTGGAATGCCGTCGAGGCGGCGTCCACGGCTTTCCGGACGTCCTCGCGCGTTGCGGCGGCGGCGTGCGCGATGACCTCGTTCGTCGAGGGGTCGCGCACCTCCGTTTCGGCCCCGTCCGACGAAGGCTCCCACGAGTTGCCGATGAAGAGCTTGTACCGCTTGTCCTCTACCTGCTGCATGGGGAACGCCTGCCGCCCCAGCGCGAGGGCGGGTTATGGTTGTTTCCTGCGCCGGTCCCGAAAGGCCGCCGGTCACGACCGCACAATGCTCCAGCTCACGCCGTCCGACAGCGGCAGGATGTTCGATTTGAGGCGCTGGTTCGAGAAGATCTGCTTCTGGAAATACTTGATCGCCTCGGTGTCGTCGTCGACCTCGTCGGCGAAGACCTTCCCCTGCCAGAACATGTTGTCCGCGCAGATCAGCGTCCCCTTGTGGGAGAGGCGCAGCGCCTCGCGCAGGTAGTCCGAGTACTCGGACTTCTCCGCGTCGATGAAGATGAAGTCGAAGGCCTTCTCTGGAAGCGCGGGCAACACATCGAGGGCCTTGCCGTGGTGCACCTTCACCTTCTTGTCGACATTCGCCTTGCGAAAGTTCTCCTGCGCCAGCTGCACGTGCCCCCTGTCCATCTCGATGCACTCCAGCACGCCGTCTGCCGGGAGAGCACGCGCAAGCCATATCGCGCTGTAGCCCGAGCACATCCCGATCTCGAGCGCGCGCTTGGCGCCCGCGACCTGGATCAGCATGCCGAGCGCGCGGCCCTCTTCGGGGTTGATGTTCGGCAGCCCCATCTGGCGGCAGTACTTGCGGATCGAGAGCTGGAGGTCGTCCTCGTCCTTGGCGAGCTTGTTCACGTAGTCGTTCGCCTTCACGATGTCGATCGCGTGGCCCTCGCCGTAAGCGTCCGAGTTCTCGTCCTTCTTCGCCACGGGGAGCCGCTCCTTCAGTAAAAATCCTCGAGCGCCTTCGTGAGGTCGACGTTCGAGATGTCGTGGCGCACGAGGGGCCCCGCGACGAGCGCCGGGTGCATCCCCTCGTACGTCGGCCGCGCCTCTTCGTAGAAGACCCCGATCGCCAGGCGCTCGTGGTCCATCGCGCGCACCATCGCTGCTGCCCGGTCCGCGGGGTTGTGCGCCTCGTCCTCGAGTTTGTAGGTCTTCTCGCGGAAAAAGTCGTACGTGTTGACCTTGTTGAAGGTCACGCAGGGCTGGTAGACGTCGACGAGCGCGAACCCGTTGTGCTTGAAGGCTCTCGCGAAGACCATCTTCATGTGCTTCACATCACCCGCAAACGCCCGCGCGACGAAGGTCGCGCCGCCCACGATGCCAAGGGCCATCGGGTTCACCGGCACCTCGACGTTCCCCATCGGGGTCGACTTCGACTTGTAGCCGAGGTCCGACGTGGGGGAGGTCTGCCCCGTCGTGAGCCCGTAGGTCTGGTTGTTGTGCACGATGACCGACATCCGCATGTTGCGGCGCATCGCGTGCATGAGGTGCCCCATCCCGATGCCGTACCCGTCCCCGTCGCCCGAGATCACGATGATGTTCATCTCGTGGTTCGCCATCCGCGCGCCCTGCGCGACCGGCAAGGAGCGCCCGTGCAGCGTGTGGAACCCGTAGCACTTGATCCAGTGCGGCAACTTCGACGAGCAGCCAATCCCCGAGACCACGAGCGTATTGTGGGGCTCAAGCCCCGCCTCCGAGACCGCCGCCTTGAGCCCGTTCAGGATCGCGAAGTCCCCGCAGCCGGGGCACCAGTCGGGCTTGAGGGCCGTCGTGAGCTCCTTCGTCGTCGCGGCCATCAGAGCACCTCCTCGACCTTCGAGAAGAGCCACTCAGGCGAGAAGGGGCGCCCGTCCCACCGCCGGAAGGCGTGCGCGGGGCGCTTGCCCGTGTGCTGCGCGATGAGCGCCTCGAGCTGCCCCGTGAAGTTCGCCTCCACCGTGGCCCACTTTTTGCAGGTGGCGAGCTTCTTGCCCGCGTCCTGGGCCGGGAAGGGGTGCATGTAAACGAAGTGCAGCATGTTCACCTTCAGGTTGTTCCGCTCGAAGTCCTTGAACGTCTCGAGCACGGTCCCCTTCGTCGACCCGAAGCAGACGAGCGTGAGGTCCGCCTCTTTCGGGCCGTAGAACTTCGGGCCCGGGATTTCCTTGGCGACGACCTCGAGCTTGCCCATCCGCTTCGACATCATCTGCTTGCGGTTGTCGGCCGCCTCGACGATCTCGCCCGTCTCGTCGTGCTCATCGGTCGCCGCGACGAACATCCCGCCCCGCATTCCGGGCAGCGTCCGCGGCGAGACCCCGTCGTCGGTGAAGCGGAAACGCTTGAACCAGTCGCCGCCGTCCTTCTTGAAGAGCTCCTGGGCCTCACCTTCCGTGATGAGCTTGCCGCGGTCCACCTTGAGGTCCTGCCAGCGGAACGGCTCGTAGCTGCGCATCCCCTCCGCGATGTACTTGTCCGAGAGCACGATCACCGGCATCTGGTAGCGCTCCGCGAAGTTGAACGCGTTGAAGGTCTCGAAGAAGAGCTCCTCCTGGTCGCCCGGCGCGATCACGAGCCGCGGGAACTCGCCCTGGCTCGCGTGGATTACGAACTGGAGGTCGCCCTGGTCGGTCCAGGTCGGCATGCCGGTGGACGGGCCCGGCCGTTGGACCTCGACGATCACGAGCGGCACCTCGGTCATCCCCGCCATGCCAAGCGCCTCAACCATGAGCGAAAACCCGCCTCCCGAGGTCCCCGCCATCGCGCGGGCGCCGGTGAAGTTCGCGCCGATCGCGAAGTTGATCGCGGCGATCTCGTCCTCCACCTGCTTCGAGACCATGTTGTAGTTGCGCTCCTGGGCCGCGAAAAAGTGGAGCATCGAGGAGGCCGGGGTCATCGGGTACTGCGCGTGGAACTTCACGCCCGCGCGCAGCGCGCCGAGGCACACGGCGTCGTTTCCCGCAATTACGATGCGCCGGGGCGCGCCAGGGACTGGGCTCACGTGCGCGGGCCGCAGCGCCGAGAAGTTCTGGCCCACATGGTCGTAGCCCGCGCGCGCCGCCGCCGAGTTCTGGTCGGCGATCTCCTTCCTCTTGGCGAACTGGTCGCGGATCGCCGACTCGAGGAACTCGAAGGGGAAGTCGCACATCGACAGGGCCGCGCCGACCGAGACCGTGTTCATCATGATCTTGCCGCCAGCCTTCTCCGCAAGGGCCTCGAGGGGCACGCCCGCCACATGCACGTCGGTGCGCCTCACGAGGTCCGGCTTGAGCTGCACCTTTTGGCTGTCGTAGATGACCGCGCCGCCCGGCGTGAGCTCCTGCCAGTGGAGCGCGATGGTCTCTTCGTTGAGCGCGAGGAGCACCTGGATCTTGTCCCAGTGGCTGTACACGGGCTCGGGCGCCGCGCAGATCTGGTACGTGTTGTGGCCGCCCCGGATGAGCGAGGGGAACTCCGAGTACGTGTGGACATTGAGGCCGCCGCGCGAGAAGGACTTGGCAAGGGTCGCCCCCGCAGTCATGATGCCGTAGCCGGCCTCGCCGCCGATCTTGATCGAGACGCGGTTTTCGGCCATTGTGGAGGGGCCCTCCGGCGTGTTCCGCGCAATGTGGCCCGGTAATTAAAGAGGGAGCCCTACCCCTGCAAGGGGCCCCGGCGCCGCCCTTTCGCGTCACTCGGGCGGCGGGGGCGGGCCGCCCCCTGCAAGCTGGTCGATTACAGCCTTCGCGTAGGCCTCCTTGCGTGCCTTGGCGCGGCTCGAGAGCAGGAGGACCACGAGCGCCACGCCTCCGATCAGCGCAAGGAGCGCCACGATGAGGGGCGTGATGTCGGCAGCCGCCTGGGGCGCCTTGCCCATCTCGTACGTGTAGGAGAGCGCCTCGCCGAGTTCGTTGCCCACACGGTCGCGCAGCCTCGGGCCGAACGAAAGGGTGACGGGTCCCCGGCGGCCCGATTCTTGCGCGCTCACGAAGAGCGTCGTGTTGTCCGCGCTCCAGACGAGGTCGACCGGGAACTGCGCCACAACGGAAACATGCACGGAGGCGGATGCCGCGTCAATCCCCTCGCTAAAGACAATCGCTGCGGATTGGTCGGGCGGGATCGACGCCCCGCTTACAGGCGCTGAAACGATGGACGGGCGCACCGTGTCGTAGGTCACGTTCGCGCGCGCCTGCTTTGTCGCCCCGAGCGCGTCGGTCACTCGCGCTTCGAGGAAGGAGTCCCCCGGCGGCAAGACGACGGAGAAGTTGTAGCGGCCCTCGGCCGCGCCAAGGACCGTCCAGTTGCCCGTCTGGAGCCGTGCCTCGACGAGGCGGATGTGCACGAGGAACCAGACCTCCATCTGGGACAGGTGCGGGTTCGAGGCGTTGCCCGGGTCGAGGAAGGTGAACCGGTACTGCAGCGCCGGGCGCTGGCGCAGCGATTCGTTTGCCGTCCCCACCGGCGTGCCGAACTCCCCGGCCGTCGTCGCCTGAACCCACGCGCTCCAATTGCGCCCGTCAGTCCGGTCGCCGAAGCGCACGTCGATTTTCAGCAGGACGGTGAAGTTCGCGGAACTGCCCGAAGTCAGGAACTCGAGCGACTGGCTCCATTCGATGCCCGTGTCGTCTGCCGGCAGCAGGAAGATCGGCGAGGCGTAGCTCGACTCGCCAGCGCCGGCCGAGGCGTTCGGCGCGACCCCCGAAGCGTCAAGCGTCGCGTTCACCAACGTGCCGTTGCGGAAGTCGTCCGAGAAGAAGGCCACCGAGTCCCCTTCGGCATCCACCACGGCGGTCAGGTTGGGGCCCGCAAAGCCCGAGCCGTCCGGGGGGTAGGCGAATCCCACGTCGAGCGGGAGCGCGAGGAACGCTCCCCCCTCGCCCTCCTCGGCGCCCTGCGCGAGACCGAAAGCCCCGAGCGCCAAGAGCAGGGTGGCCCCGACGAATCGCGCCCGCACGAGCGCGCCATCCCCGCGGCGGCGATAATCCTTTTCACACCGTCCGCTGCCGAGCCCTGCCCGGGTCGCAGGTGCGCCCGCGCGCGGCCCACCAGTAGAGCGCCCCCGGCAGGCGCCGCAAACCCGGCAAACCGAAGATGACCTCCGCGAACGGGCGCACGGCCGGGAGGAGCCGCGCGAGGTCGTGGAGCGCGGCCTCGCCCGAGAGGACCTGGCCCCCCGGCTCGAGGACCAAGTGGAACGCGTGGTCGAAGGCCTCGCCAAGCTCGGGGCGCAGCCGCCTTTCCACCTCGCCGTCGTGCATCGAGACGAGGCGGATCCGGCCGGCACGGTCGAGCGCGCGCACCGCGCCGGCGAAGCGCGAGCAGGTCGAGCAGTCCGTGTCGTACACGAGCGTCGCGCGCACTGCGCGCCCCGGCATGTCAGGGCCCCGCGTGCTGCTGCTCGAGCCACCGCTCCGCATCGATCGCCGCCTGGCAGCCGGAGCCCGCCGCGGTGATCGCCTGCCTGTAGCGCTTGTCGAAGACATCGCCGGCGATGAAGACGCCCTCCACGGAGCTCTTCGTGTTGTCCTGGATCTTGAGGTAGCCAAGGTCGTCCATCTCCAGCGCGCCCCGCAAGAAATCCGTGTTCGGCCTGTGCCCGATTGCGAGGAAGAGGCCCTCGGCCTTCATCGTGTCTTCCTTTCCCGTAACCGTGTCTTTGATGCGCAGCCCCTCGACCTTCTGGGTCCCCAAGACCTCGGTGACCACCGCGTTCCACCGGAACTTGATCTTCGGGTTCTCCATCGCGCGCTTCTGCATGAACTTCGAGGCGCGCAACTTGTCGCGCCGGTGGATGATCGTCACCGTCGAGGCGAACTTCGTGAGGAAGGTCGCCTCCTCCATTGCGGTGTCGCCGCCGCCGATCACCGCCACGTCCTTGGCTTTGAAGAAAAAGCCGTCGCAGGTCGCGCAGGCCGAAACGCCGTGGCCCCGCAGCCGCGTCTCCGACGGGATGTCGAGCCACATCGCCGAGGCACCGGTCGCGACGACCACGGCCTGCGCCTCGATGAGGTTGTCATCAGCCCAGAGCTTGAAGGGACGCTTCGAGAAGTCGACCTTCTCGACATTCGCCGTTAGGAACTTCGTGCCGAAGCGCTCCGCCTGGTCGCGGAAGAGCTGCATCATCTCGGGCCCAAGGAGGCCCTTCGGGAACCCCGGGTAGTTCTCAACCTCCGTCGTAAGCTGGAGCTGCCCGCCCCACGGGACGCCTTCGATGCAAAGGGGCTCGAGGTTCGCCCTCGCTGCGTAAATCGCCGCCGTAAGGCCCGCGGGCCCCGACCCTATGATCACGACTTTGTGCGCCATGGTACGCAGAAAAAGCCGCTCTGCCCATTTAAGGCAAACGCCCGTGACTTGCAGGCAGTCATAATTTCTTCGGGCGCGGCGCCCGGCTCTTTAGGAGCGCGAAGGCCTCCTTGGCAAAGGGGTTGCGGGTCTGGGCCTCCGCTTCCTCCTGCGGCATCCAAGCGGCTTCGTCGAGCTCGGAGCGGTCGAGCCGGAGCAGGTTCGACTTGAGGGCGACGAGGTAGACGAAACACACCATGAAGTAGGCCGAGCGCTCGAACTTGTGCGCCGAGACGAGGAGCAGGGACACGCTCACGGGCTCCACGCCGAGCTCCTCGGCAAGCTCGCGTTTCACGCAGGCCTCGGGGTGCTCATCCCACTCGACGAACCCGCCCGGCAGGTTCCACCAGCCCGCCGCGACCCCGCGGTTCGCCCTGGCCATGAGCACGCGGCCCTCCCCGTCAAGGATCACGGCGTTCGTGACGAGCCGGTGCATGGACTGGAGGACCGCGGCACGCGCAAGCGGGGTGACCGAGTCGGAGGAAACCGCGCGCTCCTTGTCCATCCACTCCTCGGGGTGGCGGTCGAGGAGAGGTCGGCCGAAAAGGACCTCGGCCCCGAGCGCCCTAAAGCCCGGGCGGGTCTCGACGCGGAAGGGCAGGCGGCTCGCCTCCGTGGGCAGGTCGAGCCGGTCCTCGCGTTTTTCGAGGAAGACCTTCCCGTCGGTCTCGATGTAGATCGGTCGGCCGGCCATGGGAAAGCGCGCTTCCTCCCTCGCGCTTCTCGCGCGCGACTTTTGCGCCCTGCGCGCGCATAAAGGTTTGGCGTGCGCTTGCCGTGCAAGCCCTTATTCGCGGCAAGCCCCTGCCCCGGCGTGAGGCAAGCGCGTGGGCGGAAGGCGCGCGCAGGGCCTCGTCCTTGTAGGCGCCACGGTCGTGACCGCAGGCGGCGCGCGCCGCGCGGACATCGCAATCGCGGGCGAACGGATCCTCGAAGTCGGCCGCGTCTCGCCCTCGAAGGGCGACGTGGTCGTCGACCTTTCGGGCGCGTTCCTCACGCCTGGCCTCATCGACTGCCACACGCACTTTGTCCTGGATGGCGACGCGGACCCCCAGGTCATCACGAAACGCTCCGACACGGAACTCGCGGTCCTCGGGACCTCGCTCGCCGCCTCGGCGCTCAAGGGCGGGATCACGTCCGTGCGCGACAACGGCTCGCGCAACTTCGTGAACATCGCGATCCGCGACGCGATCAACCGCGGGTGGGTCGAGGGCCCCCGCACCTTTGCAGCCGGCGAGTGGCTCACGATGACGGGCGGGCACTGCCACTTCATGGGCCACGAGATCGACGGGCCCCACGAGGCGCGAAAGGCCGCGCGCCTCCAGATGAAGATGGGCTGCGACTCAATCAAAGTCATCGCGACCGGCGGCGTCCTCACGCCCGGCGCGAACCACCGGGCCGCCCAGCTCGTGAAGGAAGAGATCGAGGTCATCGTCGAGGAGGCCGGCCGCGCCCAGCGGCCCGTCTCGGCCCACGCGCACGGCGCGGAAGGGATCCTGAACGCGGCCGAGGCGGGCTGCGCCTCGGTCGAGCATGGGACGTTCATGGACGAAGAGTGCGCGCGGCGCCTCGCCCAGAAAGGCGTGTTCTGGGTCCCCACGATGAAGGCGCTCGACGACATGCGCACGAAAGGCGTCGAGCACGGGATGCCCGAGTTCGCCGTGAAGAAGGCGCGCGAAGCGGAGGGGGCGATCGAGGAAACCTGGCGGCTTGCCCTCAAGCACGGCGTGCGCGTCGCGATGGGCACGGACGCCGGCACGCCCTTCAACTTCCACGGGGACAACGCGAAGGAGGTCGAGCTCTACGTCCGGTGCGGCATGAAGCCCGCCGATGCCCTTGGAACCGCCACGGAGAATGCCGCGGAACTCCTCGGGCGCAAGGGCGAGCTGGGCGCTATCGCCCCGGGCGCGTTTGCCGACCTCCTCGTGGTCTCGCGCAACCCGCTGAGGGACATCCGGGCGCTCCAGAGGAACCGCACGGCGGTCCTCAAGGGCGGGCGCGTGGTCGCGGGCGCCCTTCCGTGAGTCCGACGCGTGGCGCCCTGAGAAAAAGTGTTTGACCCGGTGGGCCGTTTGCCCCGACGCGGTACCCGTGGACGCCCCAGCCGATGTGTTCATCTCGATCGACGTCGAGGCCGACGGCCCGGTCCCCGGCGACTTCTCGATGTCGTCCCTCGGCGCAGTCGTGGCCGAGCCGGCGCTTGACCGCACATTCTACCGGGAACTCAAGCCGATCACGGACCGCTTTGTCCCGGAGGCCGCTGCGGTCTCGAAGCTCGACCGCGCGAAGCTCAAGGCCGAGGGGGCTGACCCCGCAACGGCGATGCGGGAATTCGCCGAATGGGCCAACGCGGCCGCCGGGCGAGGGCGCCGGCCCGTCGCCGTCTGCTTCAACGCGACCTTCGACTGGCAGTTCGTGAATTGGTACTTCCACCATTTCTTGGGCAAGAACCCCTTCGGGATCTCGGGGCTTGACATCAAGGCCCTCTACATGGGCGCGCTCGGGCTGCCGCGGTGGGGCCAGACGTCCAAGCGCAACTTCGACCGCACGTTCCTTTCAGGGCGGCCCCACTCGCACAACGCGCTCGACGACGCCAAGGAGCAGGCGGAGATCTTTCTCAAGGTGTACCTGAGGGCGCTGCAAAACTGGAAGGCCCCCAAAGGGGCCGACCCTCGATAGACACGCCCATCGTTCCCGGCTAACGCATTTTCTCGAACTCGTCGGGCGAAAGCCCAATGTCGTCGAGAATTTTTCGAAGCAGGCCCCGCCGGATCTCCTCGTTGCCATGGACGGGTACGACCGTCAGCCGTCCGTCGGCATGTTTCCAGATCGTGTGGCTCCCTTTCTGATGATCGAGCTCGAATCCAAGTCCGCGCAGGATTCGTAGCAGGTTTCTCGGCTTGATCGGCGTCAGCTTCGCCAACCAAGTGCCCCCTGGGATCCTAAGGGCCGCCGCGCGATGCTCTCAGACCTCGACAGTGTGAACGCCCACGAAACGCGGCACACGCGTGCGACCACGGGCCGCCGGGACACTGTCCAAGTAAAGTTCGATGGCCTCTCGCGCCCGGTCCTCAAGCGTCTCGAGGTCAGGCGCCTGCGTGTGGCAGCCTGGCAACTCGGGAACGGAAGCCACGTAGAAGCCGTCCTCGTCTCGCTCCACGACAAGGTGAAAGGTCCGCGGTTGCTTCACATGGCGCCATCGGGCCAGGCAAGTATTTAACGCTCTGCCAGACGGCCGCAACCGATCAACGCTCAACGGCCGCCAGCCCCACCCCGTGCTTCTCCGCGAGGAAGCAGAAGGCCTGCACCTTGCGGCGGTGGAAGTCGCCCGACCGCTCCTTCCACTTGAACATCCTCGCCTCATCGGCGTCGAGCGCCTTGCGGAGCAGCGGGACCTCGCCGCGCGAAAGCCACCCCCGGACCCGCCCGCCCTGCATCCAGCCCACCATCCCCCCCGCGAGCTTGCCGTACCAGTTGTAGGCGTCCGGCGCAAGTTCGCGCGCGGCCGCCACGAAGGCGTCGAAGGTCTCGCCATCGTCCGTTCGCGCAAGGAGCGCGCCGTTCCACCCGAGCGTCTTTCCCGTGCACAGGCACAGGGCGGCCGCCACCTCGTTGGCGGCGGATGACCACGCCGGCGGGTCCATCACGCGGTCCCGCCCCGTGTGCGGGTCGAACACGAGCTTGTGGGCCGCGATGAGGTCCTCCGGGAGTTCTCCCTTCGGGAGCTTGGCGACCGCGGCGGCCGCCGCCTGGATTGCTGCGCGCGCCCGATCCGCATCCATCCACTTCGAATCGGTCTTGGCGAGGCGCTCGAGGAGCCTCTCGAGCGGGCGGGGGTCGTGCTCGACAACGAGCACGGCGGTCGCAGGGACCACGGCCTCCGCGAAGCGGTCCGCAAGGAACGGGTGGAATTCGAGGGCGGCGGCTTCGGCCACGCGGGGGGTCAAGCGCGCTCGGGCCTCTTCATCCTGCCGCGGCGTTCACCTTTGCGGGGCGCAGGCCCACGAATAGGAGGAGCGCGCCGGCGCCCACCGCGGCGCCAAACAGGAACGCGGCCTGCGGCCCGAACGCCGTCCAAAGCACTCCCGCGACCGCGCTTCCCGGCAGCGTCAGGACCGCGAGCACGGTCCCCTGCGCGCCCAGTGCCGTGCCGCGCAAGTCGCGGGGGCAGATCTCCGACATGTAGGCGCGGTACGACGCTTCCCACACGCCCGCGAATGCCCCGTAGAGGAGGAACGCGAGAAGCGCCTCGACGAAACTGGAGACGAAGGCAAACGCCACGGCGGCCCCGACGAAGAGCAAAAGGCCCGCCGCGACGAGCGGCCGCCTGCCCCGGCTGTCGGCCAGGACCCCCGCGGGGAACGAAACGACCGTCGCGACCACGTTGAACCCGATATACGATAGCAGCGCCACGGCGGTGCCGCCCGCAAACTCCGCGACCCTGAGGACAAAGAGCCCCAGCGTGAAGTTTCCGAACGCAAAGAGCCCGGAAACGGCGAGGAAACGCCTCACGGGGGCGGGCAGCGACCGCACCGCCGCGACGAGGCCCTTCGGGGCGCTCCCGGAAGCCCTTCGGCTACCATCGTGGAGCTGGGCCTCGCGGAGCCCGAAGACCAAGAGCGCGACGGACAGGGCGCCGGGAATGCTCGCAACGAGGAAGACCTTCTGGAAGTCCCCGTAGGTGGCCGCCGCTGCGCCCGCGAAAAGCGCGATGAGCGCGAGCGCCAAGACCGCGCCTCCAATCGCGCCCGCCGTGTCGAAGGCCCGGTGCACGCCGAACGCGCGGCCGAGGATTTCCGGCGGCGTGGCGTCCGCGATCGCGGCGTCACGTGGCGCCCCGCGGATCCCCTGCCCCGCGCGGTCCACGACGCGAGCGGCAAGAGCGAGCGGCCAAACCGTGCTCAAAGCCAGGAGCGGCTTTGCCGCCGCCGAGAGCCCGTACCCGCCGACAATGTAGGGCTTGCGCTTGGAAAGCGCGTCGCTCCGGTGGCCCACCCACACCTTGAGGAGCGCTGTCGTCGAGTCCGCCGCGCCTTCCACGAGCCCCACGACCGCCACCGGCGCCGCAAGGGCGCCGACCAGGAAGAGCGGGATGAGGGGCGTAATCATCTCGCCCGATAGGTCGTTGAGGAGCGAGACGACTCCAAGCAGCACGACGACCCGCGGGACGCCGAAGGCCCTCGCGACCCCTTGGCCCCGCTCACCTGGCAAGTCCGACGTAGATGAGCCCACGGCGCTGCACCTCCGCCCGCGGGATCACGCCCCGCGCGTCCACCACGGCCGCGCCGACCGGCAGGGACTGGAGGATGTGGGGCGTCCTTGCAAGGTAGAAGTCGTGGGGCGTCATGAGCGCGAGGACATCGGCGCCGGCCACCACGCCGTCGAGGTCCTCCACGAGGCGCAGCTCCGTGTTTCCGCGCGCGTGGGGGTCGTGGACTTGCACGTTTGTGAACCCCAAGAGCCTCAGCTCGTCGAGGAACGGGAACACGGGCGACAGCGCGGGGTCTGCGGTGTTCGGCTCCGCCGCGACCCCGAGGACGGCGACCTTCGAGTACTTCGCCTCCTTGCGCGACCGCTTGAGCGCCCGCACCGCGAGCCTTGCAAGCACGCGCGGCGTGCTCTGGAACACGGAGTCCGCCGCATCGATGAGCGGCAGGCGCAGCCGGTTGTGCGTAGCCGCCTTGAGGAGCGTCATGTCGTCGGGCGGGCGCAGCGGCGAGACGTCGGCCCTCGGCAGGTCGACACCCCGGCGCGGGGACTTGCGCAGGAGCTCGCGCACGCGCGAGGGCGAGGCGCCGAAGGCGTCGCAGGCCAGCGCGATCTCCGTGGACAGGGCGCGGTGGACTTCGAGGATCGCGCCTTCGGCGGCCGTCACGAGCGCCGCGGTCGGCAGGTCGCAAAGGTCGAGGTCCCCGCGCGAGATCCCCTTGTAGAGATCGATCGCGCGCTTCGCGGAAGTCGCGTCGGCCCGCCCAATGAGCCGGTTGTACCGCTCGGGCGACTCGAAGAGGTCGGCGCCCTGGACCCGCTCGGGCACCGCCGCAAGAAAGACCCCGACGAAGGCCTGCTGGCCCGACGCCCTCTCGAGGCGCGGGCGAACGAAGCCGAGGACCGTTCCCGGCGGCACCCGGCAGGCGACCACGACGAGCGCGCCCGGCGCGATGTGGCCCTCGAGCGACTCGAGCAGGCGCCCAAGGGGGCCAAGGTCGAAGGCCTTCCGGGTCGGGTCGGCGGCAAGCAAGGGGGCGAGCACGATCGCGTCGCACCCCTCGGCCACGTCGGGCTCGTCACCCACCTCGAGCGTCCCCTGGCTCCGCGCCTCCACTAGGAGGCGCTGAGCGGCCGGCGGCAAGCCCGAATGGGGCAATTCCCCGGCGCCGAGCGCGGTCGCGACCGCCGCACTTCCGGTGACGGCCCTGGTGGACATCCCCGAGGCGGAAAACTTGAGCGCCAGAGAGAGCCACTCATCCCCGGAACCTAGGACTGCAACGGGCATGGACGACGGGCAACCAATGGGCTGTCTGAGGCTTAAGGGTTAAGGCCCGCAGACCGCCGATGGTTCCAGAACGGCCGGCGCCTGGCCGTTGGGGTGCGGGGTTTCCGGCCAGGGCGCCCCGCCCGAGGCCTTTTATGCCCGGCCTTGCCCCTACCCTAAATAGGCGTGCCCCTGGGCTGGGGCACGGGGGATGCACGGGCGCCAACCGGCACGTAGCGTAGGGCACGTTCGGCCTGTCGAATATGGGTCGATTTTCTCACGCGCGATGGCTGGCCGCGTGGCCTTCAAGTAGCTCACGGAGGGAGGGCTCACGTTCGGGAGGGTGGCAACATAGCGGGCGCTTTCGGGGCGGGCCAGCGCGACCCCCGGCGCGGCCGTCTCCCCTTCGAGGTTCTGCTCCTCCCGCGGCGCCACGAGGGGCCTCACCTGGAAGCACTCGAGAAGCTCGATCCGGGCCCCCCTGAGGCCCCGCCCGCAGACGCCGGCGAGCTTGCCCCGCCGCCCGCGGCGCTTGCTGCTGCGACCGTGGAGGCGCGCGCCGGTCTCGCGGAGCACGAAGGGCTCACGAACGGCGGGTCCGTGAGCGCGCCGCTCGTGTCCGGCGCTCCTACGGCTGCGAGGCGGAGCCGGTCGATCTTCGGGCGAAGTACGCGCTCCGGCACGAGGGAAGGCCCCGGTTTCGTCCCGGCCCCCACAGGCGAAACCGGGCAGGGGCTCACCAACGGTTCTGGCCTGGTAAACGGCCGCGGCCGCGTGAACGGGGGCCGGGTGAACGGGGGCCGGGTGAACGGGGGCCGGGTGAACGGGGGCCGGGTGAACGGGG
>Ga0209342_10000774_pt1 | contig 37126 bp, 32 predicted proteins | sample RifCSP16_2_FD_184023 | JGI IMG/M metagenome (GOLD analysis project Ga0209342, IMG submission 184023) | Soil microbial communities from Rifle, Colorado - Rifle CSP2_sed 16_2 (SPAdes) (version 2) | ecosystem: Environmental > Terrestrial > Deep subsurface > Rock core/Sediment | place: Rifle...
TGTTCCCCACATCGACGACGAGCAGCATGGTACGCCCTTCACCCCGTAAATTCGATGATCTCTCCGCTGTGGAGCCGCTCCTCCCTTTTGGCACCGTCCCGCCGGAAAAGGAGCATCCCGGTCTCGTCCACGCCCGCAGCGGTCCCCCACACGTCCCCCTCCCGTACGCGCACCTTGATCCGCTTCCCGGCGATCAGCGAGCGGCGGTTCCACTCGGGGAGAAGCGGCTTGAGCCCGCCGGAAAGGAATTCGCCGTATTCCTCCGCGAACCGGTCGAGAAAACGGGCGAGAACCTCGGCGCGCGGGATCGTCCTGCCGGAGGCCAGCCGGAGCGAGGTGGCGCTCCCGCGAAGGTCATGCGGGAAGTCGGACTCCTCCGCGTTCACGTTCAGTCCGACCCCGATCACCACATGGCGCAGACGGTCCGCGTCGGTGGACATCTCGGCGAGGATCCCGGCGGCCTTCTTCCCCGCGAGGTACAGATCGTTGGGCCACTTGAGCCGCGCCGGAATCTTTGCCACCTCCTCCACCGCTTTCGCTAGGGCGACCGCCGTAACGAGAGTAAGCTGCGGTGCATGCTGGGGATCGACCGGTGGCCGAAGAAGGAGCGAAAGGTACAGGTTCAAGCCGGGGGGGGATTCCCAACGGCGGTCGAACCGTCCCCGCCCGCCGGTCTGGGCGTCCGCGCAAATGATCGTTCCGTGCGGGGCCCCCTTCTCGGCCGCTTCCGCGGCGAGACTGTTCGTGCTGCCGGTGACGGGAAAAAACGAAAAGGACTTCCAGAACGACCGGGAAGAAAGACGTGACAGAACGTCGGACTCCTCGATCACGTCGGGGCGCCCGAGAAGCCGGTACCCGGCCCCCCGGGCCCCTTCAATCCCGAAGCCTCGGCGCCGCAGGGTCCGGACCTGTTTCCACACGGCGGCGCGGGACGTACCCATCCGCCGGCCGATCTTCTCGCCGGAAACGAACCGGCCCTGGTGTTCCTCGAGTATGCGCAGGAGCAGATCCCCCATCCCTCTCCGATCGGGAAATGATGAAGAAACCCTTCGTACCATTAAGCATTTTACACGATAGGAAATCAACCGAAAGATGGGACAGAGCCGGGTTTTCCTTGCGACTCACCCACAGATCACACCAGCTTTCCGGGATGCGTCATTCAGATGACAAGAAAAGCGTTGTTCCTGTTCAAGCCGAATCAGCGGTCCTATTTCTGCTGACGGCGAACAAGGGGTACAGCGGGTGGCTTGATTCTGCGATATCAGGCAGGTTAATAGGAAATCACCATTTGGGATGTGCTCGTCAATGGGATGTCGGAACCGAACCAGATGGGCAATGTGAATTGAAAATTATATGTTACCTGGACCTTTACCCAGGTTCCGGGTTTATGATCAACAGGATTAAGATTTTCCCACTCCGTGTTAACTAGCACATTGTTCGGGTCGACGGGTGAGATACTCCGGACATAGTTCTCAACGTCAGCGGCGGTGGCATTTTTCACCAAGCTTGTAGAACCATTCACAATTGCGTAACGCGATCCCTCTCGCGCAGCATTGCTCACGTGGTGATACATCAACATCACGCGGCTAAATTCAATGATTCCGAAAATCAACATGAAAAAGATTGTGGCCACGAATGCAAACTCGACGATGGCGGATCCATCTTTGGAGATCCCCTTCTTTCTCCAATCGGACTTTGTGTATCGTCTTGTTCTCATCCACTCTCCGCGAACGGACGCCGGACTTCCGGTTGCATTAGATTCCTATACGCATGATTGCTTCCCCGTTAAGGGAGAACGTCGGGGGGAGGCCAGGGAAGCCAACCAGGGGCGTCAATTGCATTTGGGTGTTTACCTGCAAATAGGGGATAAATCGTCCATCACTGCAATCGGTCGCCTGGCAGTTGGGGGCCGCAGAGCCGTCAGGGCACTCGCAATGTTTGCTCATGGTAATATCAGCGGGACTGAGCATGGGGGCATCGTTCAGCGCCGCCTGTTTGATACCAGTATTGTCGTTCGCGGTAACGGGTGATTGCGCCCCATACTGGACTGCCGAGCGGGCAGCGTTGGTTACCGCGATGCTGTAGAAAGCGGCCCGACCGATCTCGATCGCTCCGATCAGAAGGAGCAGCAATAACGGAAGGACCAGAGCAAATTCCACCAGAGACTGGCCGTTCGAACCGCATAGGAGATGCATGTTCTTCCCAGACTCGGCTTTCCCCGATGCCGGTGAAAGGAGGATTGGAGCATCCCATCGAGGTCGAGGAGGCAACCTGGTATTCATTCTCGATGTCGGGTTCCACGATCGATGCATTTTTTCCCTATTCCACAAGCACGACTCTGGGGATCACCGCGTCATCACCGGGATCACCTCCACTACCAGAGGATTCGTTTGTGATGGTAAAGGTGGCTGACCCCGTAAATTTGACATTTTGTGCGACGAGGACCGCATAGCCGGTTGCTGTTGAATTTCCGCCATTAAACGTTATATCCGCCGAAGGGAAGTACAGCGCACCCTCCAGGCGGGTATCGGATTGGCCGTTAAACGTTGCATCTTTCTCGTTGTTCGGATCCTGCCAAATAAGGATTCCCGGGATTGACGGGGGAGTACCTTCACCACTAGTAGCAAGGCGTCCGGTAGCAAAAAGTTCCGTTCCGGCACCAGCGTTGATGTTAATACTTCCATAACCGGTTTTCCCTCCGGTTCCGGAGCCAGTATTGTAGAAGGTCACACCCCTCCCTAAAAGAGTACCGCTGGAATGCATATCAATGCCACCACCATAAAGAATGTAAAGGCCTGGGTCAAAATTTATTGTCAAGTTAGGGTTTGTGACCTTAATCCCTCCGCAATAGACACCCGGAGTGAGTGTCGTATCGGTATTAATGTCTACATCTGTCCTATTAGGCGGGCAACTTGTAGGAAAACCCGTCGGCTCATTTAGATGGGTCAGCGGATCAGACACCGGAGTGGCGCCGGTTTCGGGGTCTGGTTCCACTTCCGTACCGGAACCTCCTATGCAGGATTCTCCGACGACGCTGATCCCGGTTGAATGTACCGTGGAATTCCCGGATATCCTTGAGGCGCAGTCCTCAGAATTTGAGTTGACGTATATAGCGCAGTCCGCCTCGACTAAGGTATTCTCGCCCGATACATGAAACGATGAACTCCCCGTAGGGTCCAAGGTATAGATGCAACCCAATGCCTGCTTCTCTGAATCTGTCCCTCCGTATGCCACCGCTCTGGCAATCACCTTGGCGGAAGTGATGTTGAATATCTTCGCAAAAAACGTCGGCTGATCTTGTTCGATGATCACCTCCACATAGTGACCCGCATCAGCGAGGTCTTTATGAGGACCACTCAACGGAGGGTTGTTCACGGTTACGATCACACCATTTTCATCATGCGTGAAGCCGTTTTGCGACGTATCCCTCCTGGCTCCAATAACGACATTGCCGACGTCGTAAATGTGTTCGGTTGCACCGCCGATGGCGCCTGCGTCTGCCGCCTTCTGCATATTCCGTTTCATGTAGCGCAGGAATCCGACATCGACGGCCAGGGCAACGGACCCGATAAGGACGAAAATCGCGAGTGCCACTAGGATCAGAACCTGTCCTGCCTCGTTCGAGACACGGCTCCGGTTCAAATGGATCCCGGATTCCGTGATCATCCCATGGGCCTCTTTTTCACCCCTCTTCCCTTTTCCCTTTTCGGTCATTGGATCGCCCTCCTTTAAGCCTGACAGACCGTTAAGCAGTTATTGAAATGGAATCCGACCAAAATTGGGAGGCGTATTCCATGGCAAAATTCTACCATTATTGGTTAGAGATGGTAACGCTTCAGGTCGAAAAAGTCGACCTCGGCAGGGTTGGCGATATCTGGAAGAGGGCATCATCCTCCCTCCAAGCATCACGCTGATTGAAAGAATACTCCACCAAACCGATATGGAGTTTCCTTTTGAGGTTTAACTTTCCATTCCCCCACGTAATCCCCTACGGCGAAAATACTGCTCCATCTTAAGTATTTAAAGCAAAAACCGTTCCTGATATTTACTCCACTCTATATCCCTATAATCACCTAAATAATAAGTAAAAAGTACTGGATGGGACAAATACAATAAGAGAGTTTTGGATGAAGAAATCCCACTATTGGAAAACAGTCCGTAATCGTAAGAACTTTTTTTCCATTCTCGCCGCTTCTTTTATACCCATCGGGATTCCCGACCGGAAACGAACCGCCCCTGGTGTCCCCCGAGTATGCGCAGGAGTAGATCCCCCATCCCTCTCCGATCGGGAAATGCTGAAAAAACCCTTCGTTCCATTAAGCATTTTACACGATAGGAAATCGACCAAAAGATCCAATCAAAACGACTTTTTCCCTCTTGGGGAGAGGGACGACCTCGAAAATCATCTCGTAAAACGAACCAGCTACACCCCAGCCGGCGCGGTCGGAATAGACCATCGTCTCGGGGCAATATCCCTTTCCTGTTAGGTATTCCCTTCCTTTTCGCTCATTTCACGGGTCCGGCAACGGATGTTCTTCGTTGTCCGTCGATTTATTTCTCCGCCATGGCCCTGAGAAACATCTGCTTCCCCATCGGCTTGAAGGGGAGAAAGAGATAGAAGCGAATCAGGACAGGCCATACCGGCCACATGGATAATACGGTCAGGGGGAGGAACCGCGGCTTGCACTCGATAACGCGGAACCCGTGGGAATGTAAGAAGCCCGTGAGACTTCGGTCAGAGAAAATCGATATGTGCGTGTAGTCATCGAAGTATTCGCGGTAAGCGAAACGATAATTCGGTTGGAGGATGTTCAATGTCCCACCGCGTTTCAGCTTGGCGCGGACTTGCTCCAGGACGATCGCAAATTCCTTTCGTGTCAGGTGCTCGAAGAGGTTGCTGGCGAAAACAAAATCGACAGAATTGTCCGGAACGAAGCCGAGGTCGGTCGCGCTTCCGATGTGAACTTCGACGTCCGAGGCGATGTGTGGGATTGCACCCTCCCACGGATCGACCGCGATGCGTCGGGCGCAACGGATGTGATTGATGAAGTTTCCGTAACCGGTTCCCAGGTCCAACACGCAGGCATCCGGGGGGATCAACCGCTGGAAATACGCTTCACAGAGCGTCTTCCAAAGCAGGTCGCGCCGCCGATTGAATGCGAAACGTGTTTCGTGGTACCCCTTCAATTTCCCTCCTGGCACTTTCTCCAACCGACGACGATGCCGGTTATCATGCGCATTCCGACCTGCAATGCACGCCAATTGCTTATGTTTCCGCCTTTGCTGACGCCGACGCGGTTGTGAAAGGTAATCGGGCATTCCACGATCGCGAGACCCGTCTCCAGAGCTATGTCGAGAAAATGAGCGTTGAACTCCAGGTTAATCGCGGGATTCAGCAACGGAAAGAGACGTTCCAGGGCGGCGTTCCGACAGAGTTTGTAGGTGGTGCCGACATCCGTGAAGGTTCCCCGACCGAGGTGTTTCAGTTCCAGAAGTTTCCCCGCAAAGAAATTTCCGTAGTACATGAAGGTGGTCAACTGGGTTCGGAGAGCGCGGAGTTGCTCGCTGATTCGCGTTCCACTGACGATATCGGCATGCGGCAGGTAGGCGATCAACTTGTCGATGTCGTAGGAGCGGAACGTCATGTCGCCTTCGCACAGCAGCGTGAGTTCTGTATCTGAAAACCGGCAGCCTTCCTTCAACGCGCGCCAGACACAATGCCCGTAACCCTGTCGGGGCTCGCGGACGACAATGGCCCCGGCATCGCCGGCGACCTCCACGGTGCGGTCTTCGCTGTTGTTATCTACAACAATGACCCGCTTGACCAAGGGATGGGAACGAAAATCCTCCACCGCAGATCCGATGCTGGCCTCGTCATTGAAAGCGGTGAGTACGACCGTGAGATTGGTGTTCCCGAGGGGGTTCCAGAGAATTTCCTTGCGGATTCGTTTTCCTGGCAGCAACACGAACAAGTCGAACAGGATCAGAAAGACGCCGATGACGACAGGGATGCCGCTGTACCAGACGATCCGATCTATCACCCCCAACCAATGGCCGTGCGGGTCCAGAAAGATGCGGAGGAAACCCAACAACACACCGAAAATATATGTGGAGAACCCTGCCCCGGCAATCAACAAACCGTAAAGAAACGCAGGAAATGCAACAACCCCGCGGCGGACAGGGGTTGGGGGGATGAAACAACTGTTCATTTGCGTTTGTAAAGATACCACATATCGGATTCCGCCGCGAGTCGGAAACGGTTGTGAAGTCCCGGTTCATAAATCCTGTAAATCCCGTCGAAGTTAGCCCCTGGCGACGCGGGCCGTTTCGGGACCATGACGACATCCGCGGTCCCAAAAAAACTCTCGTCCGAAGGGCGATGCGTATCGCTGAGGGTATATCGATAGGCGGCTGCGGCAATTCCCCCGACGGCGGGCCTGCGGCCTAAAGCAAATGGGAACGGATTCATCATATCCATGGTCAAGACCGTTTCGTCGGAGCCGGTACTTTTTCGAAGCAGACGAATCCCCTCATTGACGTATGTCGTGTATTGGCGGCCGTTGCTTGTCGGTTCGGATAGTCCATCATAGAGAACCAGGGGGACCAGACGTGGCTCTGTAAATCGTTCCACCGAGTAAAGGTTTGGGGGGTTGGCTTTCATCAACACGCCGTACGCCAGGCCGGAACACCCCAAGGCGAACTGCACCAGAAAGAAAATGCTTCCCGCGATCATTACTGCGCGACAGGCAGGTCGGGAGGGGTGCGCTTCCTGATCCGCCAGCATGCGATTGCGGACAATGGCGCGATTCGCTACGAAAAAGGAGAAAATCGTTGAGAGCGGCAATTCCGTGGGTTGCTGATTGGTGAAAAGCAGGAGCATGTCCGCGGTAAACACCAGGGCGGCGAGGAGCAGAGGATTGAAGGTACGCCGCCTTGTCTGCGTGGTCTCTTCGTCAAGCGAACCCAAGACAGCCAAACAGGCGATCAGGACGAGGTATGGTGTGTTCTTAAGCAGTTTCCATCTCAAGTGATAAACGGGAAAGCTTTCCGACCTTGCAGCGGCAGCCATCTTCAAGTCTCCGAGGACCGCCGGAATATCGAACCCGACGTAGGCGAGAAACGCGATGGAAACGAACGAAAACCCGATGAACATCCTCAGGAGGTGTCGGCGGGAAAGATCCCGGAGTAGAACGGATGTCCCGATCAGCAGGGCGGCGACAAAGAAATAGCTGATTTTGAGAAACAGGGCCAGGGCTACCGCGACTCCGGTAGAGAGACCGCCGATCCCTTCTTCCTTTTCCCGCCTTTGTGTTCCAACCGTCTCGAAGGATTCCAGCATGACCAGACCGAGCAGGGCGTAGCCGTACCGGTTGTAGACCATGGCGTGGCTTGTATGAAAAATCCCCCAGCCCAGGGAATATGGCGCAACAACCAGGACGACCAGATAGAGGCTTATCAGAACTCTGGGGATGGGCTCCAGGCGGTCACGACCAAGGCGGAAACACCATACGCCGATGAGAAGGCCCACCATGGCGCTGCCGTAACCGACGCCATCGACCGTGTAACCGGATAACACCAATCCCAATCCGGAGACCAGGAAGGTTACCGGACCCCAGGGGCTCGCGAAGTCTATGTGTGGTCGTTGACCGTTGACGACGCGCCAGCCATTATCGAGAAGGAAGAAGATGTCGTGGCCGAATACCCGGGTCGGGACAGCACCGATGAACACCGCTGCGCCGCAAATCGCAACTAGGCAAACCGGGAAGACGAACCAACTCCAGAAAAACCCGCCGGAGGCGCTCGAGCAGGAATTCGCCCGGCGATGGGACAGTCGAACCGACGTCCCTTGAGGAGATGATTCGATTGAAGTCCTCATAATTTATGACTATTTTAATTCCGGAGAGCGGTTTCAAGGTAATAAATATGATAATAATTAACGAAACCGGACCAAAATCGGCTCTATTTCGATCATCCGGTAGACTGTAACAGATTATAAAGCAAGGGGAAAAGGTCTTTGCCACGATGGTTGAATCGAAAGCGAATCTCCCCCATGAAAAAATGGAACCGTTTTCGGGGCACTCCGCGGAACGGAGCGAGCCAGTTTCGGAGTTGCCCCGGCTCTGTAGACTTTTGATCGCTTGGTTTTCAGGCAGTAGCCGTGTGTCTCCTTTCTTACTCCATGGATGAACAATAGTCCGGCCCGGAATGACGACGGGTCGGGTTGTACCACCCCTCGATAAACTCGAAGACAGTCATCCACGCCTCGGTCTTCGTCCTGAACCGGCGGAGATTTAGCAGGTCGCACTCCAGTGACCCAATCCCTTTTTCTTGGACATTCCTAGAGTTATAATTCTCGGTAAATTTGCGGTCCTCATAAAGGGGGAGGACGATGCGGAAGGCCCGGTTCAGCGAGGAACAGATCACGTATGCCTTGAGGCCGGTGAAGTCGGGGAAGCCGGTGGGGGAAGTCTGCCGACAGATCGGTGTGAGCGAGCAGTCCTTCTACCGCTGGAAGCGTCAGTACCAAGGGATTGGAATCGCCGAGCTCCGCCGCCTCTGCCCGCTCGAAGACGAGAACCGGAAGATGAAGAAGATCGTGGCGGACCTTTCGTTGGACAAACATATTTTGCAGGACGTGCTCTTAAAAATATTCTGAGGCCCGCGCGGCAGCGCCGGCTGGTCGGTTACGTAAAGGCCGGCTACAAGACCAGCATGCGTCGGGCCTGTGACTTGGCGCAGGCAAACCGATCGACGATGTACTACCAAAGCTGCAAACGGGATCGTGGGGAACTTCGTGTCTTCACGATGGACGACGGTTCCGGGTTTTACGTTAGTCGATCACTTTACGCGTGAGAGTCCCGCGATCGAGGTGGGAAACTCGATCCCTGGGAAGCGGGTCGTGGCGGTTCTGGAGCGGCTGGCCCGAACGCATGCTCTGCCCCAGGTCATCACGGCGGACAATGGAACGGAGTTTACCACCCGAGCGGTAGACGAGTGGACTCATCGGAACGGAGTGAAGCTGGACTTTATCCGGCCGGGAAAGCCGATCGAGAACGCATACATCGAGAGCTTCAACAGCAGGCTTCGGCAGGAATGCCTGGACGAGAACTGGTTCACCTCAGTCGAAGATGCGATGATCAAGATCGAGGCGTGGAGGAAAGACTACAACGAGTACCGTCCCCACAGTTCCTTAGGGGACGAGACACCACGGAGATTTGCAGAGGACTGGCAGCTATATCGGACCGTAAAAACGGAGGGGATTCTAACTTGAAAAGTGTCCAAAGTCGGGGGCAGGTCAGTCAAACGCTATCGTGTATCCTCCGCGGGAAGATGCAATATCGTATGAAACTTCCTACGGTGACCAATTTCTCGTTCCACTCGGTCATGACACGTGAGCAATCATTACCTGATTCCCGCCTTGCCGGCCTATATTCTTTCTTGAATTCCCGCCCCTTTACTTCCATATCCCATAGGAAATATCATGAACCAATATTACCCCTTGTGAAACAAAATCGATGAACGGCCCCGTCATGCCGAAGGAGATTCCAATCCTGATATTTCGGATCTGCAACCGATTCAGACCGAATAAAGTGTCAAGGCTATCTTTTTCATCGAAGCAAAACATTTCTGCTTTTCCCATGTCGCCTTTTCCATCACCTCCTCTTGGAGCCAAGACATCCTCTGCCGGGGCTTCCGATCTGAACAAGTTCCCTCAGGGAATGGCTCTTTCAAATTATGAAAGGATACCTTATGTTCCCGCCGAAGATCGCTGCCCTGCGAGCGTACGCCGAAACGGACATTACTCCGAGTGAAAAAAGTGCGGCGAGAGAAATCTTAACGGGGCATAAAGTCTGTGTATTCGTGGTTGCCTACAATGCGGAAAAGCACCTCGAGTCAGTTATTGCAAGAATCCATCAGGACGTTAGAACCCGGCTTGCCGAAGTCTTCATAATCGATGACAGTTCCACGGATAACACATATAACATCTCGATAAAAATATCAAAAAAGTATCCAGACGCAAACATTAACATCTATAAAACGCCATTCAACAGAGGATATGGGGGAAACCAGAAGCTCGGGTATCTCTATTGCATCCAGCGCGGCTTTGACATTGTGATCCTCCTCCATGGAGACGGCCAGTACGCCCCGGAGTACCTTCCCAGGTTACTGGCACCTTTTCAGGACAAGGATACCGATGCGGTCTTCGCTTCGAGAATGATGAATAAGAGAATGGCCCTTCAGGGGGGTATGCCTCATTACAAATGGGTAGGAAACCAAATACTTACGGCCATGGAGAACTGTCTGCTCGGAACGAGGTTATCTGAATTTCATACCGGATTTCGAGCATATCGTGTGCCCTCCTTGGGAAATATCCCGTTTGTTTATAATTCGGACGATTTCCACTTCGATACCGAAATCATAATCCAAGCTATCGCTTCGAAATGGAGAATCCAGGAAGTTTCGATTCCAACCCACTACGGTGAGGAAACATGCCATGTAAGGAGCACGAACTATGCCTACAATTGTGTCAAAGCGGTTATTAAGTATAAATTGGTTAATCTTGGTTTATATTACGAACGTAATTATGATTTTGACCTTTTTAACAGCGAAAACTATCAATTCAAAAAAAGCCCACACTCCCTTCATCAGCGTATCATCAACAAATTGCCCACCCACCCGGAGATGATTTCTGTGGAATTAGGGGCAAACAAAGGATTCCTGAGCAGCCAAATCGCCAAGAAAGTCAAGCGGCATATAGCGGTCGATCAAATCTATCCCGACCTTGCAGGAACCTCCATCCCCATCCGGTTAGATCTTAATACGAACTTTTCCAGTGTCCTGGGAAAAGAGCATTTTGATTGTTGTATAGCTTTGGATGTCATCGAGCACATGAATGAACCTGAAAATTTTTTAATAGAAGTGTATAAAATAATGAAACCAAAAGGTAAGCTCTATATCAGCACAGCAAACATCTGTTACCTTCCAGTAAGAATTTCCCTTTTACTCGGACAGTTCAATTATGGGAAGAAGGGAATCCTGGACAAGACACATAAGCGTCTATTTAGCATCCGGGGATTGAAGAAACTGCTTGTACAAGGTGGATTTCGAGTGGAAACGGTTGTCGGGTTCGCTCCTCCTCTTTCGGACCTCATAAGCGATCATTGGCTGATGAGATTTCTCGAAAAGGTACATTCCTCACTAGCCCGAATTTATACAAAGCTGTTCTCGTACAATTTCCTTATGGTCGCAACACGTATGGATGACCTATCTGTCATCTTCGACAAAACGACGGGAATAAAAACCTTTGGAAAGGATGAGCCGAACCGGGTCCCCAACCCATAGACTAAAATATGACAACATCTGAATTCCCTTGTTCCTCGCTATGAGATTTTGAAATCAGGGCCATCCAAGCACGACCAGACGAAACCGCTTATAATGGATTGGTCTTTTTAACTATCCCTCCCTATCGCACGCCTTATCCGAAAGAGATCGACCAACATTCTTAAAGCGTCGGTAGTAGGCCTCACCTTCGATTCTGGAGAGTCAATCCACCGAATCGGCACCTCTTTGATCCCGTATCCATCTTTCTTGGCCAAAGCAAGAATTTCCACATCATAGGCAAATCGGTCGATCTTCGCTTGAGAGAACAGGTGTCTTGCCACATCTCCGGAAAAAAGCTTGAACCCGCATTGGGTGTCGCTGAAATCATCGATGACGAGCGTCTTAACGATCTTATTGAAAATCTTCCCCATCCACTCTCTCCACCACGGTTGCTTTATTATTATATTGCTCAGTGCAAGACCTCTTGAACCTATGACCAAGTCACAGGTGCTTTTTTTCAGAAAGGGACGTAACTTCTCATATTCTTCAATAGGAGTGGACAGGTCCGCATCCATCACCAATATCTCTTTCCCGTTTGAGGCAAGAACACCGGTCCTTAACGCATACCCTTTCCCCTTGTTCGTTTCGTAACGTATCAGTTGTAGATTTGGGATTTTATGGGTCAGATCTTTTACCATCTGACTCGTGCGATCGACGCTCCCATCATCAACGACAATGATTTCATGGTCCATTTTCTTATTTTGAATATAGTTGTTTATAATTAACAGGGATGGTCCGATCCTTTTTTCCTCGTTATATGAAGGTATCACAATTGAAATCATAACGTAATTGTTCGTTTTCCATTCTTTTTTATTCATTTATTCTGTTGTTTCTGGATCTTCAAGCATTGTAATCATCTCTCTTTACGGATGAGACGTAAAACCGTAAAGACTATAAAACTCCCGATCTCAAAGAATCCCGAATAACTTTAATACCGACAATATTGGGGAACTCATAACCCGCACAATAAATAAGTCCTTCCATCCCTTCTATTAACGCCGTGTCTATAGGGTATCGACGTGTAAAGCTCTTATAGAAGTCATTTTTTCACCTCAAAGCACAGTAAAAATTTTTTCTGAATATGTTTCTGTAAATAGAACCGTACATATTTACACAAATGTAAGCAATATAAAAATAATCATAACCATAACCATTTATCTTTCTGTCTCTGATTATACATGTGTCAATTCGTTCTGCCATTTTTTTTATATTTCGCTAAACTTAATAATCCCTCCTGCAAAATGCAATCTTATCAAAAAATTTTCCTATATTCTTAAGTATTTTTCCCCCTTGAGGTTAATAAATAAACTGCCAAAAACAGCGAATTTCATCCCCCAAAATATCAAAACCAATTTCTGGTGTGGAAATAATCTGTAATTTAAAACAAAACACAAACAAATTGCAATAAATACATTATATATAGTAGAACTTTTATGCCGGGCAATAGACAAAGCACTGATAATATATAAAACAATCATCAATAAATCTTCATATGCGCCAAAATATGGCATAAATAATAGAAATATTGCAAACAATAAAACTGTAATCTGCTGAGGTGTTGTTTTCGAAGTTATTTTCTGTAAAGATAAAGGATACATAGACCTAACAAAACTAATGAAAAAAATTAAAATAACACCAATTATTATAAATGATTTTGAGACTGCAATAGTTATATCGCTGCCGAAAAATATAGAGAAAGCACTTCTAAAATTAATTATTGTATCTAAAATGGATTCGATAGGGTAATGATCTGGAAATATCGACGAACTAAATACTGCCAGTTGTTGGAACCAATCTTGGTATAATGGGATTCCCCTCCAAATACCGATCAAAACAAAAGTGGCAGCAATAACCAGTATTGATATAAAAGATTCGAACATATAACCGAATACAATTAACATTCCAATCCCTAGGATAATATATGGCAATTTGATTGACAGAAAAAATACTATCGAATACACCACCCATGGTCGAAGAAATCTCTTTTCATCTTTTGCTTTGAATATTTCTATGATTAAAAACATTAAAAAAGCACATGCCATTAACGTTGTTTGTCCTAGGATAACACATGCTATCATTGTTATTGAAAATATGAACAATAATAATCTTATTAATAACCACGGAATCATCATTTTATTCTTATATAAAGCATATCGAAATGACTTAGTTAATGCAATTGTAAATGCTAATATGGAAAAAGAAACCCACACAGTGTAAGAAAGCGAACGGTTCAGTTCAAAAATTAAAGCAAATGGCAACCAAATAAATAACGCAGTTGGGGAAATTCCTAAAGGCATTGCCACGTCTGTTTCGAGTCCAAAGAAATTATTAAGAGCAATTATTTGCGATTTTTTATCATATATTGTGTTGATGTCCCCATCGAAATAAGATTTAATAATTATCATGTAATAATCAAAATCTCTAACCTTGTACTTACCATCAATAATTAGGATATTCTCCGTGGGCACAGTTACGTACTTGTGTATTACTATTGTTAAAAATATAAAGTAAATAATCATTAATAAAAAACATATTTTTTTATTATTAAATATTTTATTACCTAACATGGCATGAAAATAATATATTCTCAATTACTCCAAGTTATTAAAAACCTTACCTATGCTTCTAAATTCGGCCTTTTATCCGAACAAATTATATTTTATTATAGATCGCAAGGAACTGACCCCTATTTCCAAGTGAAATTTTTCCTTCTGCAATTGAAGTATTTAATATCACTGGGAAAAGAAAGAACGAAAAAAGGGATAACGGCTTCCCAAATGCACGTAGCAAAACTGGAACGTTCGTCCTCATTAAATAAATATGTATAACGATATAGTAATATTTTCTACTGTCGACGCGATGAAAAAATGCAATACCGGATAGGTAAAAAAAGTGGGCCCCAAATTCGAAACAATGCGCAGTTGATATTCAAAATACCTGCCCCATTCCTCCCCGCCATTGAGCAAGTCCCGGAGTATTCCCATGTTGTACAAGTGACTAGGTCCATCTTGCGTAGGGAAATAGGGCAACCACCAAATAAAAACCACATGAGCAGCAAGAAGCAACAAATACCATATGAAAACCACATGAGGTACAAGGAACATCCCTCGTTGCTCATGACGCATTTTGTGGAATAACCCTCATGTCATTTTTTTCCATTTGTCCTTTCGAAGATAATAAGTTCTTTCTTCAGGGACTTTCCGAGAGCCCGATACCTTTCTGGGCATGAATTTTCTCCTCCAAGGCAAAATCCGATCGTACCGCTTCTATTTTTTCTCCACGCTGTAGAATCGAAGATTCCCGTATCGGGCCGAGCCGTCCCGATGCCAATGTCAGGTGTTTCACCTTGGCCGGATCGATTCCCATAATCCGCGCGCTTGTCGCATCCACTGCAGGAAGATTTCGACCCATCACGAGCACCCCCGCGTGATGGGGAGCTCCCAGGATGGGCCCATCCCCTTCCATTCCCACAATTCCGTCCATAATGGAGAAATGCGGCCGCACGGTCGCATGAATATCGAAAATGCAGTTCTCTATCCCTTCCCAATGGAGAACGTTCTTGGGCCATCCGTAATAGGCTCCCGGCATCACACCGAATAGATTTTTCATGGATAGGGTGACCCCGGCCCAGTGGTGGGTTTTCATCTTCGGCATGGATACGATCCAGTCCGACTGCCGCAAAATCGCAGGAAGGACAAGTTCTCGAAGGCGCATATAACGACCTGCATTCGGAACCGTAATGGCCGATTCATAATTGAGGTCCACGAACGGTATGCGGTCCTCTAACAGAACTTCTCCCAAACCGGATTCATCCAGTACAAGCAATGAATCCCGGCTGTGGCCTGGCCCCTCGGCAACTGTCACCTCGGAAGCTCCAAATCGCAGAAACGCCTCCACCGCGCCGCGCACGACCATTGGATGGGTATTGATATGGCCGGCCCCCGAATGCGGTTCGATCAGATTCGGTTTCAGGAGAATACGCTTCCCCTTGATCTCCGCCCGGTCCACCTTCAGTTCCCGGAAGCCGGAGAGAATCGCAGATGAAATGTCCGCCTCATAGTCCCGGAGTTTGGTTACGAATGTATCGACATATCCAAATCGTTTTTCACAACCGGAAAGCCATGACGATCCAGTAAGGGCTATCCCCCCTTGGATCATGCCGCGAAGGAAATCCCGCCGAGTCCATCCCTCAAGAATATTTTTCTTCCCCCGCCCGATCATCGACGCGGTTCCGTTCCCTTGACGAACACGCTCGACAACCCATGCGTCGCCACGAACGAAATTAACAGCAAGGAAAGATTCGAAGTATCATAGGCCCCAACCTGTTCCTGTCGATTCAGGCATTCCAATATCCAAGATCGGGCCTTGTCAGGGCGTCGCCCCCATGCCCCCAGTCCTAACACAGCCCATCCCAAAGACAGCGGGGTCCTGATCTTCTCAACCCGGCTCTCCAGGTACACCAGGCTATGCCGAACCTCTTCCAAAGGGACAAATCCTGCTACCGCGCTAAGAGCCAACCCGGTATTCTCAGGCTGGGGATATAATTCCTGCCCGTAAATGGTTGTGTTTCCGTAGTTCCACCCACCGCTCGGCAACTGTCTATCCATCAGCATTTGAACAGCTTCCTGCCCCCTGGTGTGCCCCCCAAACCCGGTTGCAACAAGGGCGAGAATCCCGAGGGCGGTCGGTTCGACCATCGAATGGGTGTCTGCGATCCACGACCACCCCCGGAGAGAGGGATCATGGCCAACATGAGTACCGATTTCCTTGGCGAAATGACGGCCCGTCGTTTTCACCAAGAACTGGACCGCCTGTTCAAGAGATTCCTGATGTTGGGATGACCCATGCCAGGCAAGAATCGCAAGCTGCGTGGGCCAAAATGCTTCGGGATGATCAGGCGAAATGGATACACGGCCGTCTTCGTGCTGGTTCTTCACCAACCTCGTTCGTGCAGGTACCAAGATGTCTGAATGTTTTCCGGATGCCGCCAATGCAAGAATCGCCCATGCGGCATTATCCGGCCGATATTCCCCGTTGTGCCGGGTCTGGTCGATATCGACTAGAACCTGTTCCCGTAAAGTATCCAGATATGTTGAAACGTGAGCCAGCGCGTTCATGCCATTCATCCGGTCATTCTCGAATTTAAAAGACAGGTATCCTGATACGAACCTTCGGGCGGTTCGTTCTCACGGACGGACCGAAGCAACTTACGCTAACGAACAATTTCCCTACTTGCCCCGCAATCTCACATAAATAAGCGCCAATTCAATTGTTATAATAACTAGTAATATTGAATTGAAATCCACTCTCATGAGATCACCTCCTTTCCGTTGGGCCACAGTTTTAACAATCACAAAATACAATTATTCTAAAAAGCTGGGGTCAAATTACCATATTTCTCTATTAACTTTTCATGCGGCGGGATATTTTTTAAAAAAATGTTTGCAACATTGTCTGTATAGACAAGTTTCCAATCCTCCCTTTGATTTAATGCATTAGACAACGTTGAGTCGGAAGGGAAGAATACCCACCGGATTTCGTATTTTTTGATCACATTTTCCCACCCTGCCTGGAAATTGGCAATCTTTAGATATTCCTTCAATATTTCCGCGCCATACATGTCGGATCTTCCGTCAAAAAATACTTGATATTCCGGGTATGCGGCGTAAATCATATAGTCCCCAAATTCATCGTTATTGTACATATTTCCTTTCAGGCCGACTGTTTTTAAAAATTCAACTGCGGCAACGGGCTTTTTGGTATCATCGAAACGGAACGAAATATTCCCCGTTGCTGCGCTTCCGACAACAATAAGCACTGCAACAACGGCCCAGAGATAGCCATTCGACCGTTCTTCAATACCAGAAAAACCATCGCTTTTCGTCCTGAGACTACTTATAATCCTTCCCTCTTTCGCATTGGTTATCAATACATCCGCCTGCTTTGACATGATAGGCGCAACGATAATAGCGAAAAGAAGAACGTGCCTAACTGAATAAAGAGCCATGCTTGTAAATAAAAGTATTAGAATAAGTTCGATTGCATTCAGTCGTTTCCTCGAAATTGCCAACACAGCGATCATGAAAAGAAGAAGATACTTAAACGGCATGTAGTCATGAAAATTCGGAGACAGAAACTCAGTAACATTGTTCATAATAATTTTGTTAGAAACGAGCTTGAAAGGAAAAATGAGAATATGATAAGAATATGGATTTATCAAGGTGGCAAGGAGACAAGAAAAAGAGATAAAACCGAGATATTTGATTTTTTGTCTGTTTCCCTCTTTATCTGTCCCTTGGGAAAAAAATTTAAAAAAATTTCCCGACAAGTAGATTCCAAGGAGGATGAAACCGCCGATGAACCCCCCGTGCAGATTGACCCATAACAACATTATGGGAGGGAGTAGAAAAAGATAGTTTAGACGGTTATTTTGATAAACATCAAGCAGGTAATACCAAAGGACGATTAATAACAATGAAAATATATGAGGTCTCGCAAGCCAATGAATTTGGGAAGACATGATCACAAGGAAAATAATCATAAGATCGATAAACACATTTCCTTTGTTTTTCCTCATGAATTTATATAGCAGGGTGTAGGTGAGAGAAATAAGAAAAATGAAAAATATGACGACACCCGTCAACCCGGAGGCCCCGTGGAACAAGGCCATGATCACTTCCGAGAGCCATTCATGGGCAGTCCACGGAAGGGGAGGGGACAGGTAGGAAAAGATATCGTGCTTGGGCACGGATAATGTGTTTAGAATATACTCGCCCGCACGAATGTGGTACCCGGTATCCCCATCATTTAACAGGCCGTTGCTCAATGGGGAAAAAGATAAATAGAGGAATATGGTGAAGAACAGGAATTGACCGATGGAGGGAAGAAAATAGCGGGATTTTCCGTTCATACATTTCATTCTTTCATTGTTGCGGTTTTTCTCACGTCGGTGCGATAAAAACAAACGGATAGATCACTTCTACCGATCGGCCTTCCAAAGGATTAAAGGTCCAGCCCCTTATCTTTTGCAAGACGGTTGATACAAACGGGCTGTCGTTGAAGGAGGCCTCCACGGAATCGGCCTTCTCGATTCTGCCTGCGGGATCGATTCGAAAGCGTACGAGCAGCCTCCCTTTAAGTGCCGGGTTGCGGCGGTAGGCAGCGGAATACAATGCCTCCAGTTCCGGCAGATAGCTGCGGACCCTGTTCCGGATCATGTTGCGTATCCATTCGGGGATCGGTTCCCCTTCGGAAGTCCCCGTTCCCCCGAACATCATCGATGCTTCGATTTCCTCACCCGTCCCAACCCCGGGAACGCCGGAACCCCGGACCCTGCTCTCCAGATCGGAGATCTGCTGGAGAAGGGCCTTGTTTTCGGGAGCAACCGCGGGAGGAAAATCCATCGCGCTCGGGGAGGTGCCGGTCACCCATTTTCGGACCGGGATGCCGCCCGCTTTCCCCGTTCCTCTTGCCACAGGGGCGTCCTGGACGCTGGCAATCCTTCCATCCAGTTTCTTGAGCCACTTCTCCGCCGAAGGGGGAGGGGGAGCGCTTTGTCGGCGCACCGCGGGAGTAATGGACGTGCGGGGGGTATCCACGAAACGCTTTTCAATCACGGGAGGGGGGGGCTCTTCCTCGGGGAGAGTCGACAAAGGCACGTCCGTCAATTCCACGGTAACGACGGGAGTGTACACCGCCGGGGGGAAAAGAGACGTAACCGTTACGCCGAGTAGGAAGACAATCACGTGGCCAACCACGGACACCCCTGTCATCCATCGCAGGACCCGGCCCTGCAATCTCTCCATCGTTTCGATGTTTATGCAATAATCCAGCGTTGCCATCACAACTCCGTGAAGTAGTCCCTGCAGGCGCGCGTAATCATGGCGTTGTCCAGCCGCGGGGGTACGCCTTCGTATTGGCAGATCTCCACCACCCGGCTCAGGATATCGTTCGGGTGACAGGCGCTCAGGCGGATCCCCCTCACCGCGTGCTGCTCGTCCAGCAGATAGCGGATCGCCTCCGGCTGGTATTCGAGGCCCAGCCGTTCGCATATCTGGCGGCAGATCGCCGTGTACTCATCCTCCCGCAAATAGTCGATCTTGATCTTGTACCCGATCCGGCGCAGAAACGCCTCGTCGGCCAGTTCGCGAGGTTCGATGTTCGTCGAAAAGAGGATGATCTGATCGAAGGGAATCTCGAATTTCTTCCCGTTTTGCAGGGTGAGGTAGTCGCGGCTCCTTTCCAGCGGAACAATCCACCGGTTGAGCAGGTCGAACGGCCTGACCAGCTGGCGCCCGAGGTCGTCGATGAGAAAGATCCCGCCGTTGGCCTTCACTTGGAGCGGCGCCTCGTAGAACTTGGAGATCTGGTCGAAGCTTAAATCAAGCATCGCCAGCGTCAGTTCCCCCCCTGCAACCACAACGGGCCGTTTGCACAACACCCATCGCTGGTCATATTCCGTGCGACCATTGAGGATCGCCTGCGAGGGGTCCAACTTGGCTCCCCTGTCGATCTTTTTGTGAGTGACGGGATCATAGATGCGGATGACCTGGTTATCCACATAAAGAGCGTGTGGAATGAATACATATCCGTGCAACGCATTGGCCAGGCGTTCCGCGATGAACGTCTTACCGTTCCCCGATGGACCGTAGAGGAACACGGAGCGTCCCGAGTTGACCGCGGGCCCCAGCCGGTCGAGAAGGCCCGGCGGCAACACCACCTCCTCGTATGCCCGCCTCATTGTCTCCCGGGTAACAGCCATTTTCCGGATCGTCTGTTTTCTTGTCACCTGGGAATACTCTTCCAGCGTGACGGGCACTGCCCCGACGTACCCGGAAAGCTGAATGTATTCCCGTGCCCGTTCCCTCCCGAGGTCCGTCAGCGCATAGATATAGGAAGCTCGGATATCCGCTCCTTTCTTGACCTCGGCGAGCCTCTCCTTCTTCATGAACTCCATTACGTCGACCGTAACGCTCACCGGGAGAGCGAGTTCATCGGATATGGCGGCCAGCGACATGACCCCCCCGAAGTACATGGTTTTACTGGCGAGATCCACCAGGAACCCCAGTGGAAGCCCGGTCCCCTCGACGTCCTTCGGCGGCCGCGGGAGAACGGCGACCTTAATCTTCCTCGGTTCCTCGGTCAGGGGCATATCTGTTTTCACCTTCGCCTCCCTTCGCGGTGGTGTCGCGGGTGATCACCCACGGCATCACCGGCCTTGTCATATCCTCCAGGAACAGGTCGACCCGAACCGGGGAAGGATGGAAGATCTTCGGGGGAACGGGGAGATAGAGTTGATCCGGTTTCTCCCGGTATCCCCGAACTTCCAGGTCCTCCATGGTCAACGGCTTTCCCCCCGGTTCCTCTCCCCTCGCTTCAATCGAGATCCCCGCCGACAACGCCCATACGAATCCCCCCAGGATCAGAAAAACGAGGCGCAGTCGTTTCCGGTTGCGGTTCATCTTCCCTCCGAACCGGCAAGCACCCCCGAAAGCAACTCCTGCGCCGCTTCGAGCCTCTGCCGGATTTGTATGGCCATATACGATGGTCCCCCTTCCGCCTCGAGGCGGTCGAGTGCCCCCAGATACCAGGCCTGCGATTCTTCAAAGAATGTCCGGGCTCGAGCCTTAAGTTCCTCCTCGTACCTTTCCCGGGTTTCCCCGCTCAACCCTTTCGGACGCTGGGAGTCGAGAATCGATTTGCCGAAATCGACAAACATATCACCCGCCATCTGCGATCCTTCGAGAGCCACTTCGATGGGGGACTCGTCCTTTGCCTTTGCAAACGACCCGAGCGCCCGCCGGAAAAACCGGTCCTTGATGGCCAGGCTCTTCTCCAAAGGGATGACCAGCTTCACCTTCCGGAACTGATCTCCCCAATGCTCGCCCAAAATGATTCTTGCTCTCCCTCCCAATGCGAAGAATTCCCTCGGCGCATCTTCCTCGACGCCTGCTTCCATCTGACGAATCCCCGCCTCGATCTCGCGTATGCCCGTCTTGGCGTCGCCGCCTTTCCAGGCGAGGATTCCCGCGGAGAGGGTAGCGTGCACGGTCATCCAATGCGGGTTGGAATATTTCCCTCGATAGGAGGCAAACTGTGCAATTGCGATGCTCGGTCGGCCGTGATCGGCGTTTAGTTGTGCGGCGCGGAAAAGGAATCCGGGTGCCTGTTCGTTCCTCGGGAATTTTTCCGCGACTTTTGCGTAAAAATCGGCTGCGTCGGTATGTTTGTCCCTCGCGATCAGCAAGGGGGCAACGGTGTTGACGATTTCAAACGCCTCCTCCCGGCGGGGAAACTTATCGAGAAACCCGGATCCGACCCGGATCGCCCCATCCGAGTCCTGGCCAAGCATGTAGGATCGGACGGCGCGGAGGAAATACGAGGGTGCTTCCGGGATTTCCGGGAATCGCCCTCCCAGTTCCTCGAGCATTCGCGCTGCGCCGATCCAATCTTCCGCAGCGGTCTTCTCCTCCGCCTGTTTCAGGGAAGAGAGCAAATAAAGATCTCTCGCCCGCTCCCGAGCCCTTGAAGCATCCTTTCCGGAAGCCTCGCCAAGAATCGAATCCGCCTCCGCCCGGGCGGCGGCCAGATTGTTCAGGTAGATGGACGCCTCGGTATGAACGAGCCGAGCGTCCAGGAGAAGAGGCTTCGGAGTGGCCTGGTATTGTATGATCTTCTCCGCGGTGTGCACCGACCGACCGTACTCCCCTGCCTCAAGAAGGGCTGCCGCAGCGCGATATGCGAGGGCGGATCCCTTCTCCGTGGGAAACTTATCCAACAGGAGGATGGCGGCGTTTTCGGCATTCTCCGCCGTCTCCTCTTTTCTTTCATACCCGGCGATCATCGTCTCCGCGTAGAGGATCGCTGCCTGCTCCCCCAACGAGTCGGAACGCTGCTGGGCGAGGTCATGAAGGACGCTTACCCCGGCTTTTCTGTCGCCCGTTTTCAGGGAGGTGATGGCCCACTTCAGTTGCAGTTCGGGATCCCCCCCCGCCTTCCCCTCTTCCTTCCCGGCGAAATACTTTTCGATCCCTGCCCTCGCGGCAGATATCGCCTTGCTTTCTCCGGAACGGATCCCCTCCTCGAACTTTCGCTCCGAAAGATTCTTCAGCATGGCGGACAACTCCTTCCCCGCATTTTCACGGACGGAAGGCTTCTGGTTCTTCGCCCACAAGGAGCCCGGCCCGTACTTCTCGCCGAGAGTCAGCGCCCGGGAAAACGCCTGGTCCTCCTTTCCGGCCCTCAGAAGATTCTCCACAACGCGTTTTTCGTAGCTGGGAGCAGCTTCGTCCCCGGGGAACTCCATGGCCAGGGCATCATATACGGCTGCTGCGCGGGATGCTTCCCCTCGCTTCTCCTCCTCCTCCCCCAGGGAAGTGAGGAGAAGTTTCCCGCCGCATGCCCGTTCCTGGACCGGCGGGTAGGACCGAATCTTCTCAAGAGGCGTATCCCTCCAGACATGGACGGCCAGAGAGACAACCGCCCGCTCGAAAGGCGAAGGCTGATCGCACGGAAACGAAGGATCGGAAAGGGGCACGGAGAGTTCCCGGGCCGCTTCCGCCGAATCCCCGGTCTGGAAACGGGCCCACCCCAGCATATAACGGGCTACGCCCGAGGATTCCCGTCGGGAACTCTCCGCCGCCGACCGATAGAAACCGACCGCTTCCACCGTTTTTCCCGCGAACAGCGCCTCATGCGCCAAACGGACTGCAAGATCCCCCGCGAAGGGGGAAGCGGGAAACTTGCGGAGAAAGTCCCTGGCCATGGTTCTACCCTCGGGATCACCCGCCATGATCCGCAGGGTGGCAAGCAAAAACATCGCTTCATCGCGCCTGTCTCCGGATTGCGCGCCCGTCTTCAGCAACGGAAGGATCCTGGCGATCAGTTCCCTCTCTGTCTCACCTAGGGTTCTTCCCGGAAACCGCTCCCATCGTTCATTCCTCTCGGCAAGCAATGATGCGATGTGAACCGCGGATTCTTCTTTGTCGCGCGCAGACAGCCGGTTTCCGGAAAGGTAGGACGCAGCCCTGCCCAGGGCGCCCCATGCTTCCCGTTCCGCGGAAATCGTCCGTTCACTTTTCCTGTGCCGTGCCTGGGCCACGAGAGCATCCACGAGTTGGCGCGCAACGACTGTCCGCAAGGCGGCCAATTCCTGCTTCTTACGTTCCCACGACAATACGCGTGCCCTCTCCTCGAGGGCCTTTACCGAAGGCAACAACGGGGTGAAGCGGTCGTTGTCGAAGGAGAGCGCCTCGCTCGCCATTTTCTGCATCCTCTCCCAGGAGGTCTCCTCCGTTTTCCCTCTTGCTTTCAATATGTTGAAATGAGCGTGGGTAAACTCGCGCATTTCGCCCGACGCGGAACGAACCTCGTCCAGTTCCTTAAGAAATTTCCCCATATCGATCAGCAGCGGGGAGAGGTCCGTCGTTTCCGCGGCCTTGACCCCGGCGATTGCCTTCTCCCTCTGCTCCACGATTCTTTCCTTGATCTTCTGGATCTCTTCCAGGTTTTTCTCCAGTTTTGTCAAAAGTCGGTACCGATCGATCGGATGCGCGAGATTCTGGAAAATATCCACCTTTTTGGAGAGATCCTCGACCAGGCGTTCCGCTTCGACCCCATCCAGGGTGACCTGTTCGATCCGCCGGATGATCTCCTCGACCTGCTTGCCGGACAAGAACCGCACATCCGGAACGGAAACCACCTGCGGCATCAACCCATGCGCCCGGGCGATGGAATGGTCCATGAACAACAACCCGATGAGCAACTCTACGATCTTCGCGCGCACCGCTTCATCGCCTTCCCCAGGCTTGACAGAAGCAAGGGAGTGGCGAAGAAGCCGGTGACCCTCGATCTGTCGATCCAGGAGTTCGGCGTTTTCGTATCCCTCGAAGATCTCGGTCGACGGAAGCGTCGCCAGGACCAGGGATGCGTCGAGATCCTCCTCGGCGCGTGTCAGGTGGCCAACTGCCCTGTCGAATTCGCCGCGTTCCCTGGAAAGCCCCCCCTGCAACAACGACAGATAAATCTTCTTCCGGACCGGCCAAAGGGCGATCATCTCCGGGGGCAGACCCTCGTCGATCGTCTCCCGGGCGGGAATGGCCGCGGCCCATCCGATCCTGGCAAGGGGAGCCTTCGCCGTGATGAGGGTTTCGAAGAGCGGAGCCGCTTCCCCGGGGCGTCCCAACACGAGAAGCACTTCGGCCACGGATCGGGTGACCCGTTTCTTCAGGGAATCCGCTTTCGGCACGCCACGATCGATGATCTCCAGGAGGCGCCGGAAAACCGCAAGGGCCTGGTCGTAACGTCCTTCCTCCGCTGCGATCTGCCCCATTGCGAACAGGGCGTACGGATAGAAGGGGCTTCCCTGTCCTATCTGTGCGAAATTCGCGGAGGCGTTGGAAAACTTGCCTGACAACCGCAGGCCCGTAGCGTAGGAGTAGAGAACGAGGGGAGTCCGCACCTCGTTCCGCAGAGCGGCCTCGCAGATCTCGACCAGGGTTCCCGGATCGCTCCACCGGCTCTGCTCCGAGGCGACTTCTTCGAAGAGGGGGGTGGCATCGTTGCGGGAGATTTCGGCCAAGTGGATCTTACGCTCGAGAAGGTTTGCGGCCTCCCTTCTCATCCCCAGGGAAAGATACCCCCGGAAGAGCGTTTCGACCTTCCTGCTATCCGTCCATTCGGTCGCCGAAAGCCGCGCCATCTCGGCAAGGGAGACGGTGGCATTTGCCGGAGAAGAGAAATGAACGACAGGGAAGGCGATAAGAGAAGCGAGGAACAGCAAGCCCGCGCATCCTGTCCGTTGTTTGAAGGTGGTTTCCTCACTTCCGAAATTCAAATTCATCCCCGACCTCGGTCCCCGTACACTCGATCGTGCCCGCCGGCAGCTCGAGGACCCCTCGGGCATCCCAGAAGATCCTGGACACTCGGTTTTTCCGAAAACGGTCGTACAAACCCACCACCTTCATTCGTGAGTCGAGAAACAGTGCGTCGAACTCAAACCGCATCCCGATGGAGTGAATGCTGTTGCATGGGCATATCCATAACCCTTCCCCCGGGGAGAGGCCGCTGCTTCCGAGGAGCCCTTTCATCCGGGGGAAAAGACCGTGTGCTTCCCGTACCGAATCGCCCAAGAAGGCGCCCCGGGTGATGTTTCGTGCGTGCATATTGTATGGACCGTCTATTTTTTCCTCAGTCTCTTGGACCTTACGTACAGGTACAGGGAGAGAACAACGATGAAAGCGATGATCCACGGGGATAATCCTACGAAATCAACATTCATGGGTCCTCCTCTACTTCCCCATCATGGCCGGGAAGAGGATTCGCAGCACCTGAATGATGCCGGGGCCGAGCAACACGATGAACATCGACGGAAACAGGAAAAAAACCAGGGGAAACATCAACTTGATGGTGGTCTTCGCCGCGGCCTCCTCCGCGCGCTGTCTTCTTTTCGTTCGCAAGGAATCGGAATGGACGCGAAGCGACTGCGCAAGACTGGTTCCCAGCCTCTCCGTCTGGATCAGCATCGCCACCAGGGATTTTATGTCCTCCACGCCGGTCCGGTCCACAAGTGCCCGTAGTGCCTCCTGCCTGGGTTTCCCCGCCACCATCTCCCGGTTGACGATCTCGAATTCTCCGCTCAACACCGGGCTGGACAGCGCAAATTCCTCCGAAATCTTGATGAACGCCGCGTTGAGGCCAAGTCCCGCCTCGACGCACACCACCATGAGGTCCAATGCGTCCGGCAACGCGTCGATCAAATCCTCCTGCCTTTTCCGTATCTTTCTTCGCAAGAAAAAATTGGGGAAGATATATCCGAAACTCAATCCCGCTAGCAACAGGGTGAACACCTGCCGGTTGCTCCCCCCGATATTCTTGATGTAAAGGTACCCAAGGAGTCCCAAGATGATGGGAAGCCCCACACGGATCCAGATATAAATCATGTAAGCCAAGCCCGACTTGTGTCCTGCCTGGTGCAGAAGGCGCCTCGTCCCCGTGAGCTCCCCCCCGGCGATGATCGTTACTAAGACGTCTTCTTTTGCTTTTACCTTGATCCGGGAGGCGACTTTCCCCCAAACCCCCGAGATATACCCCTTGATGGTTTCCCCTTGGGGTTTGGCCGGTTGGGCCGCATGCGAGCCTATACCCTTTATCCGTTGCAGGAGGGTTTCTTCCCTGCTTTCCAGCCACCAATAGACGCCCAGCGCAAAGAGGCCCGCTGCGAGAAAAACGCTTACTGTAATGAGAACAATCAATGGGTCACCTCTGGATTAAATCTTGATCCGGACGATCCTCCGTATCGAGAGCGCCCCTGCTATCTGGAGCAACACCCCCACGATGATCATGGTTTGCCCCAGTTTGTCGGACCAGAGAGGTTTCATATAATTGGGATTCATCGAATAGATCAACAACGCCATCGCAACCGGAAGTAGCGTGAGAATATATCCGGTCAGCCGCGCCTGCGCGGTGAAGACCCGAAGTTGCCCCTGGATTCGGAACCGTTCCCGAATGACATGAGAGATCTTGTCGATAATCTCCGCCAGATTTCCTCCGGTCTCCCGCTGGATCAGGATGGCGGTGGCAAAGAACTGGACATCGAGGACGTCGATGCGTTCCGCCATCCCGACCAGTGCCTGCCGCATGGGGATCCCCAAGTTCTGCTCATCGAAAACCTTCTGGAATTCCGGGCCGACGGGGTCCGGCATCTCCTGTCCAACGAGCTGTATTGCGCCCGTGAAGGAGTGCCCGGCCCGCAAGGAACGGGCAAACATTTCCAGCGCCTCCGGGAAATGGGACAAGAACTTTTCCATCCTGCGGCGTTTCTTGACGTTGATCACGATGGTGGGAATGAAAAGGAACAGGGTACCCACGGTAAGCGATATCAGAAACGGCCAGTGAAGAAGGATCCCAGGTAACATCCCGATAAAAAAGAGGACGGTGGATAAGAGGACGAAGGTTCCCACCTTCATATCAAGATTGGCCTGTTTCAGCCGTCTGTCCATAACGATGGCGAAGTTAAACTGTATTAATATCTGGTTGATTAACGGCACGTCGCTGAAAAGTTCGTTCCTTAAAAATTCGGGAAGATCAGCGGACTGAAGATTTCGCAACTGAAGGAGGGACAATCGCTTCGTGATCTCCCCCTTCTCGGCGCGGGCGGGAGCGATCAGGAAATATCCCCCGATAATCATTGCCGGAATCGCGATGAAGACAAGCAGGACAATCCAAAGCATCATGCTCTCCTACGGGTTCTTCCGGTACGCAAAGATCTCCGTTTCCAAAGGGACGCCAGCCGTATAAATGATGTCGAGGAACTTCGGCCGGACCCCGGTCGGCCGGAACTGCCCGGCGACCCTACCTTCCTCGTCAAGCCCCTTCTTTTCGAAAACGAAAATATCCTGCATGACGACGATATCCCCCTCCATCCCGGTCACCTCTGAGACCTTCACGATTTTCCGCGTTCCGTCGCTCAAACGCGCTACCTGGATAATGACGTTGAGAGCGGCGGTCATCTGCTCACGGATCGCTCTTGCGGGAAGGTCGAACCCCGCCATCAGCACCATCGTTTCCAGCCGGGCAAGGGCGTCACGGGGGGCATTCGCATGGATCGTCGAGATGGATCCATCGTGGCCCGTGTTCATCGCCTGAAGCATATCCAATGCCTCCCCGCCCCGGACTTCGCCGACGATGATCCGGTCCGGGCGCATGCGAAGAGCGTTGCGGACAAGCTCCCTCTGCGTCACGATCCCCTTTCCCTCGATGTTCGCCGGCCGGGTTTCGAGGCGCACCACATGATCCTGCTGGAGGATCAACTCCGCCGAATCTTCGATGGTCACGATCCGCTCCGAGTCGGGGATGGACGCCGAAAGGATGTTGAGCAGCGTGGTTTTCCCCGCGCCCGTTCCGCCCGAGACCAGGATGTTCAGACGGGCGGCGACCATCGCGTGGAACATGCGGGCCATATCCCCTGTCAACGATCTGTTGGCGACCAGGTTCTCCATTTTCAGCGGATTGATGCCGAACCGGCGGATGGAGAGCACGGGGCCATCCAGCGCAAGTGGAGGAATGATCACGTTGACGCGGGACCCGTCGGGAAGACGGGCATCCACCAGCGGGGACGACTCATCGACGCGGCGGCCCACCTTCGAGACGATCCGCTCGATGATCGTCATCAGGTGATCGTCGTCTTTGAAAGCGACATCGGTTTTGACAAGTTTCCCCTGTTTTTCGATGTAGACCTGGCTGGGTCCGTTGACGAGAATGTCGGAGATGTCGGCGTCCTGCAGCAAGGGTTCGAGAGGCCCCAATCCCAATGTCTCATGCTGGATCTCGACGATCAGCCGTTCCCGTTCCATCCGGGTCAGGGGGATATTCTCGGCGACGATCAGACTCTCCACGACCGCCTTGATGATTCCGGATAGCTGTTCCGGAGAAATTTCGGCTACGGTCGACAGGTCCAGCCGGTCGATGAGCTTTCGGTGTATGGTGCTTTTCAACTCCTGGTAGGCCCGTATCTCCGCATCCCGCGTGTTTCGCCGCTGAGCGGGATCTCCGAATATCACGGAAGCTGCGGGCCCGTTTTTCTTGGTTTTCCAGTCGCTGATACTCAATTCGTTCTCCTCTCCGCCTGAAAGATCCTTTGGAACAAGCCCTTCTTTTTCGTCTTCGGCTCCGCTGTCTTCTCTTCGGGGTGTACCAGGAGAGCCGCCAACTCGCCGAAACTCCTGGTCACATCCTTCACCGGGGATATTTCACGGAGCAGTTTCCCGCGGTTGATCGACGCGATCACGGCGGGGTAATCGTTGGGGACCGAGAAAAAAACCGGGCAGTTGAGAATCCCCTCGATGCTCTCCCGGGAAATTTCATCATTCGGAAGGTAACGGCTCAAGACCAGCCGGACCCGCTCGTCCCGAAGTCCGATTCGCCCGAAGAGATCCAGGCACTTCTGGGTGTTCTTTAGCGAAGGAAGATTCAACAGGGAAACCAACAGAACCGTGTCGGACATCTCGAGGGCCGTCAAGGTGCGCTCGTCGAACTGGTGGGGCGTGTCCACCACGATGTAGTCGAACATGGAACGCAAGGTCGTAAGCACTTCCCGTACCTGTCCCGCGGAGATATTCTCCGCGTCTTCGATCATGGGCGGGTCGGCCAAGATGTAGACGCCGCTGGAATGCTTCACCAGGAGGGTATGGAGAAAGTCGTAGTCCACCTTCTGGGCGTTCCGCGCAAGATCCAGGATGGAATAGTTCGGATTGACGTTGAAGAACATCGTCACGTCGCCGTGGGCAAGAACAAGGTCCACAACCGCCACTTTCTTGCCGTGATATCTGGACAGAGCATCCGCCAGGTTCACGGCGATCGTCGTGGTTCCGTTTCCCCCCTTGTTGCTGAACACGGATACAATCCTGCCCCCGGATCGGTGGGTGGCCTCCCTGCCGTTTTTCAGCTTGAACACCTTCTCGGCGGCTGCGCGCAAGTCGTTTTCCTTCACCGGCTTGGTGAGAAAATCGTTCGCCCCGGAGCGCATTGCCCTCAAAATCAGGTCGGCCTGGCTGTGGTCCGAAAGCGCCATGATATAGAGGGAGGAGAACTCCTTGGCAACCACGGAAATGGACTCGATCATGGAAGAGGGGTCACTCCCCAGGCCGATGATCGCCATTTCCGGCAGATGTTTCCGGATGATCCCGATGCCCGTCTCGACGGAATTGGTTTTCCACCGGACATCGATCGTCCCGATCTTCCTTCCCAGGACGTCGATGTGGCGGACCGTCTCCGGGTCCGACTCGATGATCAGGCAACTGATACGGTCCATTCCGAGGAATCCTCAGGGAATCATTCTGGGGCTGGTTTCCTCCGGCCGCATCGTGTCCGTCGGAAGCGCCGGAATCTCTTCCTTGTTCAGCGGTCGGACGATCTTCGGCGTTACCATCACCATGAGTTCCGTTTCCGTGTTGCTGTACCGCTCGTTTCGGAAGAGAACTCCCAGGATCGGGATGTCGCCGAGGATTGGGATCTTGCTGACCTTCTTGCTGAGCTTGTTGTCGAGGAGCCCGGCGAGGATGAATGTCTGTCCGTCGGCCAGCTGCAGGCCCGACTCGGCCTTCCTGGTTCTCAGCGCTGGTAGCTGGAACCCGGAGATGGCGACGCCGTTGGCGAAATCAAGCTCGCTCACCTCCTGGTTGATCTTCATGTAGATATCCCCGTTGCTCGCGATCTTCGGCTTGAAAGAGAGTCTGATCCCGAACTCCTTGTAGTCGACCGACGCGGCGGCACCGGAGCCTGACGCACTGGCGGTGACGATCGGGAACTCCCCTCCCACGAGGAACTTCCCCTCGTCTCCGCTTGCCACCACGAGGTTCGGCTCGGAAAGCGTCTTGATCGCCCCCTGGTCGTGCAGGATCCTGAGCATGGCAGCGAATTTTGGGATCTCCCCGGGCGTTACCAGGAAAAGTTGCGTCAAATCGCTGATGGATCCGTCGACCGATTGCCCACCGGCAATGTTTCCGTTAAAGGAGTTGAACCCGCCCGGAGGGGTCAGAAAGCCGCGATACCTTCCTCCATCGATAATCGGCTGGAAAAGCATATTCAGGCCGAGTTCCTTCGCAAGACTCCGGTCCACTTCCGCCACACGGATCTGGAGGAGCACCTGCTCCGGTTTCATCACCTTGAGGAGGTTGACAATGGTGGAGGCATATACCTTGGCGGCCTCCACCAGGCGGTTCTGCACCAGCCCGGAGCTTACCGTCCCGGAAAGGATCAGGGCGGTTCCGGAGGAGGTAATCTCGAACGCCTCGTCAGGCGCGATTTTCCGCAGGTCTTCGCGGACCTTATCGAGATTTATCCCGACGATGATATCAGCCGTCGTGGGGACTTCTTCCTCGCTCCAGTAGACCAGGGAGGTTGTCCCCGGAGACTTTCCGATGACCAGCATCTGTCTCGGGGAAATGACCAGCACATCGGCGGTCTCTGGCTTTGCGACCGACATCCTCCTGATGTTGAAATCGGTATTGAGCAGGGTCGACTGGCTGGCGTTCACGTGGATCGCTTTTCCAGGGGCCTTCGCCAACGCATCTTCCTGCCGGGTCTCTGCCTGAACGGCGCCATGAAGGCCAAGGCAGATCGTGATAAGGACGACGGACAACCGCGTTCTTCTTCCCACTCCTCACCCCCGATTCGCGCTAACAACTCCTACTGAAATTTCTGTTCCGACCGTTGGTTCCCCTTGATCACCTCAACGGTAAACGTCTTCCTTACGGGAGCAGATACCGAGGAAGGCGCCCTCTTGCGCACGTGGCGTTTCTGCTTGCCCGATGCACTCTCCTCCTCGGTCACCGGTGCGTTGGGACGGAAAGAGGACAGAAGCCTTGCCTTGTTGGCCCCCAATGTCACGACGTTGTCGGTATCCATATAGTTGCGCAGGACGAGCTGGATGATCCCCTCGTTACTCGCCAGCGCGAGCTTCTCCGCCTCTTCCGGAGTCAATGCGACCGTTACGGTGTTGACGGTGATCGGCTTGTTGTCTTTCTGCTCGATCGTCTGCCCGGCTGCAAGCACCTGGATATTCTCAAGGACGATTTTGGAGATCCGCTCACCGCCCTGGCCTGGAGTCGTCGTCACCACGACGTCCACCCGGGTATCCGGAACGATGAATCCTCCCACCCCGACGACTTCGTTCACGCGAATGGAAAATGCCCGCATCCCCTTCGGGACTTTAAGCGAGAGAATCCCGCCTGCTCCCTTTTCTGCATGAACCAGCTTCGACTCGACGATCGGTTCCCCGCGCATGAAATCCCGCTTTGCCACCCTGCCTATCACAGGACTATCCGCTGCAAACGAGTCCTTGGGGTACAAATCCTTCGGCCACGCCGTGACAGCGACCATGTTCGCATTGATCGTCGCCCCGAGGGGAATGTCCAAGACCGCGACGACGATCCCCACGGTTTGCAGCCTGGCCTGCTCGGAAATGCGCTCCCTCTCCGAAAGGTATCGGTAAATTCCCACGCTGGCGAGTATGGCCAGAAGAAAGGCTATGGCGACTACGATGATGATCCGGGTCCTGTTCATTCCACTGGTTCTCCCATCGGATTTTATTAGGGCAAGCGCTCTTTTTTCATAGAGGTCATGCTGCGAAGCTGAAATGTATGATTTAGGCCCGGAATGAAGTTCAATATAAAAACCGAGTAATCGTAGGTGGTAGTCACAACGGCCGTATTATCGCCCGGTGGTGCTGATAACAAAAACCCGTATGTTGTGATGTTTGCAGAATGGAGCACCTCCCCTGCCCTTTGCCCTGCGGCTGTATCCGCATTGGCGAGCGAAACTTGGACCACAGCTATCCGTACCGCCTCTCTTGCCGCACCCGTCAAAATATTTTTAGTCAACCACGCTCTGCCGAATTCCGCGATCTCGAAAACGAGGAGGAGAAGCATCGGTACCACAAGCGCAAATTCGACTATGCTCTGCCCCCTGCGGTTTCTCATGGACAAGCTAGCCAAAAGCCATCCCCTCCCCTTGCGCCCCCTCGGTTCGAGATACCGATTCCACCCTACGGTTGTCGCGCGTTTTGGAATGATACCATATCTCCCAAACCCGCTTGAATCTTTATCGGCAGTTGTCGCAATAATCTTGAAAATGACGAATGCCATTCCTGCTCCTCGGGTGATGAAAAACCGCGTGTGTATTTCCTCCCCGAAGCATCCTAACTTATTCTTTTTTTCCTTATCCTTGCCGTTATTATTGCCATTGCCTTGGCTGCCTCCACTCGGATTGCCATCGCTCGGGTTGTCACCGCCCGGGTTGCCGCTGTCTGCGCGCCCGCCACCGGAACTCTGAAAACCCTTATTGGCGGAATCGCATGAAGCGTTCAGGTTCTGCCCAAGCCCCAAAAGCGAAGCGGTGACCACGATGGCGACGATCGAAAGCAACAAGGCGTACTCAACAAGTGTTTGACCTTTTTTCTTCGTTTCTCTCTGGAATTATTGGGTTATTCTCATCATGGTCCCCGATCGTTCATCTTTTTTTCGCCGTCCAAATGAAATGGGCCTCCCAGGGGGGTCCTTTCCATTTACCTTCCCCGGGAGGCCCACTCAAACCATGCCCTTTCATGAAGCCTCCTGCCTGATCAGCCATTCGGGCTGGTTTATGTTTCCAGGAATCCTTATCCGCAGTAGTTTCTCCCGCGTTAGCTCCCTACTGCACTAGTGACATAATTGAATGTATTATTTACCGTTTGCCCCAGCGTTGTCAGGATAGTAAGCACGACGACGGCTATCAGCGCAAGCAAAAGGGCGTATTCCACCAGCGTCTGCCCCTCCTCGTCCTGCGTAGCCCTCATAAGTCTTAAGAACCAAGACATAATTTCTACCTCCTTGGTTATTACGATCCAACACCGCTGGTAATGTAGTTAAACGTATTGTTCACTGTCTCCCCGAGTACCCCAAGGATCGTGATAACGACAATCGCGATAAGCGCAAGCAACAAGGCATACTCCACCAGCGTCTGCCCTTCCTCATCTGCCTTTAACATCAGATACTTTCCCATGATTTTTTCCCACATACCTCTCATCACCTCGTCCTCCTCCTTGTCTAGTATGTTGTTTTCTTAAATACACCGAATTCCATTCTTCGAACCCTTCTTACGCAACCTCCTGGACATCACCTCCCCTGTAATGGAATATATCCACTTTATAACTCCCATTACTTTCCCATTTATTCAATTTCCGTACCCAATCGGAAAATCCACAGAAGAAAAATCGAGGAGAGACTAAACCATTCGTTTATAAGAATTTTCCGTTTCCAGCCCGGGGTCGGAAAATTTATCTCTACCCAACCATAGCATTTATTTTCCCGAGAAAGCAAATGATATTATCCTTATTAGGTAAATTTTTCCCCTAGTATTCTGGTTATCCATAACGAAAAATGAATCGATATCGCCCGCATTTTTCAAGGATGTAACCACAGGAACATCGACCTTATTTGGCAAACGAGGAAAGGCACGCAAAATCAAAAATATCGTTGGCATGCTTCTTGGATGGTCTTCCTTATGAAGGGATGAAGGAGGTTCGAAAATGCGCAGAAGGAGCCACAATGCCATCAAACATTTCTGATAGGAAACAAAATCCGGCACCATCCACACCCCCGGTAACAATAAAAGGCATTCTCCACGCCCTTCTTGCCGTCCTGACATGGGTCCTTTTCGTCACTTGGTGGAACCAGGTGATCCCGCAGGTAACCGTGGAGGACGCCTCCATGGCATTCCTCGTGATCTTCCTGACCGCCCTGTTTTGCTACGTCCTTACCCTTCTGTGGGTCCGGCACAACGTGGGCATCTTCCGCCGCAAGGGACCCCGGAAAAACCTCCCCTCTGTCTCCGAGGATCGCGAAGCCGACTACCTCGGCAGGAGACTCGACCACCCGGGGTACGATTTCCTGAAAAACGCGCCGCGCGTGGTCGTCTCCCGGGAGGAAGACCGAAAAAATTTCAAAGTTCCTCTGGGCGTCTGAAATGGCGGAGATCATCGCGGCGCTCGTCGCTTTCCAGCACACCAATGTCTACTGGGTCATGCTCGTCTTCTTCGGATTCTACCCGGTCTTTTCCGCCATCGTCTGGCTGATCACCTCGGTCATCTACTTCACGCGAAAGGAGCGGCTCTCCGAGGAGAAGGAGGCCGACCTCTACGCCCTCCCCGACCCGACCCCGATGGTTTCGGTGCTGATCCCGACCTATTGCGAGGAGAAGGTGATCGAGTTTACCCTCGAAGGGGCCCTCCGGATCGATTACCCGAACTTCGAGGTCGTCGTGGTCGATGACGGGTCGACGGACGGCACCGTCGCCAGGATCACCCCGTACGTCGAGTCCGGACGTGTCCGCCTGATACAGAAAACCGTGAACGAGGGGAAAGCCATGGCGCTGAACGACGCCCTCCTCTGCCTCAACGGGGAGATCGTCCTGACCATCGACGCGGACGCGGTCGTCGACACCCGGATCCTGCGCTACCTCGTTCCCCATTTCTCCTCCGCTCGGGTCGCCGCCGTCACCGGGAACCCGCGCGTCTCCAACCGGCGGACGCTGCTGAGCAAGATCCAGCTGATCGAGTTCACCTCCATCGTGGGGCTTCTGCGCCGCGCCCAGCGGGTGTGGGGACGCATCCAGACCGTGTCCGGAGTCGTCGTCGCGTTCCGCAAAAAAGCGCTGTTCGACGTCGGACTGTTCGACCCGTCGATGGCCACCGACATGTACTGGCGGCTCCAGAAACGGTTCTGGGACATCCGGTACGAGCCGAAGGGACTCGTCTGGATGCAGGTGCCGGAGACGCTCGGGGCATTCTTCAAGCAGCGGAAGCGGTGGGCCATCGGCTTGGGGCAGGTCCTGCGCAGCCACCTCGGGATCCTCCTGCATAAGAAAAACCTCCGGCAATGGCCGGTCGCCTACGAGTCGGTTCTTTCCATCCTGTGGTCGTTCTGCTTCGTGATTCTGACCTCCCTTTGGATCTTCTCCTACGCCATCGGGATCCCGCCGGTAGGGGCGCACCCGATCCCGAACTTCTGGGGTATGATGATCGCGTCGGTGTGCATCACCCAGCTGACCGCCGGGGTCATCCTGGACCGGCATTACGACCGGTCCGTCCTGGCCTATGCTCCCTACACCGTCCTTTATCCCCTGCTCTACTGGGCCATCACCTCGATCATCGCGTTCTTCTACACGCCGGTCGGGTTGCTCCGGCGCCGTCCGGAAGTTACCTTATGGAAAACGGAAAGGACGTAGGGGTTGCCACAACTGCCCGCCGCCAGGACGCTGATTCTCCTCCTTGCCGCCTTTCTCTTCCTCGGAGAGTCGCTCACGCCGCGCGCGGCGGCGCAGGAGACGGAATCGCCGAAAGAACGAGCGGAAACGCTCGCGGAAGAAGCGAGGCAGTTCTGGGACCTGAACGCGTATCCGCAGGCCATCGGGAAGTTCCGCGAGTCCCTTGCGCTCGACCCGAAGGGGGAGACCTACCGGGACCTCGGCGACCTGTTCGCCGAGAGGGACATGCACGCGGACGCGATCGCCGCCTTTCGCTCCGCGATCGCGGCGGACCCCGCGCTCGACCCGGAACTCCGCCTCTCCCTCGGGCAGCAGCTGATCTGGTCCGACCGGGCGAAAGAGGCGATCCCGCTCCTGGCGTCCGTGGTCGCCAACCGCCCGTACGACGGCGAGGCGAAGCGGTATCTGGCACTGGCGTACCGCTGGTCCGACCGGCTGAAGGAATCGGAGGCCGTCTACCGGGAGGTCCTTGACGTTAACCCCTCGGACCTCGAGGCGCGACGGGGACTGGGGGAGGCTCTCCTCTGGCAGGGCCGCTTCCGGGCCGCCACCGACGAGTTCCAACTCGCGCTGACCGCAAGCCCCGCCGACGCGGAGGCGCTCGTTGGGCTGTCCCGGGCCCGCCTGTTCCTCGACATGCCGGAGGAGGCAGGGCACTACATCGCGCTTGCGGCAAAAGCGGCTCCGGGGTCCAAAGAGAACGAGGACCAGATCTTCCGGGTGCGCGAGCGTTTGGTCCCGTACGCCGCGTTCGAAGCCCGCGGGTCGCGCGATTCCGACGACCTCTCCCTCTACGAATTGACGCTCTCCGCCCACGACCGGCCGGCCAGGGGCCTGGACGTGGACGGCGCCGCCCGGCAGCTTTTCTTCCGCCAGGGGTCGCCGGGGAAGCAGGAAAACCTGAACGACGAGGACTCGGTCGACGGGACGGGCGGATCCCTCTCCT
>Ga0209342_10000776_pt1 | contig 37079 bp, 52 predicted proteins | sample RifCSP16_2_FD_184023 | JGI IMG/M metagenome (GOLD analysis project Ga0209342, IMG submission 184023) | Soil microbial communities from Rifle, Colorado - Rifle CSP2_sed 16_2 (SPAdes) (version 2) | ecosystem: Environmental > Terrestrial > Deep subsurface > Rock core/Sediment | place: Rifle...
GAGAGATTGCGGCACGTCCCGCCTGAATCGGTGACAAAGATGACGCTGTTCTTTCCGTGTACCTTTGGCATGTTACCCTCCTATTCATCCGCCTCGCGGCGGTCGATCACTCTGCATACTCAATCGCTTGAATCTTCCATAAAACTTGTGCCCACAGTGCGCCGCCTGCCTCGACGGCAAGCGTGGGATCAAACGACATGCTCGTCAAGATGGCATTGTCAGCCGCGCCGTTCAGTCTGCGGTCTTTCCTGAGTGTGTCTCTTAGGTCGTCGTGTCCTTTCCAGACCTTATCCAGCAGCGCGCGCGGATCGCCCGTGTCTTTGATGTACAATCCGCCCTCGATGCTCCATGTGTTCGTATCCGGCGAATCGGATGTGCCGAATCCTATCTCCTCGAACGACGTGTCTGCGCCTGGCATAAACACAATTGCGCAAGATGAGACTGTTTCCAGGATGCCAAAATCGCATGTGCTAATTTCTGATGCCAGCCATGGCCCCCAAACCTGAAGTGTGTAGTACAATCCCTCGCGGATGTCGGCCAGACTCATGGCTATTCCAATGATTCATAGAGAATGCTTATGGCAAGCCCGCGTGCAATCTGCGCAACAGCAAAATCAATGACAGGTTTTGTCGCATTCATTGTATCATCTAAAAACGGGTGTTTCTCTACCCCTTTCGTCCGAATCTTTATAATTGTTCCTGGCATCGGTGCACCTTTCGTACCTGCCCACCTCGCAATGGGTGCCCACGGCGCATGAGTAATGGGACCAGTTCCAAATTCCAAAATCAATCCAGCATCCCATCTCCCGCGTTGTGCCGTTGGAGAAATCGTGACTCTGTAGCCCTTGCTGTCATATTCCGCCTTCACGCTTCTCATGAGCGCGCCTGTGTAATAGTTGCGTCCTAGCATACTTTGCATGTTTTTTAGCGCGGCTCCACCTGTTCGCTTGATCTCGCGTTGAATCAGCTTAGGAATCCATTGCGGAGCGAATCTAATTCGAGACTCTACATGCTCAAGCACACCGTCGGAATAAATGTGAATTAGCGGCATAACTCGATCACCTTCTCTACCACTGCCTCGACCGCGCCGCCTTCGGGGTGCGCCGCGTTATAGAGACGAATGAAGTCTTGCCACGCCGGATCGCCGCGCGAGTCCCGCGCCTCAATAGCAATGATATTAAGTCGCTCTGCACTGGAGCGAAATGGCAATGCGTGGGCATAATCAAAACCTTCGCTTTGAATGTAACAGGACGGCGTTCCCAGTATCGCTGCCTCGATGCAGATATTCGACGGTCCCTGTGCCACAAGCACATCCGCCGCACGAACAGCATATGATAGATAGTGCTTCGTGATCAGGCCGGGCGTATTCGTATCGCGCAGCGCCTGCTCGAAGGCTTTATCGTCTCCCCCGTTCGGGTGCGACTTGATGATCAGAACGGCTTGCCATTCGTGCGTCAACTCGATCACAGCGCGCAAGCCCTCGTTCATCTCCACGTTTCCAGTCCCGCGAACAGCGGTCGTCTGCGACCACGTACCCGCATAGCAAATGACGCGCTCATTGTCGATGTCCATAACGCGACGCGCCTCAGCCTGGGTGGGCAGCACTTCATCGGCATACAAGCCGTCCATCTGCGGCGCGCCGACAATGTCAATACGATCCGCTGGATGACCGCCTGCGACATAGAAATCGCGCTCATATTCTCCGCTGGCGAGGATCCAGTCCGACCTCGATTCGCGGTGAATGTCCGAGCCGCCATCGGCGCGCAGATGACAGGCCGCGTGTGGCACATGGATCGTCGGGATGCCACGCGCCTTACACCACAGCACCAGACTACGCGTATCGGGAGCCACATCTTCATGCACAACGCAGCCCGCTATTTCCCGAATGTTGGATAGTTGCGTCAGTAGGGCCGACTGGAGCGCGATGGCCTGAGCATGCTGTAACACGTATCCCGGCCACCAGTCTTTAGCTGAATGAAACTCAGATGGCGCACTGCCATTGAACTGCAACAGAAGCCGTCCCGAGATCACGCTGGCGCTCTGAACTGCTTTCGATGCGATCTGCGCGGACATACTGAGCGCGTGTTCTTGAACATCTCCGTTCATGAAGCCATTGAGGGCAAAGCATGGCACGCCAATCGACATGGCGTATTCAGTTGCCTGCGGAGAAGTGAAGCACAAATCATAGTGCTCCGACAGACCACGCCAATAGCCCTGGCTGACGGGATGCCCATGCAGCATCAGTACCCGTTTACGATCCTGATTGTTGTTCGGTTCGGCCATCGCCTTGCCCTCGCTCCAGCAGTCTGCCGCTCACGCGCAGAACGTCATACTTCATCGCGTCACCCAGATCGATGTCATCGATGATCAGACCCAATCCGACAAACCACTCACTCGCCATGTGATACATGGCCTCATTCTGATCTGCTTTCGTCGCCGCGTTCCCATCAGCCATTATGCTGCTACCTCCTGCGCTGCCTTCTGTTGAACATAGAGGATACCCGGCAGTTTAGAGCCCTTGCGCGTCTGTGAATCCGCGATGACACGCTCAATAATGCCCTGATACTTGCCGATGTTGCCCTCCAGCGTGAGCTTCTTCATTGACCACGTTCGGCGTTCCCATGCGATCTTCTTGTGCGCCACGATGTTCTGAATCATATCGTCAAGCGCGGCGAACCACGCATCGGGTGTGTTGTCTGAGATGCGCCCCATGTGCGCCAGATCATTATAGGTCAGAGATCGACTAGCAATCCACGGCACGCCAGCCGTCGTGTATTCGACTGCCTTCAGCCACGACCGGCGCTCGTCGTATGATGCAAGTGGTGCCCCCTCGCGCCACGGCGGATCAAGCGGCAGTGTTTCGAGTGGCGCAACGCCTATATCAAACGTGCTCAGCACAAGCGGCCAATGCTCTGGCTTGACGCCAGCCTGACGAATCACGCGATCACCCCATCGCTTCAGCACGAAATCAAGCCGCTGCTCGTATCCGCAGAACTTCAGAAGCGCGTTTTTGTGTTTGTCGAAGACGCGATCCAATGCTTCGACTATTCCGCTAAACAGCCACGAATCGACGTGACTGATCGAGCCGCCCCATCCAATGATGACAGTTCCGTCCGTGTCTGACCGCACTCGACTCTTGAGCTGTGTCGGTTTCTCTGTTTCGTCATAGAGTAACTCTAGATCGGGCGCGCCCATCGGTTTCTGATCGAGACCCTCGAACCATGCGCGACGTGTCCAATTCGGCAGCCAATAGCCTGGAATGATATGCTCCCAATCCCTCAAGATAATCTTGCTCGGCGAGGTGAGCGCGTCAGCATGTCGCATGCCTTCAGCCAATGCCACGATCGGCTCTGGATTGAGTCCGACCTTGTTCATGATCCAATACGGAAATGCTGGGTTGCTCGGCGGCAGATCAGGGTAATGGTCATCAAGATCGATGATGACGACCTTGCCCAGTGCGCGCCAATAATCCATAGCATCCCAAACGTCGCGCGTGATGACATTTCGTTGGAAGATCAGAACGTCGCCACGCCCGATCTGCCGCGTTACTTCAGGATGTCTCCAGTCGAGCGCGGTCGGCATGAAGAACAGCTTCGCCGTCATCGACGTATGGCCGGCGGCATGCTCAGCATTGATGCAGTCGGATGGGGAAAGCGCACGCCATTGACTGCAATTCCATTCGCTCGCGCTGTCAGCATATAAATAGATGAGATGTAAGCCCTTATTCATTCCAGGTCTCTTGACAGGTATGCTATAATGACAATGCTTAGGCGAAACGGTGTTCGGTGTTTTTGTTTCATACATGCTCCCCTATTGGGCCGGTTCGCCTAAGCAACGATACCGACTTCCCGATAGGGGTGCTTCTCAAATCACTGGATATGATTCCATGTTAAAATCAGTAAAGTTCACACTGGACACAGGCCTTAACTGGCTGTTCGTCATTGTTCTTGTGAGTGGCATTTTAGTCATCGTGCTGTCCGTCATTCATGCCGACAATCTGTCGTCATCCACCAATGAGCGTCCATATTTCGTGAAGTCCGCATCCGGCGCGCTCTACCAATGTAAACGCCTGGATTCAGAGAAACGAATCGCATACGAGTGCGGTGACATTATTGAATATCATCTTTCCGAGAACGATGGATGGGGCATCTATCAACATTAGTTCTCGTGTGCCTGCGGATCGCCTGCATCCGTCCCGCTCGGCTCAATCGTCTCTTTGTTGCGGAACATCCCACGAATAAAGCGCGATGTCACTCGGTCAGAGTCTGCTTCCACACTGTCCCGATCTGCCACACTGATACCACCCGCGTAAATCTGCGAGTTGGCCACGCTGACACCCAGGCGTGATAGGTCCATCGTCTTCAATTCACCGAGTGCATCGTTGAAATCCTGCTTGAATTTGTCCGCCCGCGTCCGTTCACCTGGTGCGACACGCGCACTGATGCGCGATGATTCAGCGCGCCAGGCCGCATAGAGCGCGTTGGCATCGCGCGCGAAATCATAGGCCGCCGAGGTCGTTGGGATGGCACCAAAGCCGCGCGATCCGATGATGGAATTTATCAGCGCGCAGCCGCTCGATAGCCATAGGTTGACCTGCGTCAGGTTCGGGCTTGTCGAAGTGTCAAACGATGACGCCGAACCGACTAGGTTTCTGCAGAGCGAGGCGACATCGGTTCCGCTTGCGTAGGCCATGCTAGGAAGCTCCTGTTACTTCGCCATAAGCGCCATAAGTGTTCGGTGTCGCCTTGTTATCGGTGAAAGTAACTTGAATCCGATAAGTCGTGCTCGGTACTGGGTTGTCGAACCGACCCAAGACAACACACGTCGCGCACGTCCCTATCGCAGCAGACCCCGTCGTCTTTGACGCTGTCACGTCTGAGCCGTTGACCAATACAACCATTGACGGCGACAGCGGACACGTCACGCCCCACGGCGTTGTATCAAACGAATAGGCAATCCGTTCATCCTCGCCTTGTTCCCACGGTGAATCTTTGAACATCCGGTAAGATGGCATTCACCGATCCTTCAGATCGAGTATGAGACTGCGCACCGGAACGATCAGAGTGATCGGCCGCAGCCGAGACCGCAGCCCTAACACCGTGTCCCGTTCGGGCAATTCCAACTCGATCACAGCATAGACCACCACTGCACCGAGCAAAGTGCCGACCGATACCAAGTTGGCGAATGACTCCAAGAGTACCGCACCGCTCAGAATGAGATGACCGCTGGCTGCATACGTTGCTGTACCTGCGAGTGCTGCTGCACCGCTTAGGGTCAGTCGGCCACTGGGTGCAATGCTGGCGGTTACGTTAAGCGCGGCGTTGGATCGTCTGAAGATCATCGCCGCCGATATGATTTCTGCGATGCTGGTCAATGATGCTGCACCGCTCAGGACGATGCGACCGCTCGTCGCCAAGTCAGACGCCACCGACAAGGCTGCCGTCGCCGACAAGACTTGACCGCCAACGGAAACAAGCAGGCTTGCAATACCAGATAGTTCCGCCGTACCCCTGAATGTGACCTGACCCTGTGGCGAGAGTGTGGCAGTTCCCGTCAGAACCGCCGCGCCTGCCGCGCGCAAGGCTGCCGCTACCTGCAACGAAGCCGCGCCCGTGAGAATCGCTGTACCTGCCAACGTCAGCCGCGCGGTGGATGTGATGTTGGCATAAGCCTCCAGCAATGCAGTTGCGCTCGATAACTTCCATGCGCTGCTAAGCAAATCCGAGCGTGCATCCATTGCCGCGATTCCATGAAACGTAGCACGCGCAGCATTGGTCAAGTCAGCCACGCCCGTGATCGCGGCTGCACCAGCCAAGATTGCGCGCGCCGTGCTGTCCAGACTTGCGGTTCCGGGAAGCGTCGCATTCGCGCGCGCAGTCAACCATACCGTGGATACCAAATCGGATACCGCCGCCAGCGCCGCATTGCCTCTCAGCATCACCCGTCCAGCCGACGACAGATTAGCAACACATTGAAACGTCGTCGCGCCGCGTCCTGTCATCCTGGCTACGTTGGTTGTGGTAGCAATTCCAGACAGAGCAGCGACACCCCGCGTTGTCTTACGTGCCATGTTTATCATATTTCCAAATGCGGACAAAACAGCATCCACACTATGCGTTACTCCTCCAGCACTCGCAGCGGCCTTGACCTCGGCGGACAGTCCGCCCCATGTTGCAGAAGTTACCCACGATGCCGAGCATTCCGTTTCCCAGGCGTCGCCACGGTATTGTGACTGTACATCGCGAGTCGGCCCCGTGCCTAGAAGGTCATCAAGCTCAGTCCAGTTGGTTCGGGGGGCAGTCCCTTCACTAGCAAGATGTTTCCAAGACGAAATCGGACGATTATTTGTGTCTCCCGCCGCCGCCAATGTGATACAGCCCGACGTTCCAGACCCGGACGCTGATCCTAGTTGCCTTATCGCACAAGCCGACCCGTCACTTAGATGAGCGCCATCCACTGAAAAGAACAGCGCATCACAGTGGAGTTGTGTGTTATCGAATAGAAATTTTGTCGATCCCGACGTGGCTCCGCTGGCGTTGGCTACAAATAAAGAAACTCGCCGAGTTGTGCTGAATGTCATCGTCCCGGCTTCGGCCCAAGTCAGACCATTCCCAGTGACTGATGCCGAGGTATTCGGGCTGCCTCCTGTGACGCGCGTGTGTACCCATACGCAGACTAGTCCACTCGCGGGCGGTGTCCATATCGCGCTGTCATATGATGCGCTATCCGTACTAATGTTAAAATCTGGGTCAGCAGACGATCCTTGATTGACGAATCCAATAGCCACAACGCAGCCTCCAGACCATCAATCAAATGTCACGTCTAACGCACTCGCAGCGAACTCCAACACATCAGCCGCGCCGAGCGCCTTCGACGTAGAGAGCTTGCCATACAGTAGCAAGCATCCCGTCGTGAGCGAGTCGAAGATTCCCACCGCCACCACGTCATAGGCCGCCAACGCCGATGCAAATGTAATGGCGCTGCTGTTCTCCGTTGCGCCAAGCGTCGGCGTATCCCAGTTAACGACCCGCAGCCGAGCATAGTTACCATCGGTGATCTCTGTCCCCGCCGCGGTATCAGTCGGCGATGCGCTGAACAAACCCACGTACGGAGACGGAGTGGCGGTGTAGGGCGATCCGCTATTGCCAAAGATGTGCTTGAGTAGTGCGTTCTCGAAAACATCGGTCATCGCTGACATGTGAGGCCTCCTAGCGTTTCATCCAAGCGACGGCACAGCCGCCGACGATACATCCGGCATAGACGCCGTTCGGGCTATTGAACGGGCCAAACATCACCGACGTTCTGCATGTGGCAACAATCGGCATCATCTCACTGCCTGCCATTTCTGCTGTGCCGAGATACCACATCACGCAGCCAGAAGCACCGGCTGGCGCAGTGAAGCCGAGCCACACCCATTTGTCCGCGCTGCCAACAACACTTGCCGCCGTCGCGAACAGAGATGCGGTATTAGGAACGATAATGGCCATCGTCTTGCTCCTCGCCATGACGCGCGGCGAGGGCAAGCAGAATCATGTGGCCGCGCGAGATGTAATTTTGAGAGGTTGCGTTAGCCATCGCTAATCACCTAAAAGAGGGTGTAGGGGCGACACAGCGCCGCCCCTTTTGCGTTACGTACCGATCCGATCCGAGTTGTACTTGATGCGCAGGCCGAACAGGTTGAAGTTCGAGCCGCTGGTGTTGCCTGCGTCAACACTATCGACAATGGCCTTCAGCGCGAAGAACCCGGCGCGCGTTGGAGGAGCGGTGAAGCTAAACAGGGAGGCAGAGTTTAATTCGCTCGCGCCCGCGCCTGTGAGGGTCGTGCCGGATGCCGCCGCGCCGAGCGTACTTGTGCCAGCGTCGCCGATCGCGCTGCCGTTGGGAACGAGATACAGAGACGCGCCGATGACTGCGGCGGCGGCGGCTGTCGTCATATCTGCCCAGTCAGCGTACACCACGCCGCTGGATGACCACGTGATGCCGGCCGCTGCGTCGATCGGTACGGGCTTGACGATCGTGATCGGGCAGGTGCATTTCGTGCCTGTGAAACGCAACGCTTGCAAGGACGGCGAGGAACCCGCGCCGATGTTATTGATGGCGATACTGCCCGACATGACGGAACTGCCTGAGATAAACACATCCTGATAGGATATGTATATCTCGCGAGACACGATGCCGTCGTCGGCGAGTTGCAGGCCACCCTTCGCCAGGATTTTGTTTCTGAAACTGATAGGCATGTTGACCTCCAGCTATTCGCCAGCGTTGCGCCATCACGCTAACGCCAGAGGTTGACTTATACGGACAAGATGTGATACACTACCCTTGTCTAGGCGCTACGGTCATCAGTCCGTTTTTGATTTCACATGTCAGCCCGTTGGCCCGTGCGCCTAGACAACGCTACGGACTTTGCCAATGGGCTGGCTCCTTTATGGAGGAGCGCCATGCCCTATCCGACTATGAATTGGCCCACCGAACCACGAAAGAAAAGGAACGGCTCCATAATTCATTGGGACAGGGCCTTTCGTCTACCCAACAGCATCTATCGAGTTCCCGTCACGTGTGGGTCATGCCACCAAAAGAGGCTTATAGATGCCACCAGAACCAGGGGTAAGTATGGCAAGGTCTTCACTGGATATTGCTACAGTTGCAATCTCAGAATCCAGCGAAAGAGCTATAAGCCCGGCTGGAAGCATCCAGACTGGCGAGGTGGTCATTTTATCAATGGTGGATATGCCTACATCAATATACGTTCTCTGATCGGCAAAACCAAAAAGTTGGCTTTGCAAATGTCAAGAATAGTACATGGTAAGCCCGCCATTGTTGCCGAACATCGCCTAGTCATGGCTTTACATCTAGGCAGACCCCTTAAGTCTTCTGAAGTTATTCATCACAGAGACGGCAATAAACTCAATAATGAGATTAGCAATCTGGAACTTACAGATCATGCCAATCATCGAAAATTGGATACAAAGTATTACCGTCTCTGGAAAGAAACTCAGAAGCGGGTCGCGGAACTCGAATTAGAGCTGTTAAGGTACAAAGGCAAAACAGATTAAATCTGTTTCACCACTAGGCTGCTGACTTAATCAAATAGCCAGCATCGACGGCTGTCAATTTCGTATCCCACGACATGCGGACTTCCACGACGTCCTGCCGCTCCTGATCCTCTCTGAAGCGGCTGGCCTGCCGTTGCTGCCAGGAGAATACATAGCCTGCGCTAGGCTCCTGTAGTGAGGGTGCGCTCGCCACATAGCCGACGAACATGTGGCTGCCCCAGACATACGCCAGCGAAGACGACGCGCCCTCCGCGGCAGTGTCATTGATGGCGATGCCGATCAGGAGCTTGTCGAGACTAAACAGTGCCGCGACCGCCTGAATCGTGACGATGGCCGGCGAAGTGGGGCCGGCGGTGTACTTGATGCGGTCGACGATATCAGGATGCTGCTTGATGTAGCGCCACAGACCGCGCCCCATCACTCCAACATTGGCCTCGCGCCCGATACTCGAGACGACGCTGTTACGCGCCGTCTCAACATCGTCAACTGGTGTCGAGGTATTATTGCTCCACAGAGGCGAAGGCGTCGCGCTGGATGACCAACCCGTGCCGAACACATCACTCTGCACATCCGATTCAACTTCGAGCAGCAGTTGGTTGGTGCACCATCGACTTGCATCCTCCAGCGGGCGAAGCGGCTGATCAGCGTTGGCAACCACTTCATCCGGCACGCCCTTAGCGATGGCGCGCTCCAGGCACGCGTACTGCGCCGTGCTCAGGCCGTAGTCACCGCGTCGAGCGCGTGTGCCAGGTGCACGAACGCCAGCCTCGCGCCGCAGCCAGTCGGCTTTGGTGTAGATGAAATACTTGTCGCTCTGCTTCTGGACGGGAACATTGGGGAATACCATACCCGCGATGAAATCGCCGGGCAGGTAGGCGATACTGATGTTGGTAAGCGGTTGATCAATATGGACTTGCTGGGCAGTTGGTTTCGACATTTTCTATATCCTCCTAGCAAGCCGCAACGGTGCAGGCCGAGAATGGGAACAGGAACATTTCCCCGACCACATCGCCTGATGTGACCGCTGCCGACAGCCAGCGACCAATGATGGGGCATCCAGATGCGTATCCTTCGACGCGCCCGGTCGAGGCGGCGAAAACAAAGCCGCCATAGGCCAAACCGCATGTACCGTTTGCTTCGCCGTAGACCTTCGTCGTGCCCATCAAGCGAACTGTTGCCTCTTGGCCTGCGCTCGGCGAATTCTGGAGCACGCCCAGGATGCCAAACGAGCATGCGCTACTCGCGCAGGCCGCATAGCCCGCAGTTGAAGCTGGCCGCAGCAGCGTGTATTGCTTGGCGGTTAGGTCCTCATCGGCCAGGAACGGAACATCGTGATCGTTGGACATACTGCGATAGGTTGCCATCGTTACCTCCGTCCCCGGTTCACGTATTCGCGCGCCAGCTCGGGTCGGGTGCGCTGAACAATATCCATCGCATTAGAGTATTGCGCGACATTGCCCTTGAATTGATCGGTCAGAACCTTTTCAACAGCCGCCTCGAATGTCTCACTCTCGCTCTGGCGCGTGCTGCCCCTCTGCGAGAACAGTTCCGACTCAACCAGTGCCTTGTCGGCTTTGTCGATCAACTCGGAAAAGAACTTGGCGAGATCGGCGTCTTTCTCTTCGAGCGCCAGCACCTTGTTGGCCAACGTTTCGGCCTTCTCCGGGATGCCGACCATCGCGTCGAACTTCTCGATGAGCTGGTCAAGTCGTCGACCGTGCTTCTCTGCCGCCAAGTCAGCCGCGAACTTGTCAGCCTTCGCCTTTGCTTCGCTGGTCTGTGCTTCGAGCGCCTTAAACTTTTCGCTCAGGGCATCGACCTCAGCGGCCTTCGCCTTGAGCGCCGCAAACTCCTCAGCCTTCACGGTAAACGTTTCAAGCGTGGGAGTCGGCGTCACGTCGGTTTTCTTCGGATCTGCCATCGTGACCTCCTCGTAGGATGCTTCTTCACTCACGCCGATTCCGGCGTCCTCAGCGATTCCCCGCGCTTTGGCGATGACTCGCTGTTTGATCTCCGCGGATAAGCTGCTCTGTGGGATGCGCGCCAGGGCATTGCGCAGATGGGGCAGGTCCACTTTGCCCGATGCGTCTTTGTACGGGAAGTGACGCAACGAGCGCGGCACGGTTCGCCCGTCCTCATCTTTCTCACCACCCGGCTCGATGTGCAAAAAGGCCGAGTCGGGCAGGTCATTCATGAACGCAACTGTCCACACCGCGAAATCCTGCGCGTCGATGGCCTTGTCTGCATCTGGCACATTTTTGAATAGTGCCATCATGTCAGTCAGCATCTGCTTGATCTTCTTCATTATGGGCATGTCGCCCTCTCCATCCATCGCACTCCCTTCCGCGCTAAAGAGCGCAACGTTATCGTGACCAAAATACGGCTTGTCCGTGAGCGCAAGCCCGACCATTACGTTGTCGTGATACTCGCCCGTTTGTGGATCCTGGTACTTCGCGCCACCTAGCAACGTCCAGATTATTTCAGGACTCGTCGCATCGAACCGCTTGGACTCCACCAGCTTGCGTCCAGCATCGGTGAGCTCGTATTTCGTTGCATACAGCCCGGGCCCATCTTGACCCGCCGGCATATATTCAAGGCCACTAACCTGACCCACCTTGCCCACGCCCGCGTGATTTTCGTTGATCGGCACCCGAAAGCGCGGCAGACCTGCCTTGAAATTGGCCGCGATGGCCTTCAACCGCTCCTCAGTGATATTCAACATGCGCTCGCCGCGATAGAACGTACCTGCTGGCATGATACGAATCGGTTCGCCACGCAGAACGCCATCGAGTGATGCAAACGGCTCAAAGGCGAATCGCTGTCCAGTCATTCAATCGCCTCTAGCGCCTTCTCGTACGGAGTCAGCCGACCCGTACTAGCCCGCGCCTCAGCAGAAGTGCGTTGCGCTCGGAATCGCTCGGCGCGTTCCCTGCCGACCTGTTTTTCAAAGTGTGCGATGTCAGTTGCATAGAAGCCGGGGGCGTTGTACAGGACGGCAGGGACCGCATGATACAGACGAACGAGGGAAGTAGAACAGTGAGGACACTGAGGCATCGGCGCAGCCATAGGCTTGTCGATCTCTGAGACTGTTTTACAGATGGGGCAGCGCGCGTCGTATTTCATAAGCAAAAAGAGGCAGGTCATTCTCGACCGGCCTCTGAAAACCGCAGTCCCCGCCTCACGCGGGCAGAGTGACGAACTGTGTTTGATTGTGCAAATCATACTCCAACTGAATATCCGATGTCAAGCGCGGCGTTTATCGCTGTTGTACAACAAGTGCATTCTCCCGCGTGATCACTCGCTAGTGAGCCAGCAGCGGCACCACGCACCACATTCGAATTCGCCTGGCACACGACCACCTGTCATGCTCAGATAGTCGTCGTATGACGCATATTCCCTGCCGCCCTCGCTCTGAAACTCTGGACACTCGGAACAGTGCTTAGCAGTTGGATCGAGATGCGCAAAGACCTTCTCGACCTTTTCGCGCGCCGCATCACCGAAGATGCGATTATAGACAGCCCACCACGCGCCGCTATAGGATGCCACGCGGGCAGCCATCGTCAAAAGCAGAGCGGCCAGCGCCTCATTCCCAGTGCCCGCGTCGATGGCGAGGATTATATCTTCGTCATCTAGTCCCGCCTCAACCTTCATGCGTAATGCAGGGATCAGCGAATCTCTCAGGTATCGGTCATTCGCCTCAATCGCATCGCTCAATTCATCAAGCATCTCTGGTGTCGGCGGCGTATCGCCCCATGCCAGTATCGCCGCCTCTGTGATGTTTCGCCGCCCAGCATCTCGCAACAACACTAGCAGCGCCGCCAATGCCACCTCCAGCAACTCGTCGCGCTCGTCTGGATCGGCCTCAGCCAGTTGCTCTGCGATGTCATCAGACCATTGGTTGTAGATGCGCTCCAGTTCTTTCTGGTAGGCGTTGATGGCAATGACAGGTTTCGATCGTGCACCAGGCCGACCTGCACCGCGAAGATCGGCGAAGCGTTCCGATGCCACCTCTGCCGTTTTATCCTTGTCTCCCGTCTCCGGCTCCGTCTCTTTCGCCTTCTGCGTGGTTGGCTTGGCAGGCACCACTTGAATCGGCCTCTCTGGCAAATCGGCCAATTGTCTGACGTGCTTCTCTAGCTCTAGCTCAGGCACAATGATGCCGACGCCCGCCAACTTGCTGATGTAATCCGCAATCTCGCCGAGCGATTGCTTTGATACCGACTCGTGCCTGATGCGTGGATAGCCTGTCAGACCAGCCCATTTATTCAGCCGGAATAGACGCTCTGTGCCGTAGCGATGTATCGTTTCTTCAACACTGTCCACCCATCCAACGACAGCCATTGTGAAGAAGTCGGTTGACGATTCACCCAGTGCCCTAGCACCGACTTGATTCATGCCAAGATGGATAAACTGTGCCAGTCCAACCATTGCCATGCGTTGCTCGTAGCGCGTGATCGTCTCGTGGAAATTGATGGCCTTAGTTCCCGGCGGCGATGCGAATTCAAATAGCACACCATTACCCTCAGCCGCGCCCGATCCCATCTTTGAAAACGGAATCAGCAGTGACATCTGGTCATCGACTCGGATGCTGCGCAGGGCATTTTGAATCTGTGAGGCATCCGATTCTGGATCGTCAAGATTCTTCTGTACATCACTGCCCAGGTAGGCTATGGGAAAGCCAGCGCCAATGCGTTCCGCGCTGATGGCCTCAATCTCCTCCAGATTCTTCTTCATGTACCACGCGCCATACATCGGACGAAACAACGATTTCCCTTCAGGGTTGCCTTTGTCGGTCGTCATTCTAAATAAAAGAGATTTATCAATCGGAATGACGACAGCCTGATAGTCAGGCGGAGCTTGTTGCGTCAGACTCTGTAATCCGCCATGCTCATCAAACTGCCAGGGCGATCCAGGCGCAAGCGAATCTGGAGAAATGAACGTCCACTTGCGCCATCCAATTCTGCCATCATCGTATTTGCTGGAGGGAATAGCTTGACCATCTCTCAATCCACCGCGCTTCTTGTATACGATCTCGGCAGGCTGGAATCCCCATTTGATCATACCCAACGCGCTATCAATTGTATCGTTCCAAGATTGGCTCATGTCGTCTTTGCAGGTCTCCAGCCATTCAGCGGATTCCTTGTCAACATCTTCGTCTCCGCCGGCCTCAACATACCACCCCACGCGTCGCAGAGTCATGCGAACAGCCATCTCGACAGCGGCGCAAATGGCATCATCGGACATCTCTCGAATCAGTGCACACTTCTTGTTAAGCGGCTTCCAGACGCGATCGTATTCCTCATCAATCTCGCCACTGCCAGCGAACCGGCGCAGGCCAGTTAGGCCAAGTTCCTTGAACAGCCCACCGCCGACCATCGACCGGCTTGTCGTCTGATTATCCTTGTCAGCGAATCGTTCGGCCCCATTCTCCTTGCCGATGCGGTAGATATGCGATACACTCAGACCATACTGATGCGCAAGCTGCTTAGCAGACACTGGATCGGGCGCCCTTAACGCCGCAGCAATCTCGGTGTTGCGTCTAACCATGTCGTCTATCATGTCGTGCTCCTATCTGCGCCAGCCGCGTTTCTCGTTCCGTCCCCATCGTCCGCCGCTAACGGTCTTACGCGTGAAGCGTGACGGAGACTGTGCATCACCGACTGCCGCGCCCATCGTGCCAGCGGGCAAATATTGAATCAATGATAGCTTATTATATGCTCCGCTCAGCGCGTCAATCTCGTCCTTGTAGCGTCCCATCGGAAACAATCCAAGACGATGCAAAAAGCCATCCGTCCAATCGGATGACAAGACCAACAATTCTCCCGCTTCGGCAGCTCGGGCAACAGGCTCAGCCCGAACCTCTTTGCTGCCCGTCACCTTCTCAGCGTGCGCGGGAAATCCCTTTAACATTTTGACCTTATCTTCAGCCGTCTCTTTTCCACCACTGCCCGGCTCTTGCTCAAACCAAGTCTGAACCGTATTGCCGTAAGCCAGCGCGTCATCCTTTGCAGTCTGCAAGATGAGTTCATCGCGCTGGCCGATCGAGAGTTGCCCGCGCCGAACATCCTCAATGTAGACCCTTCGATCTGTATCCCTAGCAAGTAGTAAGCCAACGGTGAACGCCCCGCCGCCTTCGGTTGCCGCTAGATCCCAATATCGCACACGCGCCGCTTGCACAGGAACTCTCTCAATCGTCTCTATCTGTGCATATTGGAACATGCCGCCACCGCGTGGCACAGGCCGCTGCTGTAGCTGTCCAGCCGATCCGTATACTCCCAATTCCCGCTTGATTCCCGACAGCGCGGCATGTCCGAATCGATTAGGCCAGAGCAATTCACCCTCAGCCCTGCGTGGATCGCCCCAGCCTATACTGGTGATATAGGTCTTTGGTTCGTATTCCGCTGGCAAGCATAGATGCTCATATCCACCTTGCTCCAGCACATGCCCACTCAAGTCAGATTCATGAATGCGCTGCATGACAATAACTTTCGCGCCCGTGTTGGGATCGTTGAGGCGCGTACTCATCGTCTCATCCCACCAAACCAAGACATTCTCACGTATCGTATCGCTTTCCGCCTCGTGTGTCTTGTGCGGGTCATCCGCTACGATAACATCGCCGCCGGCGCCCGTTGCAGCGCCACCAACGCCAGTCGAGAAACGATAACCCGTGCGGTCGTTCTCAAAGTTTCCTTTCACGTTCTGGTCGCCCGTCATCTTGAATACGTGCGCCCATTGACTCTGATACCACGATGATTGAATCAGTCGTCGGCACTTGAGGCTATCGCGCACGGCAAGCGTTTCGGCGTATGAAGCAAATAACCAACGCATCTCAGGCTTGAATGTCCAGACCCAGGTAGGCCAGAATACGGATACGCTCAGGCTTTTCATGTGGCGCGGTGGGATGTTAATCAGGAGGTTGCGTATCTGACCGTTCATTACTGCGGTCAGGTGCTCACAGATGGCGTCGATGTGCCAGCCGTGGACATAGGGAGTCACAGGCTCCAGAATGCGCCATGCGCCTCGGATGAAGTCGGGCAGCGTGAGCGTCTTACTCTGCGCATTCAGCCCGATTGCGCGTTGCAGGCGCTCTTTCATCATTGAATTTGTCGCTTGTGTCAATATCATAGCAAACAAAAAGCCACCCCAATGGGAGCGGCCTTACGCTCTCTATGTGCCGCCGAATGCGGCAGGCTTGCACTACTGTACTACTGTCCTTATTTTCGCGTCAAGAATATCCTGTGTGCTGTGCTGCCTTTTTGCGCGCATAAAACTTTCGCGGCTTACCGCACCGAGCGCAACGTACTTCAAGATCGCCAGCCACGATGCCGCCGAGGCGCGATTGACACTGTTCGCACAGAAAACCAACGCCCCTCGGCCAAACCGCCCGCGTCTGCGTTTTAAGTTCGACATGGCTATTGATGGCTGACAGATCGGATCTTTTCTCCAGCATGGTCAGTGCCCACATTGTCGGGATACACATATCGGTTTCAGTCAGCGCCCAAGACTTCCACAACTGACGAAACATCTCAAGATCATCCGACGTATCAAGCTCCGTGCGCACCGGCGCGAGATATTCACGCATTGGCAGCGGAAGCTGCACGACTGCGAATCGGCTTAGATGGCACCAGTAGTACAGGCCAGGATGCTCCCGTTCATCACCGCTGGACTCGGATACTATCATGTTCCAAGCGGATCGACTCCATACGTCGGTTGTGCCAGCATAGGTGATGCGCTCATGATCGGGCCCGAACCACAGGCCACCGGCGCCCGTCTCATTCAGCACGTCAAGCCGCCAATCAGCCAACGGCACGTCAACCAGAGGATTGTCAGACATTGCCCGTGCTACGAAACGCGCATCGGGCGCATATTTCTTGATGGCATTGTCCATGCGCGATACCACATCAGTGCGCGATCCGCGATAGCACGGCACATCGAGCGCACCACACATCAATTCTATAGCATCATCTTCGGCGCCATCTGTCGTGGCGACGACGATCGTCGGAGATCGGCGCGAGTGATACCGCCAACGCGATACGATCTGTGCCAGGTTCGTTGTTCCATCAGGACAATAGACCGTCAGTGCCTTTCTCGGCAGGCGCGTGCTGGACATACGAGCGGCGATGACGACCGCACAATCAGTCATGCAAGAACTACCCCGCGTTTCATCTCAGCGACTGCCGTTTCTGCTCTTCGCTGCGCCTCATCGGGCGTACCCCCTGTGGCAAGTGCTTGTCCCCAGCGGGCTGGATGACAGGTGACAGGCTTGACAACATCGCCCAGTTTGATGTTCCATGTTGCAACATCAAAAGGTGTCTGTACGATGAATTGTGCGTCCATTGTATTCGGCCTGCTGACCACCGTTTTACCGATGTCTTCTGGTGATGGGAACACATACCTTTGCGAAACGAACACGCGCGCGTATGGTTTCGGCTCTTCGAGCGTATAGCCTAATGCTGCCTTAATTGCTGCGCCAACGAAATCGATGCCGTAGGCCAGTGGGTGACCATGCGAGGCGAAGAAGCCACCCGACAGACGTGCAGCCAACTCGATGACATAGATACGGCTATCGTGAATCACGAGATCGCCCTTGATTATGCCAGCACCAGACTGATACCAGCCCAACGCACGACAGGCGGATTCAATGATGCTATCGATGTCGTAATCCAGGTTGTGCTTGCCGCCTGCATACCAGGCATGATCGGGATACGGCTCATCGAATCCGTCCTCGATCACATACGGCGCGAATTCATCCAGCCGCGCATAGTTGCGCAACCCGATCGCCGTAAACAGCACACGCCCGTCCTGAATGATTGATTCCGTGCTGAGTTGTGGCCCATCTCGCCACTCCTCAACCATGACGCGGCCCGTAGGTGAAGCGGCGCAAGCCTGCTCATAAGCCCAGGATGGATCGATGCCAGGAAGCAGACGGATTACGCCGCGCCCGCCGCGTGAATCAACGGGCTTAATGACGCCGACCCAGGACGGTATATGAATCTCTCCGGTAACTATTTCAGAACTGGCTTTGTCGGGATGAGATACTACATCCCATAGCGCAAATACCTGCTTGAGTTTGTCTTGCCCCAAGCGTGCCGCTTCTACGTTCAATCCCGGTAGCCCAAACGCCGCCGCGACTTCGGCACACGCGACCGGTGCATCGACCGCCGCGCACATCACGCCATCAAACTGAATACCACTGGCACGCAGTACAGGTATCGCCTCTGAGGCATGATAGCATGAGGCATCAATGAAGTAGCCCAGGTGACTAGCTGGCGCATTCCGATCACCGTCAACGATGACGGCGCGGAAACCCAACTCTCGCACGCGCTGGATGATGGGGATAGCTTCGATGCCACCGCCGAGACAAATGAGCGTTTTCATCCGAGCCAGGTATCCTTTTCCCTGCACTCCGCGCACGGCCTGCGGAACTGGCCGGAATTATGCTCAGAGCGTAATGCGTTCATATAGTCACCGTTCCACCACTCACTGAACGTCATCGCCTCAATGTTGCAGCCATCCGTCGTGAGTTCGGTCAGGGCATCGTGGCAACAGGCGTTGAACCTTCCGTCCGCAACCATGCTGCCCACAGCGTAGATGTGCTGGCACGGCATCGCGCCGAGCCGGGCTGCCTTGATTGCATCTTCTTCCTCACTTACAATAGCATTGCCTAACCACGGCTTCATGCTATCCAGATTCTTGATGAATACGTCATCCACACCTGGCGTACTGATCCAATAGCGAATGAAATCACCTATCTGCGCGGCCGTGTTCTCTTTGTTGATGCACTGCAATCGAACAAACGGTTTCACATCTCCACGCATCGCCCTGCGCTCAAGAAATTCATGCACACGAGATAGAGTGCGCTCGAATGCGCCAATATCATTCAGCTTAGTACTGGGTCGGTTGGCGTCATAGACCTCAGCAGTCGTGCCATCGATGCTGATTATGAGATCATCGAGATGAGAATTCAGTATATCCGCGAGATTCGGAACATCGCCGTTCGTGCTGAGGTTGACAGCGCGGAATCCCGCTGCCTTCGCACCATCAATCATTGCTCGAATCGTCAGGCGTTGGCCACCGACAGTATCGCGCCACAGTAGCGGTTCTCCGAGCATATAGAGACTGATACCGTATACCTCGCGCTGGCTACATTCCATCATGAGTCGCGCGAAGTGTTCCCACCTCATCATGCCCTTGCGATTCGTGACGAGAATTGTGCAGAACGGACAGCGCCGATTACAGAGTGCTGTCGGCTCGATGATAAAGTAGCGCGGAAAGGGAATCACCTCGCGCCGAGCATATTCCTCTCGCGCTTGTGTCAGCGTAGGCGCAGACAACGGACGCAGTGCAGAACGCACCGCGCGCCCAATGGCATCGGCGTCGCCGCCATTGTGCTTCGCCTCAATCCATCCGTGCCGAGAGAAAGACCACCCCTGCTTCTCTCGCACGCCGCGCATCGCCACGCCTTCGATGTCCTCGATGCGCGATCCGATAGGATAGGACGAAAAGGGATTAACTAATTCCATTCCTAGCCTCAACCCTAGCCCGATCAAATAAAGCATGAGTGAACGCGGGTTGACTGCAAATAATCCTCATGCTCATTAAGTTTTCGTCACACGCACTGCACTTCATAAATTCGAGGTACATTACCTCATCTTCCCAGTTTTTCATCAGATCGACTAGGTGTCCCTTGTAGATGCCGCGAATCGGAGTTTGGATCTTGAGGTATATCGAGCATCCTCGGCATATTGTTATGCCATCGTGCACAATAATGACTGGATCGTCTACTTCCACGCCGACAAATCTACAGCTGGATTGCGCCATCCTGACATCTATCACGCGCTCCATGTCCACCTCGCATCACTAGCCGCACCATCTACCACGCGCACCACGCGTCCGGTGCTCTGTCCATCCTCGATCAGATCGACAATGACCTGCGCTACCGCCGAGGCCGGCTGTAGTACAGCATCCGCCTTTGCTCCGCCTGTGGCAATGACCTGCCGTCCCAGATCGGTATCTGTCAATCCAGGAGACACGACATTGAAACGCACGCCGTTACTGTACTCGTGCGCGTATCCCAGTATCAGCGTCACGAGAGCCGCCTTTGCTACGCTGTACGGCGCAGTCTCCACGCCACCGACGAAGGCACGAGTAGAGGCAACAGCAACCACACATCCGCGCGCCTCAGCCAATCGGGGCAAGAAAGCACGCATAATGTTTTGATGCGCGAGGAATACGCGGAACTGCTTGAGGTAATCCGCGTCACCTATCTTTTCGAGAGGCGCAGAGAACCATTCACCAGCGCATAAAATAAGCGCGTTCAGGGGAAGCGAATGCGGTGCCGCGTTCCAAGCCGATGCGAAATATTTTGTCGATCCATATACGCTCAAATCAAGCTGGTCTCGGCTTGGTGCGGCCACTTCCCAATCCTTCCCGCGCAGCATGTCCGCGGTTGCCTTGCCGATGCCGCGTGAACCGCCCGTGATCAGTGCTATCTTATTCATTCGCGCACCGCCACGACGACCAATTCTCTACCCTCTCCTCGTCGCGCCAAATCCTGATAGCGCGCCATACGTTCAGGTCGTGTCAATTCCAGGTCGTATTGTGTCACGCTGTCGTATAGCTTTGCACCCAGAGCGGAGTTGTTCGTGTAGTCCTCGCCATTGAGTAGGAATCGCTCAACTGGATGCAGCGTGCTTCGTTCAACGATACGAAATCCAGCGCGCCCAACCATGTTAGCGAATGATTCAGGCGTGAAGTAGCTGAGATGGGTCTTGTCAACGAACCAGAACGGATTTTCGACCCCATGATTCGCTCTAAGCTGAATGGGTGAGAAGTCGTTGGGCACAACTGCCAACAACACGCCGCCGAGCGATAGACGATCATGCGCCCAGCGCAAGAAGTGCAATGGATCGGGTAAGTGCTCAATCAGCCAAAGCGCAGATAGGCAGGCATAGCGAATCCATGTTCTGAGATTTTTCCACGTGCCATAAAACGTATCGCTCGGTGCATATTTCACGGCCTCTCTACTGGGCTCAATGCCATGTGCTCTCCATTTCCGCGTCTGCGCTTCCCGCATAAAATGTCCGTATCCAGCTCCTACATCCAGCAGAGTCCTGTTCGGAGTGTGCCTCTCAATCAATTCAAACCAATCGCCATAGATCGCCGCCCACCACTCGCGCTGCTCATCGATTCGCGCCAGCGCGCCCGGCTTCTCCTTAGTCCAGAAATCCGAGGCATAGAACCGATTCAGATCGTCGGTATTCGGCATCGTCTCAAGATGCGCATAACCGCACGTCTTGCAATCAATCACCCGCAGGTCGTCGCGCTCTCCGATGGGGGAGCCAACGTGCTCATTCTGCATCTGGCAATCCTAGCCACGCACACGCCGCGCCGCTTGTGGGTGACGGAAACAACACCTTGCCGCTTGTCTGTTCGTCCTTCCAGTAGTAATCCAGACCATACCACTCCTGGATGACGATGCGACTGATGACCAACTTGCCGTATTGATAGCACCAGACATGATAGCGGATGGAGTTGGAAGGCGATTTGTATCCACAGCCAACCAGAAGCACGGCCGCCAATAGAACAACCATCAAGCGTTTAAGGTTTCTCACGTTTCCCACTCTTGCGATGCGCCCTAACCGTCGCCTCAGCATGTATGATGCGCTCAGCGTGCGGCTCCATGACCATCACAGAATCGCCCGCAATCAAGCGCGCAATGCAATTCGCCACACGCGCCGCACCCTTGCCGTCAACCATCGTCTTGCCCGATACCGACATAGCAAGCCAGCGCGCCTCGTGACCTATAACATCTAGTGCAGCCTGCCTCAACTCGCCATCATCGAGCTTGTCCCATGTTCCGAGATTGATCGCGACATCACCCGCCGCAAGCGCCTTCGTCGCATCCTCGTGATCGGTGCTCCAGGCTGTCAACAGCGCCGGAACGCCCGCCGCCGCCGCCTCGAAAGCTGACATCCCTAGCGCGCCGATGAATAACGCCGCGCCATTCATATAGGCTGCAAGAGAATCAGGAGCATGGACGAATAGAATGCTATCATTCGCTTCGCTGATTTCTATCGCCTCAGACGCCTGACCATTTATGACAACCAGCTTACGACCAATTCCATCCATCAAGCTCAGAACACGATGCGTCATACTGTGCGGATCACCACCCCCCATACTGATCAGGATATGACCGTTGAAAGCGGGCCGACATTCAGCGTATTCTGGTCTGATAATCATATATTCAACGCCTGTCACGTCACCATCGGTCGGCAGAATCGTCTGACAAATGAACAGGTCGGCCAGATCGCGGATAGCTTGCCTATCTTGCATGATATACCCTGAGCCACCAATCACGATGACCTTACTAAAGTTGCGCGCCGCGCCCAGCATAGCACGAGTCGGCCCGTTCTCTACGTCGATAATACAGGCCGAACACCAGCGCGCGCGGTTCGCCCAACTCATATCATCAGGGGCAAAGTCGATCACCAAATAGGGAGATTTGCGGATTCGTTCATAGCCCGGTGTCTCATGCTGTGTGGCAAAATTGACTCCGAATCCCGATGCCTTCAGCGCGTCGGCAAGAGTTAAGCAACGCACAACATGGCCCATGCCGTGAGCGCGGTCGCCTACAGCGTAAATGCAGATGTCAGCCATCGCTTTTATTTCTCCGTCTTCGGCCAGAATGCCGCGCCACCTCGAATCACCTCGTGCACCGTACCGAGATCGGCATCCACCCGCAATTCATCGCCGGGCAGTAGGTCGATCGGTGCCTCGACTGTGGACATCGCGCCAACTGATGCACCCGTGACGTGGGCATACTCAAATTTCTGCCTGCGCTCATTGCCCAAGTGCGTTGTGATAACCTCGAATCCGGCTGGCCGCTGCTCGATGACGTTGCTGCCCTTGGCGACCTTCGCTTTCAGCGTGAGAGTTGTGACTAGCATCATATCCTCCTGACTTCGCTCATGACTTCAAGAGCATTGCATCCATCCGACAGAGTAGCCGTTCGGTAATCCTTCTGTGCTCCAGCGACCCACTCCAGCCAAGCGCGCAAGGCATCGATATACATCTCATTGCATGGATCGAGTGAAATCATTTCGCCACCCGTTGAAACAACCGACCTCCGTGGACCCATATCAATCCTATACAGATGACCACTTGATCCAAACGCATGTTGAATTCTGCCGTATACACTCAATCCGTTTGTCACCATATCCACACTGGTCGCCGACCCTAGCAACCATAGCGCCGTGTCAATCGGGTGTGCCGCGATGTAACTCAGGCAGTCTGGACCGTAGCGGTTAAGTAAATCATCGTTCGCAGCAAACATGACAGACTGGCTATCCCGGATAATGGCCCCAGCCTCACGGTAGACAGGATGAAAGCGATACTGGTAACCGACTGCGCAATGCAGGCTGTCACCGAATTGAGCCCACTGCGGCAACTCGCCCAGCAAGCCGATCGGTTTCTCACAGTAGAATGGGATGCCAGCAGCACTCAACTCGGTCGCCTGCTCCAGATGCGCCGAGATTGGACTGGCGATAATAGCAGCACGTGCATCTGGATTGCTATTGACGGCCTCACTCCAGTCGGAAAACATCGCATCGCCATCAGACAAATCGAACAGCGCCACAGGATCGGCGCCGACGACATGCACCCGGGGCAAGATGAAGCGCAGATTGACGAGGTGGCGCTTGCCGATTGAGCCAAGGCCGAGAACAAGCACCTTCATCGGATCGCCTCGACTGCGCGTAGCGTTTGCTCAACATCGGCCAACGTGTGCGCCATAGTCGGGAATTGCGGGCGATGAATCATCACCCCTTGCTCAATCATTTTTCTGCACCAAGCAAGCCACTGCTCATCTGTGTCGAATACCACGGTGCTGCGCTCCGGTTGGCCGACGCACTTCACACCGCGTTCGTTAAGACCGTCTTTCAGTGCGCGACCTATTGTCTGCAAGTGGCCGGCCACGCCGTATACCTCAGCGTGATGATTTAACAGCCACCGCACTGTAGCCGCCGCTACACTGCACGGGCCAGGCGACCCGCCAAACGTTGTCGAATAAAACACGTCCTCGCTCAAGCGATTGACCAGATCGGCTCTCCCGATGACGGCTGACACGCAACCCGTTGCACTCATGGCCTTGCCGAGGACGATCATATCCGCCCGAACACCATATCGTTCGCAAGAGCCAGCCAGCGCGAGACGGAAGCCACATACCACGTCATCGATGATGAGCGGGATGCCCTGCCGATCGGCTTCCGTGCGGCACGCTTGCAGAAATGAGACAATAGCGTTTTCGTCATCCCAGGCTGGGATCTCGACCATAATGCAGGCCGCACCATTGGCCGACGAACTCATGGAAACCACATCGCCAAACTTGAATAGACGCTGTATCGGAAGTGTCATCGGAGAGGCCGATCCGAGCACAGCGGGCAGATGAACAAACTCAAGCCCAGCACCGTGATAACCCTCCGTCGCAATCTCGTCCCACCCTGTCGCCGCCCGCGCAACACGCACTGCCGCCGCGCAGGCCTCACCCCCAGACTGGAAAAAGCGACATGCCATATCGGATGAAGTAAGGTAGCCATCAAAGACTGCACCCAGCGCATTAGCCAAGTCGTATTCAGCGGCATGACCATACGAGCCGTGCGTCTCGCGCAGATGTAAAGCATCAAACGGCAGTTGCAACAGATCAGGCGACGCCCCAAACAGCAAGCCAGCCTGCCCACCGATCCATGACAGCAATTCGCACCGCTCGTGATGTCCGTCACCATAATCGAAGCGAACTACCTCGCGGACGCCACGCGCTGCAAGCGTCACGCCCCGCACTGCACCCATCGGTAACGGCCTACGTCCCCGGCTTTGAGTCGATGCACCGCCTGCCAGAAGCATGCTCATCTGCGGATGTCCCTGACCATGCGCCCGAACGCGTCAGGCAACAGAGAATGACCCGCCTCGATATCCTCTGGCATCAGCGCGAAATGCTTTTCAATCACAGACGCACCAAGCCGCGCGGCAACGACACAGTCCAATGCGCTTCGAGTGTGCGACGACCAACCCCAGCGATAACCGCTTCGTTTACAGTGCATCGAGAAGCGAATCAGCCAATAGAGCGCCAGGGCTATGGGCGTTGGGTAGACCTGGACAGCAAATAGCGTCGTTATTGTGTTGCTATGGCCTGCTCTAAACGCCAGATCGGATACCGAGCGCATAACTTGCTTATTCTGACTAAATGCTTTGAAAATCAAATCCGAGTTGTATTGCTCACGCGCTGCCAGCTTGATAAAGTCGCAATGCTCAGAAGCAAGTCTGACCGCCTCTTCGTCGAACACTGAGGCGCCAGCTAACAAATAGAGATCATGTGCCGTCTTCACAAACGATGACAGCTTGTCCATCGGAAACTCTAAACGGCGCTTTCTCTTCTGTTCCTCGATGGGAAAATGCTCCACACGCCACAGTTGAATCTTCACGGCATCTGCGCCGACCTGATGCGCTGATTGGCACCACGGCTCCAGATTCCAGCCTCGATAGGCCATTGCTTTAGAGTCCCACGCCTCGCGTGCCGGCGAAGACCCGAACTCGGCTACGATCAGCGGCAAATGATGATCCATCTTCACAGCAGCTCCCGAAGATCAGACGGCATCATTCTGCTTGCTCTTTCGCTCGTATACTCAAATCCATCCCACAGCGGCTGCCCCTCATGCGGCACGTATTCCCAAACATCACAGATGGCCCCAGGTGGCTCGATGAGGTAGCACCAGTCGGCTTCCACAGTTCGGAATATCTCGCTTGGCGCTATCAGCATCTCGTGTAGCTTGTCGCCATCCAGCGCACCTATCACTGAATACGGATAAGGCTCGCCAGCTTCATTCGCGTGTGCCCGGATGAATGCGCTCACCAGGTCGCTGAGCTTCCACGCACGCAATTTCGGGATAAATATCTCCCCGCCGCGCATCTCTATGATTGAGCGCCACACAAACGCGCACCAAGCTTCCATCGGCAGATGAAAGCGCGTTACGGTCGGATCGGAGATCGTGATAGGCTTCTTGGCGCTTATCTGCTCAAGCCACACCTCGATCACCGATCCGCGACTGCCCCAGACATTTCCACCCCGCACAACAGCGAACCGTACTTTCCGTCTCGCGCCGCGTGCATTCGCCTGAATCACGAGCGACTCAGCCAATGCTTTCGATTTTCCGTAAGCATTGAATGGCTGCACGGCCTTATCGGACGATATGAACATCGTTCGTGGTGTGCCGGCCAACAGAACTGCATCAACGACATTGGCTGTGCCATCGACGTTCGTCTTTGTGAATTCGTCAGCCTGCCTCTCGCCCGTGCTCACTCGCTTCAACGCAGCAGCATGAACGATAATCGTTGCACCGTCTATGGCACTGATCAGCTTGCGAAAATCGCGCACGTCGCACAAAATAAACGTCAAGCGCGAGTCGGGAAACTCGCGCTGCATCTGTTCCTGCTTGGCTTCGTCGCGCGATACGATTCTGATCTTGGCATCGGTATTCGACAGAAGATATCGCGTGAAAGACTGCCCAAAGCTGCCTGTGCCACCTGTTATCACGACGCACCCATCGGTACTGTCTGGCTTATTGGCTGTCATTTGTCGATGTCCGTCTCCACCTGTGACCCGAACAGTCCGTCCGCCAACATCTGAACATTAAGACGTTCCTGTATCTCGGCGGCAGTCATATAGCCGCCTGCGGCGATGTCTGACAGGATGCGCAATGCGCCATCGCGTCCGAACTGAGATTCGAGCGACGGCAATGTGAGGACCCCTTGCCGGATGGCGCTCGCGTAATCGTTTTGCCATACCGTCACATCAATGGGCTGAATCACCTTACCCCAACCGCGCTCAAGCAAAATGTCAGCAGCCGGCGCTTTGCCATCCATCGCGTCATTGTACAGCCGCCTCAGCACTGCATCGAGGCGGGTCCAGTTCGTTGCGGCATCGACGACTTCCGATCCGATGTCGCGCACGTGCTGAGCAAGAGTGATGGCTAATGGTTTTCGGCCAGCAGGGTTGCCGGACTGACCCGGCTTGAATTGATACTTCTTCGGCGGATTCCTGTAGCCGACTTCGCTGTTTACTCCCTGCTTTACAGGGGTGCGTTTATATTCTGGTTTTTGCGGCTTTTCCGTTTCCGCGCGCTTTGCGTTTCGTTTCGCCATACTCGATTCGCTCGATCTCGATGCCAGGGAAGGCGTCGGCCATGCGCTGGAGGGCAACAGCGCAATAGGCGGAATCCAATTCACCACCCACACAGATTCTATTTGTACGTGCCGCTGCAAGCATTACTGTTCCAGAGCCGAGATAAGGATCAATAATAACGTCCCGCTCATCGGTAAAATCGCAAATGATACTTTCGAGCAGCCCCACAGGTTTTTGTGTTGGATGTATCCTATCAGCCATTTCCACATCTCTATCGCCAGCACGTATCATTCCAGACCAGCGCCATTCGTAACGCCTAATATGATTACCAACATTAGACCAGATCAATTCGCATGCTGAGAAAGTAGATTGGTCAGATACGCCTTTCTCCCAGACTAGCCACGCAGGAGAATCGGGGAGACGGGAAGCATAATGATTTGCGCCAAACAGAATGCATACTTCGGCAAGTGCCAAGAGCCACGTCGGATCAAACGGTCTATCATCATTGATGATGGGGTGGTATAGACGGGGTTTAATAACACCTTCCCCCCCCGACTCGTCCCACGATTTTTGGCTTATGTCCACATAATTTCCGGACTCTCCCAAAGGGCTTAGCACCACCGATGGTGCCAAGCCCGCGAACGATATTGATGCCATAGGGAGGATCGGTAATAACTGCATCTAGTCTGCAGTCGCCACGAATCAAGTCAAGGCCCCGCTCACTTTCACCGCATAATAGCCGATGCTCCCCGATGCACCATAGGTCGCCCGTCTTGACCTTCCACTTTCGGTTAAGCTCCTCTGCTCGGTCGATCTGCGGTTCGGCATCGGCTTGACCATCTCCGTTGCGCGCCAACGCCAGCAGACGATCCATTGCCCGACGCTCTCCCGCCGCCAGCATTGCTAGGGTTTCGCCTTCGGTTTCGTGGATGCGCGCGACCAGTGCCGCTAACTGCGCCTCATCCGCCGTACCGCGCCGCGCCAGTTCATTGTCAGCCGCGAGATATGCCAGCACCTTTGTTTTAGACCACGTCACCGGAACGACATCGGCCCGAAGTGTCTTGAATCCTTCAAGCTGAGCCGCTTCATACAGGCCGTTACCGGCGACAACAACGTAGCCGCGCCCGTTCTTCTGTACGACAATTGAGCGCACCTGACTGAATTGGCGTAGGCTTTCGCGCAGGTCGGCTATCTGCGCGTCATCGTGTTGGTTGTAGTTATCGGCATGTGGCTTGCATTCAGAGACCTTGACGGTTGAATTGATGACAACACCGTTTCGCTTCGTCACAGCGACCATCTCCTACAACTCCGAGTATGCGATGCGCGCCGAGGCCACCAGCGGCTCGCCGAACGGGATCATGGCGATAACCAGCTCGGCCAGGTGCTGCGGCATGTACTCGCGCGTGATCGCCCCATCGCGCAGCGTGCGAACCAATGCGACAGGCCGGCCATAGCCAGCCGCCGGCACATGCAGCGCCATCGTGGATGACACAGCCGTGTGCTGAAAAATGGGCGGAAGTGTTGTCGTCGTGAACATGTCACTCATGGCCCAGGCGTCGGTGTCGGCGTCTTCACTGGCGAGATAGGCGACGCGACCGTAGCCGTCGGCGTCACCGGCGATACGGTCGGCGTGGGCGTCGGTGTCGGCGTGCAGCCAATCCAAGCCGTCAGCAACAAAATCAAGATTACGGTCACCACTCTACGCATGTTGCCTCATACACTCCGATCAGCGGGATTCATATTTATAGGGTTGCCTCAAGACGTGAAACATCTTGAATACATACCACCTAGGATGAATTATGCGAGTGAGATACCACCGCAACGGAGACACAACCGACTCAGTTCGGTAGTCACTATCTCTATATCGCACATTGATGTAATACAATTTCTTATTGTAAGTTTGCGGCTGATCGATCATTTCACACGCGTCCGATGCAGCAGCCAGGCCAGCCGCAACCAACGCAGGCGCACTCGAAGTCCGAAGAGATATTGGATCATATCTCATCCAGATCGATGTTCAACTCATCGAGCGTGTCAAACGTGTCGCTATCATCTACATGCCAAGTGATCACAACGGGTTTCCCGTCGCGATCGAATGCCTCTTGATGCGGAAGCTCGTGATCTGATTCCAGTTGACAATGCATAGTGCATGCATTGTCACCGTAATCGTCGCCAAAGTCGCACTACAGATCATTTAGCCTCGCGCATGACTATAGCTGAACAGCGTGCCGCGCAGGCCAGCATGAACACCGCGTGAGACGATCAGTTGACCGAGCAGGCCGAGTAGTGCAGTCAGCACCGATGCAACACCAGCCAGTATCTTATCGATACCAGCCACATCGAGACCGAAAACGTTTGCCACCACAAACAACACGAACCCGATCAGATTGATGACCAGGCTCGCAGTGGGCGCCGATCCATCTGGCAGCCCAAACCTCTTGAGAATATCGACGATCACTGATGCGAGTGCAGCGAAGCCGGCGAGTGCGATGAACAACTGGAGTAGCTCGTTGAGATCGGTTGGCGCAAAAGTGAGCATTCTGATGATCCTTTCGTGTTGAGGGGGCAGCGGCCAGGAGGACGAGCCGCTGCCCAAATGTGGACGCGTCGCCACCAAACGACGCGCTGGCTCAATGGACAGTATACAACGAGATTCAAACAAATGTCAATGACAGTACGGTTAGAGCGCGATCGGCCTCATCCACCACGCGCGATCGTGGATGCGCTGGAAGCCTACATATCAATATGCTGATCTCGTTCGTTTATAGAGTGCATCCATCGCCCAAACGCGATTCCGACGACAAGACCAGATACAAGCCAGACGATGAGGCAACTTAATGGTGTCATCAGTCGATCTGCGCGCGAGTAGCCTCGATCTTCTGACGATAAATTGCATCACGCGCATCTGCTGCATGCCGTATCAAGATTGCATAATGTGCCACCTTGCGCGCCGATCTCGACCGTAGTTCATCCTGTCGAGCGAAGTGCAATGCGATCTGGTGCCAGAACTCGGTTTCCGAATTGAGTGTCGGCGCATTCTTAGCACGTTCGAGTTCGTCGATTACGCTGTTCATCATTCACCCCCGTCGCGCAGTCGCTGATATTCCTCACGCGTGATACGGCGATACGTGATCTCGCCGATAGTCAGCGGCAAGCACACCAAATGCTGCCGGAACTCATCGAGCGTCAACACCGTCGGACGCCGATCACGCTCGAACCGTTCATCCGAGTGCGGCGTGTGCGCATGATACATCGCCTCGGCGGTGCCGACAATCGTCTGCTGCGGTGAAGTGGCTGCAATGAGCATCATGCTATCCTCCGTGAACGGAAAGTCAAATCGTAATAGCCTAGCAAGATCGGCGAATCCGACTTGTCAATCATCACCCATCCACGTGCCTCGAACGCGCGGTAGATGTCCAACCAATGATCCTTTTCCGCCTGCACAACTTGATACTCCGGCGTGCCACCGTGCATTAGGATCGGCGGCGACGGTGGCGTGGTGACTATACCCCGGCCTGTCACGGACCGCAACAGAATCAGCACTAACGTCAGCGAGATGGTCATCAGGCTGCACGCCATGAAGCCGGCTATCGCAAAACCGATGTTTACTGCGTCAACGGATACCATCCAACCACATCCATGATTGCGCTGTATGAAGACCGCATTTCGCAAATATACGGCCCTTGTTTGGCCCCGACTTACGCACTCGGAAAATGCCTTTTGGAGCATTGCACACTGGACAATCACCTGCCCTTCCGCGCCAATCCTGCAATGTACGGAGAACGGTTCATCCCCACTCGCGCGGGGAGCATCGATCTCCCACACAACATTATGTCATTCACAACTTCACTTGTTCAACTTGACAATAAGTTGTGTTGTGAAAGTTGTACCCCTAAAGGGGGGTACAACTTCACAACTTCACAACTTGAGAAATTTCACAACTTTTCACAACTTTTCACAACTTCACAACTTCAAGACATAATGTTGTTAAGTTGGTCGATAACCGACTTCACGGCGGAGTCATTGATCAGGTCGTACTCTGCCAACGAGCCGCGTCCATTGGCATGATCGACGCGTTCGATATAGTTCATGCGTACTAGATCATACACAGCCTTGCGTGCACCGGCTGCACTGCACCGGTCGGCATTCGCCGCAATGTCCTTGAGCATCGACCGGCCATTGTGGGTGAGGTAATCCAACACATAGTGCTGTGCTGGACTGAGCCGACGCGCTTGGACTGCTGCACTCGCCTCAAGCCAAACGTGATCCGGCTCGAAGTGCACTGTTGCACTGAACGAGAACGGGTCGATGTCGCGTGCCTTCTCGACGTTGAAGTAGATGTTGGGTGAGTCCGGCTTGCTCTCGGTCATCAGCATCAGGTCAACCGCACCCTTGAGTGCCGTCGAGCCGCGATAGATGCCGTTCTTGTTGGCGTGATGGATGACGACGATGCTACACTTTGCGCTATCGGCGATCCAACGCAGTACGGCAAACACAGGTTGCACGTCCTTGACACTATTCTCGTCTGCACCGAGCATCACATCAGCCAACGCATCGATGATAATGAACTGCGCTTTCGTTTGTGTGATCAAACTGTAGACACGAGCGCCGTCCTTCATATCTTTCAACGAGAATCGTTCCAGGCAGGTGTATTGCAACGGGATATCACTGGCTGCCTGATGGCCGCGCATTACGTCGCCGATGCGCCGGCTCAGTCGGCGCTCACCACTTTCCTCATCGATGATCAGCGTCGATGCACGTGTGGACCGCATACCCAACCACGGCTCGCCGGATGCCACACAGACCGCCGCATCCACTAGTGCATAGGTCTTCTTGCTACCACCTTCACCGACGATCAATGAAACGCCGCCAATCGAGAATAGCGGCTCAATGAGCCATTCGATAGGCGGCTGTGGCTTGAGTGCCTCGGCTGCAATATGGATAACGGGTGTGCGTGCCATCAAAAAGCGCCTGTGAGTTGACCTGTTGCCTGTCGCCTGTCGCAGTTCCCACCGTGGGTAGGGAAGGCCACAAGGAAACAGGCCAACTCAGAAGCGCCTTTTCCCCCACAGTGATCGGCCCGCGACGGCCTTGCAACAATTGTGCCTACATCATACACCTTTTGACTGTGTCTGTCAACGTGTGACATATCGCTTCGTCTGCTGTCCGGCCAGGTGCAGCGCGATGCGATCCATTGTCCATCGTCGCACTTCGGTATGACACCGGCCGGCATGCACATAGAGATTGACATGCCGAGCACCATCGAGCGCCACTGTGCGATACGCTGCATCGAGAGACTTGCCGCACACAGGACAGGCTGCCATCAGCGATCTCCGTTGAGCATGAGGCGCACCGGCTCGGCGATCTCGGCCACGTGATCCGATGTGACGAACTTGCCGCCGGTTGCTTTGCACAGTTGCTGCAAGAAATCGCGACCGCGGCTCTCGCGTTCGGGCCCGATGTAGATCGCGTCGATGCGCGTCTTGAACGTGCGAGCAACAGCCAGTGCTTTCTGCTGGTCATCGGGATCACCATCACTCACAACAATGATCTTGATCCCGCAGTCATCGGCGACTTTCACGAACTGCAACGCTTGCGCCAAATCAGTGCTGCCATTCAATTCGGGATAGTCGCCGCCCGGCACAAACTGCACCGTGTTGCTGAACACGATGACACCGACGCGACCGGGCAGCGACGATTGAAGTTGGCGCAACTCATCGCGTGCCGCCTGATGGCGCGTGCGACTGTCGCTTGCATCTCGACCGATCATGCTGCCGGAACTATCGATGATCACGAGTGCATCGCAGCCTAGAAACGACTCGGCTAAGCTGATGTTGCCGCGCTGTGCTGCATCAAGCAGGCTGCCGGGTACGATAGTCAATGAATTCATGGCTCCACCCACTTTCGCGTAAATGTGTCATCGCCGACTGGCCACGAGGTGACCAACACCCGACCGGCGCCGTCGATAATATCCTGCCACAGTAGAATGCGACTCACTGAAAACTTGAGTTCTTGCGTGCCTTCGCACGTGATCATGCCGCAGCGCAATGGCAATTGCCAACGTGATACCTCACTCCATAGATCGCGCCGACGCAGTGTCTGCTTTGCCTGCACCGACGATTCCAGCGTCAGTCCCGCGTTGTACTTGCGCCGCATCAGCGGATCGCTGAGAATGCGATTCGCCTCGGCGATCTGCTTGAATATGTCACTGGCATTCGGCTCACTGCATACGTCAGGATGCCATTGACGCGCGAGGCGGCGATAAGCTGATCGCACTTCATCCGCACTCGCCTGCTGCGTGATCATCAGCGTGCCGTACAACGTGCTGGCTGCTTGCGACTCGTTATGTTCCGGCTCTTTGAACCACGCGCGCAGAACCTGATTCGGGATGACTACCGACCAAGACTCGCTGCACCAGCCAAACGAGGAGAACGATCCGTCTGCGCGCTCCTTCGGTACGCTGAGGTATTCGATGCGCAACACACGCGCCTCACGCTGTATCTGCATCGATTGTGCCGTGTCGATCCGCGCATCGGGGTAGAACTGTCTCACGATCTGCTCGACCACCGTCTGCTGTGATGCCGACACACGCCACACCTTTGCGTCAGCATCCCAACGCCGATGCTCCGGCGCGATGGACTTCAGCGCCGCCACCAGACCGGCATTATATGGCGTGTGCAATTCGAGGATGTTGCCAACGCGCTTAACTGTTGCGCTGCTATTCATAGTGCTCCACCAGTTTCTGCCATGCGTCAGCGGGGTTCATCTTCATCAGATCGTGAATGTTGCAGGCCAGCGTGTTGCAGATGTCCGGTGCGTTGATCTGCCAGTTCGACGCCGCGCGTTGCAATAGTTGTGCGATGCTGGCCGGCGGCATCAACCGTTTGAGATCATTGAGCTCGGTCTGCTTGCGCTCGCGCTCAGCGAACGCTTGTAGCTCGGCATCATCATCGTAGTAGAGATCGAGCGCGATGCCAAGCTCGTGCGCCGCCACCTTGAGACCATCGGACTTCGCGCCTTTCAACGCATCGCCGAACTCAACCGTCTCCTCCCAGTTCTGAGAGCCGGGGCCCGGCTTCACGATGGTATCGATGACTTCCATCGTCTTCGGATTGCGGATCGATACGCTGAGTTCGCCATAGATCGCGACATTACGCATTGTCTTGTGTTTGCCGCCGAACTCTTCATCGGTCACTGTGAGTTGGTAGATATTGCCGCTGAATACTGGCAACAGTCGAAATGACCAGCCGAACCCGAATGCCTTGTTCAGCACATCCGTCACGTACCCGTGCTGCACATACGAGAATGTGCGCCCGCCACGTCCCGGTCGGCTCTTGATTGCGTGCTTTGGCGTTCGACCGGTGAGGATCGCGATCTGCGCCTCATGGAACACCGGCATCAGAACATCGTGTACAGTCAATGCGCGTTCGGTGGGTGCTTCGCGTCTATTGTCAGGCACTACTATTGCCTTCGTCTTGCTCATCGTGATCCTCCTCGAATTGTGTGAGTGTCCAAGATTCATTGATCCCGAACTGGAGAAAGTCGCAAGCTGCCTGTACCATCTTGATGCCCCATTGATCAGGCAGTGCATCGGCTCGGAGATAGCGCATTATGGGCAGCCACTCCAATGCGCTGCACAATCGCTTGTCATCTGTCCAATCGATCAGCGATTGCGCGCGCTTCGCGCCAACGCCGGGAATGCCCGCGAGGAAATCCACACGTGGATCGAGCGTCTCGAACGTGATCGAACGCTGAGCACGTGCAGGAACGCGCTCTTTTGATGCTGTGTGGATCGCCTCGGTCACTGCTCGAACGAACTGTCCCGATGGCACGAACTCCACTGCGCAGCCAGCCCATTGCACTGCTCGGATCGCCGCACGCACCGACACACCGCGCCACTGCGTATCGCGTTCATCAGCTACAGCGCAATCATCCTGGTTGTATAGGAGTGAGCCGTTCACCACGATCAGCGGGAATCGCACTGATTCGACCATCGCGCGCGCTTGATCGAACAATCGTCCGTCACCGATGCTGCTGAGCAAATCTGATGGTGTCTTGCGCTCGATCGCCAGCAGCCCGTTCGGCGTCGGCACGTTCACATCACCGGCAGCGAGTTGCGACACGTGCACCGCATACACTGCCGACAACGCATCGACGATCGATTGCGGTTCGCGTAAGTCAACCAATACGAGCATCTGATCCGTCCTCTCTGAGTTGAACTTCGATGACAACCCTATGCCACGGTTGCCAGGTGTGCGCGCTTGGCACTGGATATTGCTTCGTCGGTTCAGGCGTGATCTCGTACTCCAGCACATCCTTGATGTATTGCCGTAGATCAGCCAGGCTGCACTCCAACAGAAACGCAATGAACCTGATGCTCTTGTGCTGATCGAGCATCGCAACGATCTGATCGTGGTGATCATTGAGCTCAAACAGAGTGCTCATCGTCTGCTCCTAGCTGCCGGGTGACACTGTCCCGGCCCGGTGCGTATCGCGGCGAGTGCAGTCTTTCCTTGTGACCTACCGCATCGGCTTACCACTAGCGCCGTTTGGCGTTTTCTAATGAGCCGATGCTTTCAAATGTGCGGTCGGGAATCGAACCCGATCAGGACATCCTGCGCGCCCCCAGCAGCCGCACATCCGATCCGCGCTGCCGTCAAGCCACCAGGCCATAGTGTGGCCGCCAAGCTGCTCAACGACTGTCACGCACAGCGCAGACCGACTCGGTTATTCCATCTCGTCCTCCGCCTCCTCGTAGGCAATCTGAGCATCCTCATAATCGGAGCGAGCGTCGGCAGCGGATTCGTCATCTCCAGCAGCGTTGGCGCGAAGAAGTCTCGCGTAGGCTCTGGCTTTAGCTCTGGCGGCATCGATTTTAGTCATGATCCTTTTCCCGCGCTGTCACGGGCGCAGGTCAAGCGCACCGTGCATAACGGCTTCGTTCGCTGCTGAGTCGGAGACCTGAATGACATGGCAGTCTCTCAGGATGGAAGCCAGTTCGCTTGGATACTGGGGATTGACCTCCATCGTCTCCACCACAACACCGACATCTTGAGTCGAGATGACAGTGATCTTCATTTTCTCTCCGCGCTTTATCGGGGCGCCCCCGGCGGCAGGGCCGCAACACGGATCAAATCCAACTACTTGTCCTCTGTTAACGTACTCCCATCACGCGCGCAATGTCCATGCGCGCAATGCGCTTTCGACTTGCTTCGGTAACACGATAGGACTGTGGATCGTGCTTGTGATCGCGCTGCCATCGCTCAATGACGGAAAACAGGATTTTGTCACCGTTCACAACGCGATAGTCCATCGCGATCTTTTGCACAATGCTCTTATCGATGCCGCGCACTAGTGGAGTCCCGCTGCCGCGACCAGCGCATCGACACCGTACGCTGCATACTGCGCATCGCTGCCGAGCGCAGCACGCAGCACAGTCACGTTGCCGCCGACCGCACCAGCAATTTGCTTCACCGCATCCACTACCGACGCGGGAATCACACCCACTGCTGGCGCACCGTTGCCGATCTTCTGCGCCTCGAACGCGGCGAGGCAGTCCGCTTTGTTCTTGTACGCGGCGACAAGCTTAATCGTGTTGAATGTCTTGCCGGATTTCCCCGGCGGTTCAACCTGCGGCTCGTCCTGCGCGCAGACATACGATCCATTGGCCTTTGCCAACCAGTGATCGCCGAACACTGCGCGCAGACTCGGCTCAACGATCTCACTCCAACTGGTCTTCGCGCGCGCGCTCGACTTGCGCACAGTCACGTTGCGCTCGTACAGGAACTCCAGCGTCGGCTGGAACTCCTGGATGTCGATGCTGAACGCGATCTCCAGACTGGCGCCCTC
>Ga0209342_10000780_pt1 | contig 36844 bp, 34 predicted proteins | sample RifCSP16_2_FD_184023 | JGI IMG/M metagenome (GOLD analysis project Ga0209342, IMG submission 184023) | Soil microbial communities from Rifle, Colorado - Rifle CSP2_sed 16_2 (SPAdes) (version 2) | ecosystem: Environmental > Terrestrial > Deep subsurface > Rock core/Sediment | place: Rifle...
GACCGCTTCCGCCCCACTCCCCTGCGCGTCTCTACCCACCAAACCCGTGGGTAGATCTGCACGGACCGTTCCCCGACCCGATCACCCCGGCCATTCGAACTCGGGCTCGCCCCGGAAGACGACCCCGTCAATCACCGTGGCCAGCATCTCGATTCGATGCGGCGCCGGGTGGTCGGTGGGGTCGGCGCCGAGCACGGTGAAGTTGGCCGGTTGACCAACCTGGGTGGGGAGCGGTCGGCCCCCCCCCGCCGCCACTCCGTCGGTGAACAGCCCCAACGCCTGCGCACCGGTCAGCGACTCGCTCGGGGTCAGACCGCCTCGCCGGCAGGCCGCCGTCATGCCCCAGAGCGGGTCGGGCGGCTCGACTGGACAATCCGAACCCCCCGCCAGCCGTACCCCGGCTTCCAACAGGGACCGGAATGGATAGGTCCACCGGAGCCGCTCCGGGTCGATTCGTTTCGGCAGCCATCCGCCCTCGGAAGCGAGGAACGCCGGCTGAATGGAAACGACGACCCCCAACCTCCCCAAGCGATCGACGGCTCGCTCGCTGAGCACGGACGCATGCTCGATGCGCAGCCGGGCGGGCTCGGCTCCGTTTGCCACCAGCTCCTCGAACAAGTCGATCACCTCGTCGTTGGCCCGATCGCCGATGGCGTGGAGTGCCACCATTCCTCCCAGCCCCAGCGTCGCCTTAGCCATCCGCCGGGCGTGGGCCGGGTCGAGGCGTAACGTTCCTCTTTCGGAAGGCAGGTCGGAGTAGGCGGTGTGGAGCGCGGCGGTGTGACCGCCGAGACTGCCGTCGGCGAAGTCCTTCCAGCCGAGAAAGCTGAGCCGCGGAGAGGCATCGGAGAGCCGTCGGGCCGCCGACTCGAGCATGGCTTCGTCGTCGGCGATGACCAGCACGTCGACCGGGAAGGGGAGGTCCGGCCCCACCTCGATAAGCGAGGTGAGCTCGTCTCCGACTCCACACCAGATGGGATCTCCGGCCGAAACGATGGCGCCGAGCCTGGTAAGGCCTAGAGCGGCCAGCGTGCTCATTGCCCGTAACAGGTCGGCGGGGTCGAGGCCTTCGGTCCGCCCGCCCAGCGCCTGTGCCACCAGTCGGACAGCGGTCTCGCGCAGAATCCCGTTGGGCACTCCGCTCTGGTCGCGATCGATCCCGCCTCCCGCGGGGTCGACGGTGCCGGGCACGATCGCAGCCGCCTCCAAGGCGGCGGTATTGGCAACCGCGACATGGCCGCAGTAGCGGTAAAGAACGACCGGGCGGTCGGCCAGGGCCCTATCCAGGTCATGACGGTCGGGCAGCCTTCGTTCCGCCAGTGCTTCGTCGTCGAGGCGTTGGCCGATCAAAGGCACCCCCGGCCGCAGCCGCCCGGCGGCAGCCTGCAGGCGATCGGCCAGGTCCGCCAGATCCCTGGTGGTCTTGAGCGAGAGGCGGGTGACGGCCGCCGTGTAGCCGAGAGGGTGGAAGTGGGCGTCACCGAGGCCAGGGACGATGGTGGCCCCGGGAAAGGAGAGCACTTCGGCATGGTTGCCCGGTTGTTGATCGAAGTCTCTTCCGGCAATTCCCAAAGCGGCGATCTTGCCCCCGTCGATAAGGACGGTGTTGCCGGCCATTCCTTGTGCCGTCACGAATCGTTCAGCAGTGAGGAGCTTCACTGGCCGAGCAGACCGAGGAGCCGTTCGTGGATCAGACCATTGGTGGCGACAATGCCCGGGTCGGATAAGAGGTAGTTGCCGCCGTCGAGATTGGTGACCGACCCGCCAGCCTCGCTGACGAGTAGCGAGCCGGCCGCCGTGTCCCAGGGCTTCACACCTCGTTCCCAGTAGCCCTCGAGCCGGCCGCACGCTACCCAGGCAAGGTCGAGGGCGGCCGAACCCATCCGGCGCAGGTCCTGAGCCTGGCTGAGGGCTCGGGCGACCATGGCTGCATATTTCTCGAATTGGAGGTGACGGTCGTAGGGGAACCCGGTGGCGAGCAGGGACTCGGCGAGGTTGCCTTGAAGCGACACTCGGATCGGATGGCCGGCCCGGGTTGCCCCCCCTCCCCGAGAGGCTGCGAAGGTCTCGTCCCTGGCGACATCCACCACCACCCCAACGGTGGGGAGCCCATCCACGTACAGACCCACAGAGACCGCGACCTGGGGGATGCCGTGGACGAAGTTGACGGTGCCATCGAGGGGATCGACTACCCAGACCCGCCCGTGGTCCCACCCCTCGCCGCCGCCTTCTTCGCCCAGGACAGCATCGTCGGGGCGAGCGTTGGACAGTTCGCCGCGGACCGCCCGTTCGGCGGCCACGTCGGTTTCGGTGACCGGGTTCCCCTGGCCTTTGTAGAAGACCCGCACGTCGGTGCCGAGATCCCGAGCAACCACCAGGGCACCCTGTCGGGCCGCTCTCACCGCTACCTCCAAGTCGGTCATTGCTCACATTCTTGCGTACCCTGGCTACCAATGGCCGGGCCGGTCTTCTTCGCCAGGAGTGGAATCGGGGCGGCGCTGGCAGGCGGTCTGCTGGTGCTCGCCTTTCCGCCGTTCGGACCGGGTCTTCTTGCCATCCCGGCGGTGGCGCTCTTCTTGTGGTCGGTGCGAAATTCCGGAGGGTCGGGTCGAGCAACCTTCAATGGTGCGGTCTTCGGACTGGTCTTCTTCGCCGCGCTGTTTCCTTGGATCGGCGAACTGGGGCTGATCGCGCTTGTGCCCCTGGTGATCAGTCAGGCAGCCTTCACAACCGGCTACGCCTGGCTGCTGCACCGCGCCTCGAGCTGGCCTCCGGGTCGATGGGTACTGGCGGCGGTTGGTGGTTGGGCGGCGATGGAGTTGGTGCGCGAACGCTTCCCGATGGGAGGATTTCCTTGGGGCATGCTCGGGTACACGGTCGGTGAGTTCAGGTGGATCCGGGGGTCCGCCCAGTGGATCGGGACCTCGGGGCTGTCGGTGGTAGTGGCCTTGGGAGCAGCTGGCCTCGTGGTGGCCGGTCGAACCCGCGCTCCATTGCTGATGGCCGGGTTGGCGACGATCGTCTTGACGCTCGGCGGGTGGCTGGCCCCAGCCGTCGCCGAGGGAGACGAGGTGACGGTGGCCATCGTCCAGGGAAGCACTCCGTGTCCGGGCGACCACTGTCCTGACGAACGGTTCCTGACCTACCAGTCGCACCTGGCCTTGACCGCCTCCCTACCGGCCGGCGAGCTCGAGCTGGTGGTGTGGCCGGAAGGCTCAACCGGAGGTCTTCGCGCTGACCCTGTTCTCCACCCCGACGTGGGAGCGGCCATAGGGGAGCAGGCCCGCCGCTTGGACGCCTTTCTCCTGGTGGGGGGAGACCGGCCCCTCAACGACGAGGAGTGGGTCAACGTCAACGTCCTCTTCGATCCAGACGGGGACATCGTGGACGAATATCGGAAACGACACCCGGTCCCTTTCGGCGAATACGTGCCCGCCCGGCCGTTATTCACCTGGGTCGACGAGCTGGCGGCGGTCCCCCGCGACCTGATCCGTGGGCAAGGCGCCAAGGTGTTCCAGCTCGACTTCGGCCAGGTTGGCTCGGTCATCTCTTTCGAGGGTTCCTTCGCCCGTTACGCCCGCGACACCATTGCCCAGGGGGCGGGTTTGCTGGTGGTGGCCACCAACGAGGGCAGCTACCCGTACAGCCCGGCGTCCGATCAGCTGATCGGGATGACCAGGATGAGGGCGGCGGAGTTGGGTGTCGACATCGTCCATGCCGCCGTCACGGGCCGGTCGGCCTTCATCACCAACGGGGGAATGATCGGGCCGACCACCGGACTCGCCACCGCCGAGGTGTTGACCGGAACGGTGAGGCTTCGTACCGGGGGGCCGACTCTTTACACGAGGTGGGGTGACTGGGTCCCTCTGCTGGCGGTGGCGGCCCTCGCCATCCGGCTTACCCAGATTGGGATAAAACGCGCCGGGGGCCACCCGAAGGCAGCCCCCGACACCGGCTCGAGGTAGAACCTCGCCAGGGACAAGCCGGTGCGTACTTTCTAACCCCGCGGGGCCTGGTCGACACGAGTCGTTTGAGAAACCCTCAGCCGTACTAGTCACGATGGCCGGACGGCCGTTCCGGCGCCTCGGCCCTTGGTATGGTCCGCCCTTCCCGTCCAGGAGAGCAGATGAGCCAGGCGATCGAAAACCTGTTCCGTGAGGAGCGGACTTTTCCACCGGCGGCCGCATTCACCGCCCAAGCCAACGCCCAACCGGGCATTCACGCCGCCGCCCAAGCCGACTGGTTGCGGTTCTGGGAACAGCAGGCCAAAGAACGGGTGACCTGGTTCAAGGAACCGACCTCGATCCTCGACGACTCCGACCCGCCCTTCTACAAATGGTTCAGCGACGGCGAGCTCAACATCTCCTACAACTGCCTCGACCGCCATCTTTCCTCGATCGGGGACAAGGTCGCCTATCACTTCGTGGGAGAACCCGGGGATCGCCGAACGATCACCTATCGAGAGCTGCACGCCGAGGTCTGCCGTTTCGCCAACGCCCTCAAGTCGCTCGGTGTGGAAAAGGGGGATCGGGTCGCCATCTACATGGGCATGGTGCCCGAGTTACCCATCGCCATGCTCGCTTGCGCTCGCATCGGCGCCGGCCACACGGTGGTCTTCGGCGGGTTCTCGGCCGACGCCCTGGCCGGCCGTATCGAAGACACCCAAGCCCGGGTGGTGGTCACCCAGGATGGCGCCTGGCGGCGCGGCCAAGTCGTTCCCCTCAAGGTGAACAGTGATCTGGCGGTCGCTCGATGTCCCTCCGTCGAGCACGTCGTGGTGTTGAGGAGGACCGACAACTCGCCAGAGATGACGCCCGGTCGCGACCTCTGGTGGCACGAGCTGGTGCCGAAACAGTCAAGCGACTGCCCGCCTGCCGTGATGAACGCCGAAGACCTGCTTTACGTCCTCTATACGTCGGGCACCACAGCCAAACCGAAGGGCATTGTCCACACCCAAGGCGGCTACCTGGTCGGGGTCACCACCACCCACAGCTACGTCTTCGACGTCAAACCGGACGACGTCTTCTGGTGTGCAGCCGATGTCGGGTGGGTGACCGGCCATTCGTACATCGTCTACGGGCCGCTGGCCAACGGGGTCACCGGGGTGATCTACGAAGGAACACCCGACCACCCCGACAAAGGTCGCTTGTGGTCGATCATCGCCGAGCTCGGTGTCACCATCCTCTACACCGCCCCGACCGCCATCCGCTCTTTCATGAAGTGGGGAGACGAGTATCCGGCCCGCCATGATCTCTCCAGCTTGCGCTTGCTCGGCACGGTGGGGGAGCCGATCAACCCCGAGGCCTGGATGTGGTACCACCAGCACATCGGGCGTGAAAGTTGCCCGATCGTCGACACGTGGTGGCAGACCGAGACCGGGGCGATCATGATCACGCCCCTTCCCGGCGTGGTGGCGACCAAGCCTGGCTCCGCAACCATTCCCTTCCCGGGGATCTTTGCCGACGTAGTCGACGACAGCGGTGCCTCGGTCCCGTTGGGGGGGGGTGGGTATCTGGTCATCGATCGGCCTTGGCCCGCCATGGTGAGGACGATTTACGGCGACCCGGATCGTTACGTTCAGACCTACTGGACGCGCTTTCCCGGGCGCTATTTCCCGGGCGACGGCTGCAAGCGAGACGAGGACGGCTACTTCTGGTTGTTGGGGAGGGTCGACGACGTCATGCTCGTTGCCGGCCACAACATCTCCACTACCGAGGTGGAGTCGGCCCTGGTCGACCATCCCACCGTCGCCGAGGCGGCGGTGGTGGGTCGTACCGATCCGATCACCGGTCAGGCCATCGCTGCCTTCGTGACCCTGCGAGCAGGGGTGGTCGGTGACGATGCCCTGATCGTCGAGTTGCGCGAGCACGTGGCAGGGAAGATCGGCGCCATCGCCAAACCCAGGTCGATCGTCTTTACCGACGACCTACCGAAGACCAGGTCAGGAAAGATCATGCGTCGGTTGCTGCGCGACATCTCCGAAAACCGCCAGCTCGGCGACGTGACCACCCTGGCCAATGAGGCGGTGGTCACCGAGATCGCCAACAAGGCTGCCGTCAGCCCGACGGAAGACTGAAATCCGAACCCAGGGTTCGGGGTAGTGCTGGTTACTAACCAGGGCCCACAGATGAACCCTGGGCCGACTAGCTCAGCTAGCCGGACCCGTTCAGGGCTGCGCAACCGGTTTCACCGGGCAGGAGCGGCCGACCTATAAGCCGGTACTGGACTCCGTCCAGGTCCCAGGTGGTGGCCTGGTTGGCCGACGTGAAAACCGAAAGCAAGGCCTCCGCCTCCACTCCGGCAAACGTTCGACACCTCCAACCGCCGAACACATCATCGAGCTCATCGAAGGACACCGGCAGCGGCCACGGCCTTTCATTGGCGACGGCGGGCTCGGGAGGGAACTCCGATACCCCCGCGATCACCTGGACGACCTCGCCCCGGTAGTCGCCGGTCGGAGTGGTGGCGAACGAGGCGTTTTCGAGCAACCGGACCAGATCGCGGAGTTGCACGACCCGGGCGTCGGTGAACTGCTCGTAGATGGTGAGGCCATAAACTGAGAAGACGTGCTCGCCGCCCTCGTCGAAGTAGGTGACGACGTCATCGGGAGCATCTGCGACGAAGAGGGCGGCTTCATCGTTCCTCTCCAGGTCGATATCGGGAAAGCCGATGCCCTCTACGTACTCGAGCACTCCCTGCAAGGTCTCCTCATCGATCCGTGACGTCTGGAGATTGGGCAGGAACGGTCCGGGGAAGAGCATGATCTGTGGTCCCTCGGATATGAGCGTGCCGTCGGCCAGCAATGTCAACCGGGGTACCCGGCTGAGCAGGAACTCGGGGGGTGCGAAGCCCCCTTCGTTGCGGACCGACAGCACCACAGCCTGAGGATCCGAAGGGACGGTCAATACCGGGCCTTCTTCGGAGTTGCAGGCCCCGACTGACAGGGCAAACAGGAGCATCGAGGAGGCGGCTCTTTTCATGAAGGATTCGACGACCGGCGTCGGCGGTGAGGTTCCCGACGCATCTCAACACCCCGTTCTCCCGTCACGATTTCACCGATGGCCGTGACCTCGTGGGGCGACAGAGCCTGTCGCAGGCCGGGGACGGCCGACGGATCGGCTATCAAGCAGAAGCCGATTCCCATGTTGAACACCGGCCACAACTCCTCCTCCGGGATGTCACCGACCTTCCGGATGACCGACAGAATCTCGGGAGGTCGGAGCAATGCGACGTCGACGATGGCCCGGCAGGCCTCGGGCAGCGCCCTGATGAGGTTGCCGGGCAGGCCCCCCCCGGTAATGTGCGCTAGCCCGTGCACGCCGCCGGCGGCGATGGCGGCCAGCACCTCCGGGGCGTAGATCAGCGATGGCGCCAGCAGCTCCTCGCCGAAGACCATCATGTCATCGTCGCTCAGGACGGCCCGGATCAGTGAATAGCCGTTGGAGCGCAGGTTCGGGGAGGTCAGGCCGAGGATGACATCGCCGGGTCGGACCGTGTCACCGGTGATCTCCTCCCCGAATTCGACCACCCCGAGGGCAGTGGCGGCCAGGTCGACCTGGTCGGGCGCCATCAACCCCGGGTGCTCGGCCGTCTCTCCTCCGAGCAGAGCACAACCGGCGGCGCGGCAAGCGGCGGCGATGGAAGCGACGATGGCGGCGTCCCGTTCGGGGTTGAGCCTGCCGACCGCCAGGTAATCGACCAGGGCGAGGGGGCGGGCGCCGGTAGCAACGAGATCGTCGACGCACATGGCCACCAGGTCGTAGCCCACTCCTGCCCAGTTCCCAGTGCGGCGGGCCAGTTCCAGCTTGGTCCCCACGCCGTCGGTGGTCATCATCAGCACCGGACGCCGGTAGCCCGCCGGCAACTCGACCCCGGCCGCGTAACCACCGAACCCGCCCACCACTTCGCCTTGCCAGGTCGAGGTCACCAGCGGGCCGATCCTCTCGACGTGCCGGTCGGCCCCGGCCTGGTGCACTCCGGCTTGCCGGTAGGTGGTCAAAGGCGCCGCTCCAGGGCGTATTTGTCAGCGGCTCCGGTTACATCGGTGGGATAGAGGCCGGTCAGGCAAGCAGTGCAGAAACCGCCCCCCCCGGTGGCCTTCTCGAGACCTTCCACCGACAGGTACCCGAGCGAGTCGGCGCCGAGGTAACCGGCAATCTCATCGACCTCCAGGCGACCGGCCAGCAATTGGGAGCTGTCGGAGGTGTCCATGCCGTAGAAACAAGGCCACCGGTAGGGGGGGGAGGAGATGCGTAGATGGACCTCGACCGCACCTGCGTCCCTCACCATCTGGACGAGTTGCTTGGTCGTGGAACCCCTGACGATCGAATCGTCGACCAGCAGCACTCGTTGGCCCTCGAGGGTGGAGGAGATGGGGTTGAGCTTCAGCCTGATGCCGCGCTCGCGAAGTGAGCGGCTTGGTTCGATGAACGTACGCCCAACGTATCGGTTCTTGACCAGTCCATCGGCGTAGGCCACCCCCGACGCCGCCGCGTACCCTTGGGCGGCGGGAATCCCCGACTCAGGTACCGGCACCACCACGTCGACCTCGGCTGGGTGTTCGTCGGCCAGCAGTCGGCCCATCTCCTGGCGGGCGGCATGGACGCTGCGACCCAGCAGGCGGCTGTCCGGGCGGGCGAAGTACACAAATTCAAAGATGCATAACCGGGGGTCGACCTGCTCGAAGGGGTACACGCTGCGGACGCCGTCGGAATCAATGATGACCACCTCGCCGACCTCGACTTCTCGCTCGTAGGTCGCTCCCACCAGATCGAGTGCGGCGGTCTCCGAGGCGAGGGCCCACCCCCCCCCGGGGAGACGACCAAGCGAGAGGGGGCGAAAACCGTGACAATCCCTCACCCCCACCAGGTGGGCCTGGTCCATCAACACCAGCGAATATGCCCCTTCGAACGCGGGGAGCGCGGCCAGCAGGGCCGCCTCCAGCGTTCCATCGTCTGATTCGGCCTGCCTGACCGACCGGGCGATGGCCTCGGCCATCAACTCCGAGTCGGTCGCCGGACGAGTCCAGCCAAGCCGCTCGGCGAGTTGGACGGAGTTGGTGAGGTTGCCGTTGTGTCCCAGGGCGATGGAAAGGGCGCCGACCTGGCGGTGGACGGGCTGGGAGTTCTCCCAGGTCGTCGATCCGGTGGTCGAGTAGCGGGTGTGGCCGATGCCGACATGTCCGTCCAGGGCGGCCAGCGACGTCTCGTCGAAGACCTGGGCCACCAAGCCCATGTCCTTATAGACGGTGAGGGTGTCCCCATCGGAGGTGGCGATGCCGGCCGACTCCTGGCCGCGGTGTTGGAGCGCGAACAGCCCGAAATAGATGAGATTGGAGGCTCGCTGACCGGGTGCGTACACGCCGAAAAGGCCGCAAGCCTCACCGGGCCGATCCGCGTGATTCACCGAAGGATTGTACGTGCGGCCGGTCAGCCTCCCGCAGCATCCGCCCGGCTGCTCGTGACCCTGGCCACCTCGCCGGCAAACTCTGGAAAGAGCCCGAGCGCCTCCCGGAAGTCCCAACTCATCATCGTGATGATGCGCATGGCGGTGGCCGCGACCACGTCGGCGTTGCGGGGAGTGTCGTCCAGCAGCGCCATTTCTCCGAACACGTCGCCGGGGAGCAGACTGGCTACCGGCTTTTGATCGCGGCTGACGACGGCGGTGCCTTCGAGGATGGCGAAGAAGCGATATGCGATGTCCCCCCCCTTGACGAGGTGAGAACCGATCGGTACGAAGGTTTCGCTGGCGTGGGCGGCGATCCAGGCGCGTTGTTCCATTGGCAGCCTGGCCAAGATGGGGATCGAATCGAGAAGAGTGACTTCCACGGGAACCTCCCCGTCAACCCTACCCGCTCGGCGCTCCGTCTGACGGGTGGAGAGTCGTGGAGACTGCAGTATTTCCCAGGCGGAGCACTAGACGAGACGCCGGGGCAGGGCCCGCCGGTTGGCTTCTGTGGCCACCGCCAGATCGAGCGAGGTGCGCATCCCTGCCCTCTCGAAAGAGATCTCGCCACCCCCGAACGAGCCGATGGGTTCGGCGGTGATGCCGAGTTGGTCGGCGACCTCCGTCACTCGTTGTCGGTTCTGGGCCAGCGCGGCGGCGACGAATCTGTGCGGGTCCTCACAGAAGAGATGCCGCCAGTCGTCGAAATAGAGCCGTGCACCCACTCCCGAGGCGATGCATATCTCGGCCACCGCCATCGCCAACCCCCCTTCGGAGATGTCGTGCAGGACCGAGGCCAAATCGCCGGCAGCCAGCCTCCGAGCGGTTTCGATGGCAAGCCGAGCGCTGGTGGGGTCGGGGGCGGAGGGTCGACCCCCAACGTGGGCGAAAGTCACCTTCTCGAAGGCGCTTCCAGCCAGGTTGATGGCCCAGGTCGGGCCGAACCTCCACACGTCCATGCCGGCCTCGGCCCGATCCAGTCGGGGGGGGGTGAAGTTGAGCTCGTCGACGATGCCCAGCAGACCCACTACCGGGGTCGGATAGATGTCAAGCCCGTCTGTCTCGTTGTAAAACGAGACATTTCCGCCGACCACCGGAATGTCGAGGGCACGGCACGCCTCGGCGATGCCCTCCACCGTTTCGACAAACTGCCACATCACCTCCGTCTTCTCGGGGTTGCCGAAATTGAGGTTGTCGACCAGGGCCAAAGGTCGGGCACCGACCACTGCCACATTGAGCGCTGCCTCATAGACGATGCGGGCCGCTCCTCGCCGCGGGTCGAGGTAACACAGCCGGCCGTTGCCGTCGGTCGATACCGCCAGGGCCCGGCGAGTGCCCTTCAGTCGCAGCAAGGTGGCGTCATGACCCGGTCCAACGACGGTGTTCAGGAACAGCATATGGTCGTATTGCTCGTAGATGGCCGCCTTGGAGGCGATGGCCGGATCGTCGAGCAGAGCCAGCAGCGAGTTGGCCAGCGCCGGCTCTTGCATGAACGAAATGGTGTGAGACCAGAGGTCCTCCATCCACCCAGGTTCGCCGTATGGCCGATCGAGAATTGGCGCACCCCCGGCGAGGGCACCGGCGGGAACCTCGGCCACCAGCTCACCTCCTGAGTACACCGAGACGTTGCCGCCTTCTCGCACGGTTCCCACCACCGCGGCGTCGATCTCCCAGCGCTTCGCCACGGCCATTACCTCATCAAGGTGGGCCGGTTCGACGAAGGCCATCATCCGTTCCTGGCTCTCCGACATGAGCAGTTCGTCGGCGCTCATATCGGGCTCGCGGCGAGAGACGGCGTCGAGATTCACCTCGATTCCCAACCCGGCTCGGGAGACCGGTTCGGTCAGAGCACAGGACAGACCGGCGGCACCGAGGTCTTGAACCCCGGCGACCAGGCCTTGCTCGTACATCTCCAGGCAGGCCTCGATGAGCTTTTTTTCCTCAAAGGGGTCGCCGACCTGCACCGAGGGCCGCTTGGCCTCCGTTTCCACGTCGAAGGAGGCCGAAGCAAGGACGGATGCTCCACCGATCCCATCACGACCGGTCGCCGCGCCCAGCAACACGGCCACGTTGCCGGGCCGGCCGGCCGTAGCGAGCACCAACTGGTCCGGCCGGAGGATGCCCAGGCACATGACGTTGACCAGGGGATTTCCGCTGTAGCAGTCCTCGAAGGCCAGCTCTCCGCCCACCGTTGGCACCCCAACTGCGTTCCCGTAGCCGGCCACTCCACTCACCACCCCTTTCAGGAGGTACCGGTTGCGGGCCCGGTCGAGAGGGCCAAAGCGAAGCGAATCCCACAGCGCGATGGGGCGGGCGCCCATCGTGAAAACGTCACGCACGATGCCCCCCACGCCGGTGGCGGCCCCCTGATATGGCTCCACCAATGACGGATGGTTGTGGCTCTCGATCCGGAGAGCCGCCAGCCAGCCATCTCCGACCTCGACCACTCCGGCGTTCTGGCCCGGTCCAACCACGACATGAGGTCCGGCAGTGGGGAGACGGCGGAGGTGGCGACGGGAGGACTTGTAGGAACAGTGTTCCGACCACATCACCGAGAACATGGCCAGCTCGGCCGGTCGGGGCTCGCGTCGGAGGATCCGGACGATATGGTCGTGCTCCTCGTCGGTCAATCCGAGCAGGCGGTGGGCGGAGAGCTCCTCGGCGGCTGGTGCGTCCTCCTTTTCGTCAGACAACGGATACCCCGCTCCTCGCCCCCCCCGCCGGTGCCGGTGTCGTGACCGCTGCCCGCACAAAAGCTTCCAGCAGCACCTTCCCGTCGTCTGAGCCGAGCAGCGCTTCGGTGGCGCGTTCGGGGTGGGGCATGATCCCGACCACGTTGCCGAACGTGTTGGCCACCGCCGCTGCTCCGTCCTGAGCCCCGTTGGGGTTGGGCTCGAGATACCGCAGCACCAATCGGGCCCGCCCGGACGGGTCGAGGTAGTTGCCCTCGTAGGAATTGAGTGGGATCCGCAGCACCTGGCCGAGTTGGGTGCCGGCGGTCAGTACCGAGGCAGTGTCGACGACCTCCACTTCGACGAACCGGCATATGAATGCCAGGTCCCGGTTGGCGAGGTGAGCTCCGGGGAGCAAGCCGGCCTCGGTCAGAATCTGGAACCCGTTGCAGATGCCCAATACCGGCCGTCCGGCGGTGGCCAACCGCTCCACTTCCGCCATGATCGGGGAAAATCGGGCGAACGCCCCGGTGCGTAGGTAGTCGCCGTGGGCAAACCCGCCGGGCAGCACCACCGCCGACGCCCCGGCCAGATCGACGTCGCGGTGCCACGCCAGTTCGGCCTCGGCGCCCAGCGAACGAAGCACCCAAACCACGTCCATTTCGCAGTTGGTACCGGGGAAGACCGCCACCGCGATGGTCACGGCTCGATCGTCACCGAGTAGTCCTCCAGAACCGGATTGGCCAACAGCCTCTCGCACATCTCCTCGACGCGCCTCTTGGCGTCGGCGGCCGAGACGGTGGTGAGCTCGATGGTGATCACCCGATCGATGCGAACTCCGGCGACCTCCCCGTAACCGAGGTCGGCGAGCGCCCGGCCGGTGGTAAGGCCGGGGGGGTCGGCGATCTCGGGGCGTCTCGTGACCCGGACGATGGCCCTCATGGGCTCTCCAGGTAGAGGCCGAAGTCCCCACCGGTGATCCGCTCGAACACCTCCACGTACCGCCGGCGGGTCTCGGCGATAACCTCCGTCGGCAGCCGGGGAGCCGGGGGCCGATGATCCCACCCCGACCGATCTAGCCAATCGCGAACGTACTGTTTGTCAAGGCTCGGCACCTCCCGACCGGGATGCCATTGGTCGGCCGGCCAGTAGCGGCTGGAATCAGGGGTGAGCACCTCGTCCGCCAGCACCACCTGGCCGTTGGCGAAGCCGAACTCGAACTTGGTGTCGGCCAGCAGCACACCCCGGCGGGCCGTGTAATCCGCTGCCCGTTGGTAGATGTCGATCGACCGAGCAGCCAGCTCCTCGTAGAGATCATCGCCGATCAGGGCGCGAGCGCCTGTTTCGTCGAGGTTTTCATCGTGTCCCGAGGTGGCTTTGGTGGCGGGGGTGAAGATGGGTCGTTCGAGGTGGTCCGCCATCCGAAGGCCGGCAGGGAGGTGCTCGGTGGCCGGACCCCCCCCCGAGCGGTACTCTCGCCAGGCCGATCCGTACAGATAACCGCGGACCACACACTCCATGGGAATGACGTCGGCCCGCCGCACGATCATGGTTCGACCGGCCAGCTCCGTACGCTGCTCGGCGGTCAGGTCGGGTATCAACGAGAGGTCGGTGGCCAGGAAATGGTTGGGAACGGCCAGATGCTCGAAGAAGTGCCGCGACAATCCGGTCAACACCCTGCCCTTGTCGGGCACGGTGTCGGGCAACACGACGTCGTATGCGGAGATTCGATCCGACGCCACGATCAGGAGGCGGTCGGCATCCAAGGCGTAAATGTCGCGCACCTTTCCCGAACCGACCTTCGGATAGGGGATGGGCCGAGTGGTGGAGGAGGCGGTCGGCACGCCCGGGATGGTAGAGAGGAGGCGTCTCTCCGACGCGCCTCGCCTCCCCGGGCTATCGTGCCGCCACCTGAGCTCGGAGGTCGGAGTAGATGGCGGGTCGAGATCAGAAGATCGCCCAGTTGGAGCAGGTCCCCCTGTTTTCCAGCCTGTCCAAGAAGGAGCTCGCCATTGTGGCGAGGCATTGCGATGAGGTCGACGTCGACGCCGGTGTGGTCCTCTGCCGGGAGGGCGAGCTGGCCCACGAGTTCGGGCTCATCCTGAGTGGCAATGCCGACGTCAAGCGGGCCGGCCGTAAGCTGGCCAGCCTCGGGCCCGGGGAGTTCTTCGGAGAGATGGCCATTCTGGACCCCTCGCCCCGGTCGGCCACCGTCACCTCGGCCACCCCGTGCAAACTGGTGGTGATGCATCGCAACGACTTTGCCTTGGTGATCGACACCGTTCCTGCGGTCGCCCGCAAGCTGCTGGCAGGTCTGGCTCGCCGGTTGCGAGACGCGGATCGGCGTCTGATTAGCTGACCAATCCTGGGCCGGGGTTACCCTCTTGACCTAATGCGCCGTCTGGTAAATAATCGTGGGGTCTCGTCGGCCCACGACGCCCCTGGCGGCGTCCTCCTCCTCGACGGAGCGCATGGGCTGCGCCTTCGTCGTGCGTCCTGGCCAGGAACGCCGTGGCCTCGCCGATACCCTCACGCTATTTCCCAGACAGAGCACTAGATGCGCCCTGTCCTGGTCATCCAGCACCAAGAAGAAATTCCGTCTGGTCGTCTGACGGCTGCCTTCGGGCGCGCCGGAGTCGAGCCGCTCACGGTCAGGGTCGATCTCGGCGAGCCACTTCCGGATCTCACCGAGGTTTGTGGCGTCATCGTGCTCGGCGGCGAGGCCGGCTCGTATCAGGAGGATCGGTATCCCTTTCTGATCGATGAGAAGAAGCTGCTGAGGGAGGCGGTCGACCGTTCGGTGCCGGTGCTCGGGATCTGTCTGGGCGCCCAACTCCTTGCCGACGCCCTGGGCGGGAAAGCGTTCAAAGCCGATCGACCCGAGGGCGGAGTCGTGGAGGTGACCTTGACCGCGGAAGGCGCCGTCCATCCGGTCGTCTCTCGCTTGGGGCGGCGGGTCTTCTCGGTTCATCAGGATTCGTTCGCCCTGCCGCCGGGGGCCGTCTTGCTGGCCGAGAGCGACCGATTCCCCCAGGCCTTCGAGTGCGGAAGCGCCTTGGCGGTGCAGTTCCACCCCGAGGCCGAAAAGTCGATCGGCATGGGTTGGACTCGTTCGGATGGCGGCATCCTCGAGCGGGTCGGTATCACCCGAGACGAATTGGGCCGACAACTCGACGAGTGGGATGACCAACTTGACTCCGACGCCGCCGCTCTGTTCGACGTCTGGCTGGACCGATGTCGGCGAGCCTCAAACCCCCCCGAGGAAGAATCGTGAGCCGCGCCGCCCAAATGCTCGACGATGACGCCTTTGCCAAGGATCTCGGGGTGGAGCTGGTGAGCGAGGACCCCCTCACCTTGCAGATGGTGGTCGCCGATCGTCACCTCAACTTCCTGGGAGTCGGCCACGGCGGAATGCTCTTCTCGCTGGCCGACGTCGCCTTCGGCCTCGCCTCCAACCTTCCCGGGCCCGTGGCATTCGCCGTCGACACCCACCTGGTCCTCACTGCCGGCTCCCACAAGGGTGACGTTCTCACCGCCGTTGTCGAAGAGCTGGCACGGGGGAAAACGCTGGCAACCTATCGGGTGCTGCTGAAGCGCCAAGACGGTCGGCTGGCAGGTAACTTTACGGGAACCGTTTCGCTCAAGTCCACCGTTTGAAGACTCAGTGAAAACCTTGCCACCCCGCACCAGGCCGAAGGACGTCCTTTTAAGCCTCGGACCCCTGCGGGTGGCGGTGGTGGTGGTGGGAGGCCTTCTGCTGGGGGTGGTGTCCTTTTTCGTGTTCACGGCCTGGCGCGGCTTCGAAGGCATTCCCACCGAGGGCTTCGACCCGGCCCGAGCCGCCGCAGCCGTTGATGCGCTCACGGCTGCAGAGCGTGACGAGGCTCTGCGCGCCCAACTCGCCTGGATCGACAGCTTGGCCGCCAAGGAGGCCGAGAACTACGCAGAAGAACAGCAGGCCGTGGAGGAACTGTACGACCAGCTGGCGGCCAGGAAGCCTTTCACATCGCCATATGCGGTGGCCCCCCCCTTGCCCGACGAGATGTTCGAGACCTACCTTGCCATCGGCGCCGACGCCAGCGGGTTCCTGGCCGACACGATCATCCTGGCGATGATCCCGGCCGAGGGCGGGGCGCCGATCGTGGTGCAGGTCCCGCGGGATCTCTATCTACCCAACCCTTGTCTGACCGTTTACGCCCGTGCCAATACGGCGTTGGGCGGGTGTGCGGGCGTGGCCAGCGGTCCGGAGCTGGTGGCCCTGGTCCTACAGGGTTTCACCGGAGTCGAGGTTGACCACTTCGCACGAGTTAACTTTTCTGGTTTCGCCGCCGTTGTGAATGCGCTCGGCGGGGTTGAAATCTGTGTCGATAACGAGATCAGGGACGACAAGTCCGGGCTCCACCTTCCCGCCGGGTGTTCGCATACCGATGGCGAACAGACCCTGGCGTGGGTTCGATCTCGAAACCCCCAGATCCTGGTCGACGGCAGTTGGGAGTCCGCCGGAGGGAGCGACTTCTGGCGGCAGTCCCACCAGCTCGAGATCCTCTTTCAGCTGGCCGGAAGGCTCAACGACTTCGGGTCGCTCGCCAACTTCACCGGAGTCATGGAGAGCGCGGCGGGAGCCATGAAACTGGACTCAGGTTGGTCGATCGGTGACGCTGCTTCGATGGCGTGGCGATTCAAAGGCATCGGGCCGGACGAGATCGTCAAACTGACCCTTCCGGTGAAGGACCATCGGGCCGGCGGCGCCGCGGTTCTGATTCCGGCCGCCGGCTTCAACCCGGTGCTGGCCAAGGTGTATCCGGCGGCTGCCCGCTGATCAGGCGAGCGTCAGCCCTTCCAAACGGTCGAATACCACGCCGGCGTTTTCCAGAAACCGTTCCGGTTGAAAACATCGGGCCAGCTCGGTGCGGTCGAGAGTGACGGCGGGATCGTCTGCCAGCAGCTCCTCTAGCTCTCCACCGTTCTCCCACACCGTCATGGCGTGACGCTGGACGATCGCATAGGCGCTACCTCTGGGCATTCCGGCCCGCGCCAACGCCAGGAGGGCGGCCTGGCTGTAGACGAGCCCACGGGTTGCTTTCAGGTTGTTCCTCATGCGCTTCTCGTTGACGGTGAGACCCGCCACGACTCGCTCGAAGCTGACGAGCATGTAGTGGAGGACGGTGCAGGCATCAGCAAAGATCACCCGCTCGGCCGAGGAGTGGCTTATGTCTCGCTCATGCCACAACGCCACGTTCTCGAGGGCGGCGACCGCATACCCCCGTAACAGACGGGCCAATCCCGCCATTCGCTCGGAGACGATCGGGTTGCGTTTGTGAGGCATGGACGAAGATCCCTTCTGACCTTCTCGGAACGGCTCGAGAACTTCGCCGACTTCGCTCCGTTGCAAGTGGCGGATCTCGGTGGCGAACCGTTCGATCGACCCACCCACCACGGCCAGGGTCGTCACCAGTTCGGCGTGCCGGTCGCGATGGGTCACCTGAGAGGAGGCCGGCTCGACGGAAAGGGCGAGGTGTCGGCATATGTAGTCCTCGACCTGTGGCGGCACATGGGCGTAGGTACCAACCGCGCCGCTCACCTTTCCCACCGCCACCCCCCGCCGTGCCTTCCGGAGCCTCTCGTGATCGCGAGCCAACTCGAAGGCCCAGGTGGCCAGCTTCAACCCGAAACTGGTCGGCTCCGCCCAGATTCCGTGGGTGCGACCAAGCATGACGGTGTCGCGGTGGTCCAACGCTCGTCGCTTGACCGTCTCGAAAAGGGCCGCCGTTCGAGTCGCCAGCAGGTCGGCCGCTTTGGCCAGGGCCACCCCGAGGGCGGTGTCGACCACGTCGGAGGACGTGAGCCCGTAGTGAATCCAGGCGGCGGCCGCGGGGGTGGCGTCGGCCAGGACGTCAACGAAGGCCGCCAAATCGTGGTCGGTGAGAGCCTCTCGGGCCGCCACTGCCTCAGGGCTCGGAGTGGGAACCCGCTCGAGAGCGTTGGCCGAACCAGGAGGGACGACCCCCAAGCTCTCCCAAGCCTCGAGCGCGAGTACCTCGACCCGATGCCAGCGGCCGAGCTTGGCTTCCTCGGTCCAGATGCTCGCCATTTCGGGAAGGCTATAACGGTCGATCATCTGGCTATTTTGACGCGGGAACGGGCGTCTGGCAGGTTGTGTGACCCGCCTTAACCGGGGCCAGGCTTTCGACCGAAAATGCGAACAGTGACTCTCACCATCGATCAGGCGCGCCGAATGGCGCTTGGTGCGCAGGGCTTTGCGGATCGGCGTCCAACCGGCCGCATCGACGTCCGCCACTTCCGCCGCTTGCTCACCACTCTGGGCGTCATCCAGATCGACTCGGTCAACGTCCTGGCCCGAGCCCACTACCTGCCAGCATTCGCCCGACTCGGCTCGTACTCGCGGCCGGCGTTCGATGACTTCTTGTGGCGGAGCCGCGAAGCATTCGAGTACTGGGGACACGAAGCGTCGTTCATACCGGTCTCCTCGTGGCCGCTCTTCGCCCATCGTATGGTGGGTGGCTGGCACTGGCAGAGCATCGAGCGGCTGGCCGCCGAGCATCCCGGTTTTGTCCAGAGCGTGCTCGACGAGGTCGGAGCGCGCGGCCCCTTGACGGCCGGAGATCTGGATGAACACGAGGTGACCAAGGGCACCTGGTGGGACTGGGGAAAGGCGAAGCTGGCACTCGAATGGCTCTTCCTCACCGGCAACGTCACGGTGGCCGAGCGGCGCAACTTCGTAAGGCGTTACGACCTTCCGGACCGGGTGCTGCCGGCGGCAGTGCTCTCTGAGCCCGGAGAACCGGAAGAGGAGGCGCGGCGGCGGCTGCTGCTCATGGCGGCTCGTTCCGTCGGGGTGGGGACCGCCGCCGACCTCGCCGACTATTACCGCATTGGATATGCTCGCGGGCGTCCGCTGGTGGAGGCGCTGGCGGTCGAAGGGGCGCTGAAACGGGTCGAGGTGGCCGGTTGGAACCAGCCGGCCTTCGCTCATCCCGATTCCTCCCTGCCGCGGCGAATCGAGAGGTGTGCCCTGCTCTCACCGTTCGACCCGGTGGTCTGGTTTCGCCCGCGGGCCGAGATGTTGTTCGAGTTCCGCTACCGGATCGAGATTTACACCCCCGCCCACAAACGGGTGCACGGGTATTACGTAATGCCCATCCTCCACGGTAACCGACTGGTGGGACGCGTCGATCTGAAGGCCGACCGGCACGCTTCGGAACTACTGGTACGGGGGGCCTACGCCGAACCGCACGCCGACCGGGGGGCGGTCAGCGAGGCCGTGGCCTCAGAACTGGCGCTGATGGCCGATTGGCTCGAGCTCGGTTCGGTGAAAGTCGAAAAGCGAGGCGATCTGGCGGTCCAATTGGCCCGAGCTCTCTAGCTCTGCCCTGGCGCCGATCGGTCAGATCCGAGAGATCGCCCCCCTACCCCCCGAGCGTCTCCTCGGCTAGCTGCTTTCGGTAGGCGGCCAGCTCGGCGGCCAAGCGCTCATCTGTCACCGCCAGGATCTCGATGGCCAGCAAGGCGGCGTTGGCGGCGCCGTCCACCGCCACCGTCGCCACCGGCACCCCGGTCGGCATCTGCAACGTGGAGAGCAGCGCATCGAGGCCATCGAGGGACGCCGAAAGCGGGACGCCGATCACCGGAAGCGTGGTCTTGGCGGCGATGATCCCGGCCAGGTGAGCGGCCTTACCGGCCCCGGCCACGATCACTCCATAGCCGTTGGCCCGGGCCGACTCGGCGAAAGCCAGCAACCGGTCGGGGGTCTTGTGGGCCGACAGCACAGCCACTTCGTGTTCCACCCCGAAGCGGGCCAGCATCTCGACCGCCTTTTCCATGATCGGCCGGTCCGAACCCGAACCCATCAGCACTGCCACTTTCACTGCTTCGTTCCTTCCCGGTCGACCGGTGCGGCGATGTCGGTTCGGTATTGCCGGCCGCGAAACTTGATGTGTCCGACTGCTTCGTAAGCATTACGTCTGGCGTCGGCCAGGTTCGGTCCTCGGCCCACCACCGATAACACTCGGCCCCCGGCCGTGTGGACCCTCCTTCCTTGCCGGCGGGTGCCGGCGTGGAAAACCACGGTCTGGGAGGGGTCGAACGTGCCGAGCCCGGAGATCTCGTCGTCGAGGCGGGGAGCTTCGGGGTACCCCGACGCCGCTAGCACAACGTTGACCGCCGAATCGGGGCTCCACTCGGGTTCGGTACCGGCCACCTCGCCGTGGGCGGCTGAAGCCAGGAGATCGAGGAGGTCGGAGGCAAGGCGCGGCATGATCACTTGCGCCTCCGGATCGCCCATTCGGCAATTGAACTCCATGACCTTTGGTCCCTCGGTGGTGAGGGCCAGGCCGACGTAGAGAAAACCCGTATATGGGTTTCCCTGATCGGACATCTGCTCGAGGACCGGTTGGACCACCGCCGCCATGACCGAGTCGACCAGACCTGCCGGTAGCTCGACCGGGGAGTAGGAACCCATCCCACCGGTGTTCGGTCCGCGGTCGCCATCGGCGAGCCGCTTGTAATCGCGGGCCGGAGCAAGGGGGACCGCCGCGGTCCCCGCGCACAAGGCAAACACCGACAGCTCGGGCCCTTCCAGGTAATCCTCGATGACCACGGTCGTCCCGGCCTTGCCGAACTCACCGGCCAAGCATCGCCGCGCCCATTGCTCGGCATCTTGGCGAGAGTCAGTGACGAGGACCCCCTTTCCGGCCGCCAGGCCGTCGGCCTTCACCACGTAAGGGCCCTGGCGCTGGTGGAGGTCTGCGGAGGCCGCCACTGGATCGGTGAAGGCGGACCAGGTGGCGGTGGGGATGCCGGCCCGACCCATGATCTCCTTGGCAAAGGCTTTGGATGACTCGAGTCGAGCGGCGGCCCGGGTGGGTCCGAAGGCCGCCACCCCCGTCCGGGCGAGGGCGTCGACCAGACCGGCGGCCAACGGAGCCTCCGGCCCCACCACCACCAAGTCGGCACCGTGGGCGGCCACGAAGGCGGCCACCGCCCCGACGTTTTCGGCGCCGATCCCCTCGACCGTGGGACCCAACTCGGCCAAACCCGGGTTGCCCGGCAGTGACCATAACTCGGTGAGCCTCGAGCTTTGGGCGAGCTTCCAACCCAGCGCGTGCTCCCTACCGCCCGATCCGATGAGTAGGACCTTCAAGGCCGTTCGATGAGCTGGTTGCGTTCGGGGCCCACCGACACCCAGCCCACCCGCACTCCCACCTCGTCCTCGATCCGTTCGATGTACCCCTGCGCTTCTTTGGGTAGTTGCTCGAACTCCCGGATCCCTTCGATCGGGCGGTCCCAACCGGGAAGCTCCTCATAGATCGGCGTGCAGTTGTAGAGAACGCGTTGCTGGCGGGGGAACTCGTCGTAGCGCTCTCCCTCCGACCGGTAGGCCACTGCCACCTTGAGGGTGTCGATGCCGGTCAGGATGTCGAGCTTGGTGATGAAGAGGTTGGTGAGGCTGTTGACCCGCGCCGCATAGCGGAGCCCGACCAGGTCGAGCCACCCGCTGCGCCGCCGCCGGCCCGTGACCACCCCGTACTCGGCTCCTCTCTCCACAAGCAGATCCCCGGTGGCGTCGGTGAGCTCGGTCGGGAACGGGCCGGTCCCGACCCGCGACAGGTAGGCCTTGGAGACACCGATGATTCGGTCGATGGCCCTGGGCCCGATTCCCGACCCCACTACAGCGCCCCCGGCGGTCGGGTTGGAGGAGGTCACGAACGGGTAGGTGCCGTGGTCGATGTCGAGCAGAGTTCCCTGCGCCCCTTCGAACAGCACCAGCTCACCTGCTTGAAGCGCCTCCCAGAGCAGCAAGGATGTGTCGGCCAGGTGGGGGAGCAGGAGTTCGGCGTAGCCGAGGTACTCGTCGGCGATGCGAACCGGGTCCATGGGGAGTTGGTTGTAGACCCTCGCCAGGAGGCGGTTCTTCTCGGCAAGAGCCGTCTCCACCTTGTCGCGGAAGATCTTCTCGTCGTAGAGATCCTGCAGGCGGATTCCCTGTCGGGAGTACTTGTCGGTGTAGGCCGGTCCGATGCCTCGTTTGGTCGTGCCGATCCGATTCTTCCCGAGGTAGCGCTCCATTACCGCATCGAGCTTGCGGTGATAGGGCATGATCAGGTGAGCGTTGGAGGAGATCCGCAGCCGGCTCGAATCGATCCCTCTTTCTTTGAGCATGTCGATCTCGGCAAGCAAGACCTTGGGGTCGAGGACACAACCCGAGGCAATCACGGGTGTGCAGTGTGGGTAGAGCACACCACTCGGGATGGCCGACAAGGCAAGCTTCTGGTCGCCGACCACGATGGTGTGACCGGCGTTGTTCCCTCCCTGGTAACGGACTACGTATGAAGCTTTTTCGGCGAAGTAGTCGGTAGCCCGACCCTTGCCTTCGTCGCCCCACTGAGCACCGAGCACGACGGTCGCTGGCACGGCGTCACAGTAGTAAATGAGGGTCTGCGCGCATCCAACCACCCACGGGTTCGGTGGGTGGAGACGCGCAACTCCGATCTATTTCCCAGACAGAGCACTAGAGCCAGTCGCTTTTTCGGAACGTGCGATACAACCAGAGGCAGATGGCCGCCACCGTTCCGAGCACCAGCGGGTAACCAAAACGCCAACGCAACTCGGGCATGAAGTCGAAGTTCATCCCGTAGATACCGGCGACGGCGGTAGGGACGGCGGCGATGGCCACCCAGGCCGAGATCCTCCGCATGTCCTCGTTCTGGCGCACGCTCACTTGGATGAGGTTGGCCTCGAGTATGGAGGTGAGGATCTCACGGTCTGCGGAGATGGTTTCCACCACCCGCAGCAGATGATCGTGGACGTCGCGGAAGTAGTCCTTCAAACCCGGATTCACGGCCGGCGATTCACCCTTGGCGAGCCGTTCGAGGGGGTCGAGGAGAGGTTGTGTGCCCTTGTGGAATTCGAGGACCTCGCGCTTCAGGTTGTAGATGCGCGCAGCCGGATTCTCCCGGGACGTGGAGAACACCATCGTCTCCAACTGCTCGATGTCGTTGTCGAGGCCGGCCAGCACCGGCGAGTAGTCGTCGACCACCTTGTCGGCAACCGCGTAGAGGACAGCTCCCGGACCGAGCGACAGGAGGTCAGGACGCAACTCCAGGCGCCTGCGAGCGTCGGTCAAGGCACTAGCGGCGCCGTGCCGGACGTGCACGACGAAGTCCCTGCCGATGAAGAGCTGGATTTCACCCAACTCGATGACCTCTTCGGTGTCCACGTAACGCGTCGACTTCAGCACCACGAACAGGATGTCGCCGTACAGCTCCAACTTCGGCCGCTGATGGGCGCGAATGGCGTCTTCCACCGACAGTTCGTGGAGGTCGAACTCCTGTCGGACCGCCTCGAACTCCTCCGGAGTGGGCTCGAACATCCCGATCCACACAAAGGCGCCCGATTGTCGGCCGGCCAAAGCGGCACCCTTGATATCGAGCCGGTCGGAGGCTCGCCGTCCGCCGACGTAGAGAGCCGAGTCGACGATCATGCCGTCCCGCCTCGGCTCCGGCCCGAACTATCAGCCCGGCCGCGGCCCTCACCCTGGTAGCTAGCGCTCTGTCTGGGAAATGGCACGATTATTTCCCAGACGGTGCACATAGTCGCTCCGCCGTCCATGGGCACCAGCCTAGAACGGGGTCTCGTCGGCCTCCGGCCCCGCCAGAGTCCCCGACCAGAGGTCCCCGGCAGCGACTTCTAGTATCCAAAATCCCGCAAACGCTTTAGCGTTCCACCCCCATGACGAGAAGCTTCTCCCTCTGCCACCAGGGTCCCTGAAATGCCCCGTATCCGGGCGGCGACGATTGAAGAGCACAAAACGATCACTCGCCGCCAGATCCTCGAGGCTGCCCAGCGACTCATCGCCGATACCGGTTCGGCCGACATCTCCCTCGGCGACGTAGCAGCCGAGGTGGGCATCGGGCGGACCACCGTCTACGACTATTTCCTCGACCGCGACGATCTGATCGCCTCGCTGGTCGAAGAGACCCTCCCCGACGTCGTCTCCGATCTGTTCTCGGACCTGCCGGCGGGAGGTGGGCCGGTCGAGCGCCTGACGGTATTGGCAGAACGGATGATCGAGTTCGTTGCCAGCGACCCGGTGCTGGGTTTGATCCTGCACCGAGAGCTCCCACGCCTCTCGTCGGCAGCCCAGGAGCGGATCCGCGTCGCTCACCGCGGGATGGCCGTCGAGATGGGTGAGATCTTCGGGCAGGGTGTGGCGCTCGGCGAGTTCCAGCCCATGCCTCTGGACGTGGCGGCCCAGCTCATTCAAGACGTGCTGATGGCCGGCGCTCGCGTGGTCTTGAAGGACCCCGACCCGGCCGGCCGCCTTCCGGATGTAAAGGCGGCGGTCTCCGGATTCCTACTCAGTGGCCTTCGTACGCGCCGATAATGGGATATCGGTGAAACCTTCCCTGAGCAAGAGCACGCCCTATCCCGGCTTCCCGACATTGGTGCGCTGATGACCCCCGAACGCCTACTCAATCGTGAGACCTCATGGCTGGACTTCAACGCACGGGTGCTGGCGCTGGCTGAGAACCCGGAGATTCCGCTGCTTGAACGGGCCCGTTTCCTCGCCATCTGGGCGACCAATCTCGACGACTTCTTTCAGATTCGAGTCGCCGGCCTGAAAGAGCAGCTGGCGATGGGCGTCCGCACCCCCTCGGCCGACGGTCTGACCCCCACCCAGCAGTTGGAAGCGATACGCGCCCTGGTTGACGAGCAATATCGAAGGGTCTCCAAGCTCTTTCTCGACGACCTCGCCCCGGCCTTTGCGGTCGCCGGCATCTCATTCTCGAATTGGGAGACCCTCGACAATGACGATCGCGCCTACCTGGTCGATCAATTCAAGGAGCGGGTCTTCCCGGTCGTGACCCCACTGGCGGTCGACCCCTCTCATCCTTTTCCCTACATCTCCAACCTATCCCTCAACCTGGCTGTTTTTGTCCGCCATCCCGAATCGCGGGTCACCCGCTTTGCTCGGGTCAAGGTGCCGCCGATCCTGCCACGTTTTGTGGTCATGCCGGACGGGGAGCGATTCGTCCCGCTCGAGCAGGTGATCGCCGCCCACCTCGGCGAGTTGTTCCCGGGAATGGAGATCCTCGCCCATTTCCCGTTCCGGGTCACGCGTAACGCCGACATGGAGATCGAAGAAGAAGAGGCCCAGGATCTGTTGGAGGTGCTCGAGTCGGAGCTCACCAGACGTCGGTTCGGTCGGGTCGTGCGTGTCGAGGTCGACCAGTACATGTCGACCGAGGCCCTCGATCTGCTCGGCAAGGAGATGGGGATCGGGTCCGAAGACGTCTATCAGGTGGATGGTCCACTCGACGTGGCCGGTTTGTGGAGCCTGGTGGAGTTGGATCGACCGGACCTGAAATGGGAGCCGTGGAACTGGACCACCCAGCCTCGGCTGTTCGCTCCGGCCGGGGAGACCAAGGACCTTTTCGAGGTGATCCGACAGGGGGACGTGCTCGTTCAGCATCCCTACGACTCCTTCTCCACCTCGGTGGAGGCCTTCATTGCCCAAGCGGCTCGCGATCCAGCCGTGCTCGCCATCAAGCAGACCCTTTATCGCACGTCGTCGGGCAGCCCCATCATGCAGCACCTCATCACCGCCGCCCACGAAGGCAAACAGGTGGTGGCGCTTGTGGAGCTACAAGCCCGCTTCGACGAGGAGAGGAACATCGAATGGGCCCGTGCCTTGGAAGAGGCAGGGGTTCATGTCGTCTACGGCGTCGTCGGTCTGAAGACCCATACGAAGATCGCCCTAGTCGTTCGCGACGAAGGTGCGGCCATTCGCCGCTACGTGCATATCGGCACGGGAAATTACAACGAGTCGACCGCGCGTATCTACGAAGACCTCGGGTTGCTCAGTGCCGACCCGGGCCTCGGCGCCGATCTCTCGGAGCTGTTCAACTTCCTGACGGGCTACAGCGAGCCACGCGATTTCCGCCGTCTGCTCCTCTCGCCCCGGAGCCTGCGGCGTCGCATGCTGGCCATGATTCGGGAGGAATCGGAGCGGCCGCACGGGAGGATCGTCATGAAGATGAACTCCCTGGTCGACCCGGAGATGATCGATGCCCTCTACGCCGCTTCGCAGGCCGGCACCCGGATCGATCTGATCGTCCGGGGAATCTGCTGCCTGCGGCCGGGAGTACCCGGGATGTCGGAGAACATCGCCGTGCGCTCGATCGTCGGACGCTATCTGGAGCACTCTCGCGTCTACCGATTCGGTTCCGACGAGGGGCCCCGCCTCTACTACATCGGGTCGGCCGACCTGATGCCGCGCAACCTCGATCGTCGTGTAGAGGCGGTCGTTCCGGTCGACGATCCCGCCCTTCAAGCGCGCCTCGATGACATCATCTCGGTCCAGATGGCCGACGATGAGCTGGCGTGGGAGCTTGGCGCGGACGGAAGGTGGAAAAAGGTCCCCACCGAGCGTGGTGTCGACACGCATCTGACCTTGCGGGCCCTGGCGGTGGCGAGGACCCGCACCGGCATCTAGTGCACAGAGCTAGAAGCGGGAGTCGGATGTTCACCAACCGTTCACCCGTCGAACGAGTAGCGGCCATCATCGCTATGAAGACAGGTCTACTCGCTCTCCTTTTCGTCGTTGTCGGCTGCGGCGATTCGCCGGGGATCATTGTCAGCATCACCAGCCTCGTCACTACCGCTCCTACCACAGGATCTCCGGATACCACCCCGGTCACCCTGGATGGAGGTTTCCCGGTCATCGATCCCCTCGAGGTGACCGGCAACATCGTTACCGCCGGTTCTTCGACCGTCTTTCCGATCTCCGAGGCGGTAGCGAAGCGATTCGAGGACGACGGTTACGGTGGCCGGATCACCATCGACTCGATCGGAACAGGGGCCGGTTTCGAGCGATTCTGCACCGACGGTGACTCCGACATCGCCAACGCCTCCCGACCGATCAACGACGAAGAGACGGCGTTGTGTGCCGGGATCGGTCGGACTCCTCTCGAGTTCCGGGTCGGCACCGACGCCCTGGCGGTGGTGGTCAGCCCCAACAACTACTTCGCCGAGAACCTCACTCTCGGGGAACTGGCCCTGGTCTTCTCGACAGCCGAGACCTGGGCGGAGATCAATCCCGATTTCCCCGCCCATCCCATCGCCCGATTCTCTCCTGGCACGGACTCTGGCACCTTCGACTACTTCGTGGAGGCTGTGTTCGACAAAGACGATCAGCCGATATTGAACTCGGGGAGCATCCAGTTCTCGGAGGACGACAACGTTCTGGTCCAGGGGGTCAGCCAGGACGGGTGCACCGAGGGCGACCTCAGGACCGCTTGTGCGATCGGGTACTTCGGGTTTGCCTACTTAGAGGCTAACTCCTCGTCACTGGCCGCTCTCAACGTGGAGGGTGTGGAGCCGAGCGCTGCCACCGTCGACAACGGCGACTACCCCCTGGCCCGGCCTCTCTTCATCTACAGCGACCCTCAGATCATGGCCGACAAGCCGGCGGTCGCCTCCTTCATCGCCTACTACCTGACGGTGGTCAACGAGGTGATCGACGACGCCGGCTACTTCCCGGCACCGGCTGGCGCCCTCCAGGAGGCTAAACAGACGTTCCTGGCCGCCGCCTAGTGCTCTGTCGGGGAAATAGCGACCCCACGATTATTTACCAGACGGTGCACTAGAAGCGTCCCGAGGCCGGGTCCTTCTTACCATGCCGCTACCTTGACCCAAGCAGCCGACTCGCGACTGGGCGCAACCCTCACCAAGAGGGCCCGCCCCCTCGAAGCCCTCGTGCAGGGCCTCCTTTTCTTGGCCGGGGCGATCTCTGTCGTCACGACCGTCGGGATCGTCTACGAGCTCGGCAAGGAGGCGCTGCTCTTCTTCCGCGATCCCGCCGTCGACTTTTCCGAGTTCGTTACCGGAACCCAATGGCGGCCGGGCGCCGGTCAGTTCGGCATCTGGCCGCTGGTCCTGGCCACTCTCATCACCAGTGCGGTCGCCATGGCGGTGGCGTTGCCGGTGGGCCTGGCTTCGGCGATCTACCTGTCCGAGTACGCAACCTCCCGAACCAGAGGGATCCTCAAGCCGGTGCTGGAAGTGCTGGCCGGCATCCCGACCGTGGTTTACGGGTACTTCGCCTTGACCTTCATGACCCCGCTACTCCGGTCCATCTTCGGCGTCGGCGCTGTGGAGATCTTCAACGACGCCTCGGCGGGGATCGTCATCGGCATCCTGTCCATCCCCTTGGTCAGCTCACTGGCGGAAGACGCCCTCTCGGCGGTGCCGGGCAGCCTTCGAGAAGGTGCATATGCTCTCGGTTCCACCAAATTGGAGACGGCGGTGCGGGTAGTGGTGCCGGCGGCGCTGTCGGGGATCTCCGCCGCCTTCGTGATCGCGATTTCCAGGGCGATTGGAGAGACAATGGTGGTGGCGATCGCAGCTGGGGCCGGGCCCAAGAACTTCACTCTGGGTGAGGACTCCCTTTTCGGTTACATCCTCAATCCGTTCAAGGCCGGCGAGACGATGACCGGCCACATCGTCCGCATCTCGGGTGGCGACCTCTCCTACAACTCGATCGACTACAACAGCCTCTTCGCCATCGGTCTCACCCTCTTCGTGATCACCTTCGCCCTCAACCTGTTTTCCCAGCGGATCGTCCGACGTTTCCGGGAGGTCTACGAATGAGCGTGGCAGCTCCCGAACGAACCGCCGGGTTCCCCGAAGGCGAGGAGATCGATCGCCAAATAGAAACTCGAAAGAGACAAGGCGCCATCGCTCGCAGCCTCTTCTTGCTCTCCTTGATCGTGGCGGTGCTGGCCCTGTTGACTTTGCTGGTCACGGTGATCAACCAATCGTTCGGCCTGGTGGCGACCGTCGACGAGGTGAGCACCGCCGAGATCATGGAGAGCCTCGGCGCCGCCACCGACGCGCAGTTGGACGAACTCGACAAGGATCAGCTGGTGGCGGTGCTGATGGGGCACTTGGAGCGCAACCCGGGCCGGCGGCTGGAAAGGGAGCAGCGTTTCTACGAGGATCGGCTGGTGTTCGAAACGCAGGCCAAGTGGGACGAGGTTTGCTCGACGGCCGCTCCCCCCCCCGGTTGCAGCCGGCCTGCCCGCTCCCGGTCCGACGTGCTCGCTCTGGTGATCGAGGAAGTGGTGAAGCCTCAGATCGTCGGGATATGGAACCTGGGCGATTCCTTGTTCCAAAGGCCGCAGATCGAAGCCGAAGTCAACCAGGCGGTGCCCGGAGCCGAGCTGAGCTTCCGAAGCTGGGTCTCGGGTCGATTCCTCACCAGCCCTCAGGATCCCGAACCGGCGACGGCCGGCATCCGCACCGCCATTCTCGGCTCGCTCTGGGTACTTGCCATTACGATCCTGTTCGCGTTTCCCGTCGGCGTTGCGGCCGCCATCTATCTTGAGGAGTACGCCGCCGACAACTGGGTGAACCGGCTGCTCGGCACCAACATCTCCAACCTGGCCGGGGTCCCCTCGATCATCTACGGGATGCTCGGTCTGGCCATCTTCGTGCGAACCTTGCAGGCGTTCACCAGTGGGGCGGCGTTCGGGGCGGGAGCCGATGCGTCGGCCAATGGACGAACCATCCTCGCCGCCGGGCTCACTCTCGGCCTGTTGGTGTTGCCGGTGGTGATCATCTCATCGCGGGAGGCGATCAGGGCAGTGCCGCAGTCGCTTCGTCGGGCGGGACTGGCTCTGGGGGCCACCCGCTGGCAAACCATCCGTGCCCACGTCCTCCCCAACGCCCTCCCCGGCATTCTCACCGGCACCATCCTGGCCATGGCGCGGGCCTTCGGTGAAACGGCTCCCCTCGTGGTGGTGGGAGCTTCGACCTTCATCACCGCCGACCCCACCGGGCCTTTCTCGAAGTTCACGGTCCTGCCGATCCAGATCTACCAGTGGACCGCCCGTCCACAACCCGAGTTCCGAAATATCGCCGCTGCCGCCATCCTGGTGCTACTAGTCCTGCTGTTGACTCTCAACGCCGCCGCCATCGTGCTCAGGAACCGATTCAAGAGGACATACTGATGGAACTCGTGGATCAGACCGAACCGATCGTCGAAACTCCCGCCCGACCGACAAGTCACCCCATCGAAACCCGGGGAATGAGCGTTCATTACGGATCGTTCCGGGCGGTCAAGGACATCACCCTTTTCTGTCAGGAGAGGAAGATCACCGCCCTGATCGGGCCGTCCGGCTGCGGCAAGAGCACGGTGCTTCGTTGCTTCAACCGGCTGAACGACCTCATCCCCACTGCCCGCGTCGACGGCGAGGTGCTCTACCACGGGGAGAACATCTACCGCGACGGTGTCGATCCGGTAGAGGTCCGCCGTCGGATCGGCATGGTCTTCCAAAAGCCCAATCCATTCCCCAAATCGATTCGGGAGAACGTCGCCTGGGGCGCCCGGATCAACGGATATCGAGGCGACCTCGGAGAACTGGTCGAGGACGCCCTCACCCAGGCGGCCCTATGGGCCGAGGTGAAGGACAAACTCGACGAGAGCGGCCTCACCCTGTCCGGGGGACAGCAGCAGCGGCTGTGCATAGCTCGGGCGATCGCCATCAAGCCCGAGATTCTCTTGATGGACGAGCCGACCTCGGCGCTTGACCCGCTGGCCACCTTGCGGATCGAGGAGCTGCTTCAAGACTTGAAGGAAAAGTACACGATCATCATCGTCACCCATAACATGCAGCAGGCGGCGCGGGCCTCCGACTTCACCGCCTTTCTCAACATGGACTTGGATCGGGCCGGTTTTCTGGTGGAATTCGGGAGCACAGAGGAGATCTTCACCCGTCCTCGACAGAAGGCGACCGAGGACTACATCACAGGCAGGTTCGGATGACCGATGCGAAGGGCTCCGGGTCCCCGCCCAAAGACGTCAGACATCATTTCCACGACCAGATGGCGGCCCTGGAGCGGAGCATGCTCGGAGTGGCCGAGACCGCCGAGACCATGGTGGGGATGGCGGTCGAAGCAGTGACCACCGGCAACGTCGTTCTCGCCGACCAGGTGATCGCACTCGACGCCCAGATCGACAACACCTACCAGGCGGCCCACGACCAGTGGATCCGATTGGTGGCGCGGCAGTCACCGGTTGCCTCCGACTTACGGATGATGTCGGTGCTCCTCCACCTCAACATCACTTTGGAGAGAATGGGGGACCAGGCCGTCAACATCGCCAAGTTGACGAAAGTGGTCGACGGCCTCCCCCGCAGCGAGAAGATCGTCGAGGCGCTGCGCGAGATGGGAGATCTGGTCAGGCCGATGATCAGGACAGCTATCCATGCCCTGGTCCGGCGTGACATCGACGAGACCCGGCTCCTACCCGCCATGGACGAGCCGCTCGACCGTCTCAACCGCAACATGTACCGCGAGGTGGTGGCGTGCGGCGCCGACGACAAGCTTCTCGAATGGGCGACCCGGATGATGATGGTGTCGCGGGCCCTTGAACGGATCGGCGACCAGAGTGTCGACATCGGAGAGCAGGTCGCCTACCTGCTGACCGGAGAGTTGCACGAGTTCAACGACACCGGCTCGGCGCCTTGAGATGACCGCCGAGCGCCCCCCGCGGGTGCTCTTGGTCGAAGACGATTCGGTCCTGGCGGACTCGATAAGTCGTGTACCGTTACCGGCCCCACCCGAGTTCGAGGAGGCAGCAGATGGCAGGTTCGGGTACGAAGGACGACCCCTGGATTCTCAAGACTCCTCCCGGCACTTCCGAGTACCAGATGTACCGCGACGAGACCGGCAATCCCCCCGCCATCGTCTGCCAGGTGGGTGCGACCCAACTCCGATATGACCTGGCGGCCATCGAGGACCTGGCGGCCATGCTCAAGGCTCATGGCGACTGGATGCCGCTCGGGTCAGCCGATGAGCAGAAACCGGCCCCGGCTGGGTCGGTGGAGGCGTGGGCTCGATCCGCGGACAACCCGGCCGGCGGTTGGTACGGGTTGAAGAAGGGGTTGCGGGGCCGCTTCGGGATTTACATGCCGCCCCTGATGGAAGCCCTGGGGCTGGCCGAGGTCACCCACGACGCCCGCAACAACCAGATGCGAGCCAAGTAGCGAGCCCGCCGCCTCCGGCCCGGCGTCCTCCATGAGCCTGCGACCTCGTTACGCTTAGTCGTACCCGCCTGCGGCGGGATCCGATACAGGAGGACAATCAACCATGAACCGAATAAGGCTTTTAGCCGTTTTGGCAGCCCTCACCTTGCTGGCGGCGGCTTGCGGTGATGGCGACACCGGCGACACCACCGCGACCACAACGGCCCCCGAAACCACTGCGGCCGGGGGGCTTGCCGACCTGGGCGGTCGCGCCGTCACCGTGGCCGTCGAGAACGCCTACACCCCGTTCAACTACTACGACGACGCCGGCAACGCCGTCGGCTGGGACTACGACGCGGTGGGTGAGATTTGCGCCCGGGTCAACTGCGTACCCGAGTTCAAAGAGGTGGGCTGGGATGGGATGATCCTGGCGGTCTCGCAGAGTCAATTCGACATGGCGGCCGACGGGATCACCATCACCGACGAGCGGAAGGAGGTTGTCGACTTCTCCGACGGCTACATAGACCTCGAGATCCGGCTGATGACCCTCGTGGACGAGTCTCGATTCACCACTCTGGATGAATTCAAGAATGGCGCTTTCGTCGTCGGTACTCAGGTGGCGACGACCAACTACGACAAGGCGGTCGAGGAGTACGGCGCGGACCGCATCATCGCCTTCGACCAGTTCCCGCTGGCAGTGCAGGCACTGATCGCCGGGGACGTGGATGCGGTGATCATCGACGACACCGCCGGTGTCGGCTACGTCGGGGAGAGCGCTGACCAGACCAAGCTGCTGGAAGGCTCCCTCCAGTCAGACCAGCTCGGCTTCATCTTCCCGAAGGGCTCCGACCTCTTGGCGCCGTTCAACGCCGCCATCGCTGCCATGAAGGCGGACGGAAGGCTGCAGGAGATCAACGACCAGTGGTTCTCATAAGCCGAGAAATCGGCTAATCGGAACCGTTTAGGCGCCCGGCTCTGGCCGGGCGCCTCTAACTTTGCCCTGACATGACCACAGACGTGGAGGCCATCGACGCGGCTCTCCAGCATCGGGCGGAGCGAGGCAGGTTCCCCTGGTGGCTGGTGGTCATGCTCGCCATCATCGGCTGGCTCGGATCCCTGGTCTTCTTCGACGAGCGATTCACCGACGCCCGGACGTTCATCCTCCCCGGTCTGGTCATCACCATCCGGGCGACCCTGTTTGCCTTCGCGCTCGCCGTGGTGATCGGGTTGGTGGCCGGGCTGGGGAGGATCTCTCGCTTCACTCCCGTTCGCCACCTCTGCATCACCTACGTCGAGTTCATCCGGGGGGTGCCGATCTTGGTACTCATCCTGATGGTGGCCTTTGTGGTCATCCCTCCAATCTTCGAAGCAGTCGGCCTTGCCAACCGGCTCAGCTTTGAGATGCGGGCCGTTCTTTCCCTAGCCCTCATCTACGGCGGCTACATCGCCGAGGTGTTCCGGGCCGGGATCGAATCCGTGCCACCGGGGCAGGCGGAGGCCGGGCGGTCACTGGGGCTGACCCAGGGCAAGACCATGCGCTACATCGTCCTCCCCCAGGCGATCCGCAATGTACTCCCCGCTCTCGGCAACGACTTCATCTCGATGCTCAAGGACTCCTCGCTCCTCACCCTGTTGGGAGTGGGGGAAATCACCCATAAGTCCCGGCTCTACTCGGGTTCCTCGTTCAAGTATCCGGAGGCCTTCTTGACCATCACCTTCTTGTATCTGTGCATGACACTGGTCCTCTCCCTGGTGGTCCGGGCCGTAAGCCGCCGGCTGGACCGTGGCTGAGCCGCCGCCCTGTCGCGTGGAGGTGAAGGGCCTCCACAAATGGTTCGGCAAAGTTCACGCCGTCGACGGCGTAAATCTCCGGGTCAACGTGGGGGAGGTGATGATCATCGTCGGCCCCTCCGGTTCGGGCAAGTCGACCGTCTTGAGGTGCATGAACCACTTGGAGGTACCTACGTCGGGCGCGGTTTACCTGGACGGGGTCCACCTGGAGGATCCCAAGGTGGAGATCAACGCGGTGCGGCGGGAGGTCGGGATGGTGTTCCAGCAGTTCAACCTCTTCCCCCACCGCACGGTGCTTAACAACATCACCCTGGCCCTGATCAAGGTACGGGGGTGGAGCCGGGAGGAGGCCGAATCCATCGCCATGGAGCAGCTACAGCGGGTGGGCATCCCTGAACAAGCCCACAAGAAGCCGGCCCAGCTCTCCGGCGGCCAGCAGCAGCGGGTGGCGATCGCCCGTTCGCTGGCGATGAACCCCAAGGTGATGCTCTTCGATGAGCCCACCTCCGCCCTCGACCCCGAGATGATCAAAGAGGTACTCGATGTCATGCGGGCACTGGCTGCTTCGGGCATGACGATGGTGGTGGTGAGCCACGAAATGGGCTTCGCCCGCGAGGTGGGGTCGCGGCTGGTGATGATGGATTTCGGCCAGATAGTCGAAGAAGGTCCGGTTGGCGAGATGTTCGCCAATCCCCAGCACCCCCGCACCCAGGAGTTCTTCTCGAAGATCCTCTAGGTGGCCCGGAGGAGGCCGGACTCGTCGCCGGGCCCGGGGTGGATGCCGGTTCCTGGCGAGGGGGTAACCTGATCGGTCTCGGCCATGGCGCTTCTCGATCGGATCAACCAACCCGCCGACCTGGCGGATCTCACCCTCCCCGAGCTCACCGACCTCTGTGAGGAGATCCGGGCTTTCCTGGTCGAGAAGATCAGCCATACCGGCGGTCACCTCTCGCCGAACCTCGGCGTGGTCGAGTTGACGGTGGCCCTCCATCGGGTCTTCGACAGCCCCAACGACAAGATCGTCTGGGACGTTGGACATCAGGCCTACGTCCACAAGCTCCTCACCGGTCGACGCCAGGACTTCGACACCCTTCGCACCTTTGGGGGGCTCTCTGCCTATCCCAGCCGCGCCGAAAGCCCCCACGACGTGATGGAGAACAGCCACGCCTCCACCTCGCTGTCCTATGCCCTCGGGCATGCCCTCGCCAACCAGGGCAACAGCCACCACACCGTGGCCGTGATCGGCGACGGTGCCCTCACCGGCGGAATGGCCTACGAAGCCCTTAACCACCTCTCGGTTCTCCGCCCCGGCCGTTTGGTAATCGTCCTGAACGACAACGGCTTGTCTTATCAACCGACGGTGGGAGGATTTGCCGCCTTGGCCAACCTCTCCCATTACCGGCTCGACCCCCGCTATGAATGGTTCAAGCGCAATCTCGGCAAGATCCTGCGTGGTCTGCCGATCGTCGGTGAAACTGCCGACGAGCTGGCCAAGCGTATGAAGGACGCCGTGAAGCAGTTGGTCGAGCCATCGACCGTGTTCGACATCCTCGGCCTCAAGTACTCCGGGCGAATCGACGGCCATGACCTGGCGCAACTCGAGGAGACGCTGGAGCGGGCCAAGCACTACCAGGAACCCGTGATCGTGCACGTCGTCACCGAGAAGGGCCGGGGTTATCAGCCGGCCATCGACGATGAGGTGGATCGCCTACACGGGGTGGGCGCTTTCGACATCGCCACCGGCCGGCCTCGCAAGGACGAGGTCAAGCTCACCGATGTGGCCGGACGCGCCGTCTTCGAGGCCGCCAAGGCCAATCCGCGGGTCGTGGCGGTCAGCGCCGCCATGATCTCACCCACGGGACTCGGGGAGATGGCGGCTGAAATGCCCGATCGGGTCATCGACACCGGCATCTGCGAACAGCACACCCTCACTTTGGCGGCCGGGATGGCGATGGCCGGTCTGCGGCCAGTTGTTGCCATCTATTCGAGCTTTCTCCAGCGTGCCTTCGATCAGATCATCATGGACGTCGCTCTCCACGACCTGCCGGTTGTGCTCCTCATCGATCGGGCCGGTGTGACCGGACCGGACGGCCCGTCCCACCACGGGGTATTCGATCTCTCCTATCTGCGGATGATTCCCAATCTGACGGTCGGAGCGCCTGCCGACGGTGCCGAGCTGGCTGCCATGCTGTCAACGGCCCTCAACCATGATGGTCCCATCGCAATCCGATACCCCAAGATCGCCGCCACCTCCCTTCCGGCCCTTCCCGCCCCCCCCCTGAAGATCGGAGTGTGGGAGGAACTGGCGACCGGCGAGGACGTCGTGCTGCTGGCAGTCGGTCGGATGGTGGAGCCGGCAGTGAAGGCTTCGCTCACCCTTGGCCACCAGGGCATCTCTTGCGGGGTCGTGAACGCCCGCTGGGTGAAGCCTATGGACGCACGCCTCCGCGATTGGGTGGAGCGGTACCCGCGGGTGGTGACGCTCGAAGACAACGTGATTTCGGGAGGTTTCGGAGCTGGGGTCTTGGAAGCGCTGGCCGGCACGCCCTTGGCCGCCAAGATCACTGTCCTGGGGATACCCGACCGGTTCCTGCCGGCCGGGTCACCGGAAGCGGTGCTGCGCTCCGTCGGTCTCGACCAGGACGCCATTTGTGAGCGGGTGGCTGCCCTGGTGAAGGGTTGACCGGGGCGTTCGAACCTTCCGGGTAGCCTGAACGTCGTCCCTTATGACCCGCCCCTGGTTTATTGCATTCTTCTTTGGTCTGCCCATGGCGCTCCTACTGGCGGCATGCTCGGCGGCTCTGCCGACCGCGGTTTCCGTTCTGGCGTCGCCGGCACCGGTGGCGACCGCCAACTACTCACCGGCGGGGGCCCGGAGCGCTTCGCCCA
>Ga0209342_10000782_pt1 | contig 36793 bp, 52 predicted proteins | sample RifCSP16_2_FD_184023 | JGI IMG/M metagenome (GOLD analysis project Ga0209342, IMG submission 184023) | Soil microbial communities from Rifle, Colorado - Rifle CSP2_sed 16_2 (SPAdes) (version 2) | ecosystem: Environmental > Terrestrial > Deep subsurface > Rock core/Sediment | place: Rifle...
GGAAAGGGCCGCAGCCACGCTCGACGCGCTCACCTCCCCAGCTGAAACAAGCACCTCACGGATCGCCGAATAAAGAGGCCGGTGGATGTTGGGAAAGTCCTGATCCGAAAGCCCCTCACACAAATCGGAAGCTGCCCCGTGGGAAAACAGAGCTGCCGAGAGAAGGGAGATTCGGGGGTCTACAGGCATAAATACCGAGCCAATTTTCTTATCCCCTCCTCGTACCTTGCCGGGGCATTATCCCGAATCTCCTGCTTGCCGCGTTCGTAATCCGCCCAAGATCGGGAATGCGCTTTAAGGCCAATCTTCCGGAAGAGGATGAACCATAGAGTGAGTTCCTCCGTCAGCGCCTTCACCGCAACCTTTGTCCCGTCCCTCCCCTTTCTCAGCACGCCGTCCACTCCCCACGGATCAGATAGCCGTGGATGTCGTCGGTCAGAATCGACGGATCGACGGTGATCGTGCCGTCCTCGTGTTCGGTAACCGTGTGCTCGGTGAGGGGCCCGGAATGTCCGATGCCCGGGGGCCGGAACCACCAAGTACCGTCCGGGTGTTTCCCGTAGGAGCCCGGGGGCAACGCGAAGCGGTCATGCGAGTCGGGATAGATGCGGGTGAGTTTCACGCCGCCCTTACCCCAGCGCCTTCAGCGCCGCGATCACGTTGTCGATGTTCTGGCGTTGGGCCATGTAATGTTTATCCTCTCGCCGCCCTTAGCGCTTTGGGGCCTTTACCTTCAATCGCCAGTTCAAGTGCACGCTCCTGTATGTCGGCGGTTTTGATTTTTGCGTAACTGAGCAAAGTGCTTGCCGCGAGGCGCGTGCTGTCAGTGATCTTTCGCTTCCCGTCAAGGGCCTCCTCGATTTCCTTCAATGAGAGACTAAATACTTTTTGCATCGAATCCGAATCTCGCCCCATGCCTATCCTCCTTCCACAGTTTTCTCACCATTCTCCCGGCCAACATTGCGCTCCGTTTCGTGTCAATCATGTCCGGCGTAATATCGCCCCTGGAAATCTTATGGCGGCGCACAAGTTGGACCTTTACCCACTTGTCAGTCAATTTTTCCCAGTCCTTGATGTAATTTTCTCGATCTCTAATCTTGCGAATTTTGGCTAATTTTGATCTGTTTTTCATGTAATGTTTGTAAGTCGCTATGCGTCGCTGTTCTTGTCGGCGCGGGATTCTGCATTTGACACACCGAACCGTGTGTCTTGCCTGTTGTGTCCGGACAATGAAAGAGGCCCCACAATCAACGCATGCCTTCTTTACTAAAATTGGCATGAGAACCCCTTAAGGCCGGGGAACCCCCGGAAGGATGAGAATCTACGGGGCTTCCCATTCGTGGCCTCGGTTGGAAGTCCCTCCATTTCTCCAAGACATTCCCAAATCACTCTGCCTTGCGGTCGCGGAGTAGGCGGGAATTTATCCATGCCCTGCGCTTTTTCCTCATTCGCACGCCCCGGTTTACAGTTCATACATCGCGCTGGTGGGCCAGTGCGGCGCATGGCGATGCATTCCTTCAATGAGTTTTCGAGGTCGCACCCCATCTACACCGCCCCCAGCGCCATCATGTTCTCGATCTCAACTTGCTTGCCTTCGCCTTCAGCGGCTCCCGCGCTTCGTTCCAGGGAGTCGTCATTGGCTTTCCACACCCGATTTTCTTAACCTGTCCATTTCCGCCGCCAGCGCCCTTTGCCGCATGATGTGCGGCGCTTCCGTCCAGAAGACGGACAGGGTTGATCGGCACGCGCAATGGAACGCGACGAGCGCGGGGATCGCGCCGGCGCCGGGCTGAATAAAAATTGGCTTCACATCGTCGAGCCGGTGGGAGAGGCCGCAGGAACAGATTTTTGTCATTTCATCGGCCCCGCCTTCTTTCCCCGGCATCATGGCTGCACCCTCTTCGCCGCTTCCAACGCGGCGTTGCGGGAAATTTCACCGCTGTCCCGGCAATATTTCCGCCAATATTTCCTCTGATATTTTCGGCGGCTCTCGAGGTACGCAGGATCTTTCCTCTTGCAGTCCATGCAGTGTTGATCGGGGTCCACGTTTTCCCGTGCCGGCCTTGGTTTCTTGCATGTTGGACAAGGCGGCCCGTGCAGCGTGTAGCCGTCGTTCCTGCGATGCACCATGATCGGCTCCCTGTCCGCTTCGGGCACGTGCGCGGCCAATGCATTCTTTCGCGCCGCCGGGCAGTAGTCGCAAGGGATGCTCTCTCTCGGCCTGACTGCCAGATGCCGCCTGTTCTTCTCTTCAAGACATGCTGGTGGGTGATCGAGGTAGGGGCAGGTCACTTCTTCCCGCCCTTCAGCTCCGCGAGGACGCGGGCGACCTCTTTCTGCTGCTCTTCAAGTCGCGCCAGGAGAAGATCCTGCCGATCCTCCCGGGGGAGCAGCTTCGCTGCGTGGTATTTCCGCATGAGGACTCCCTTTTCCCCGAGGACGTCTGCCAGACGGTCGTACTCGTCGGCCGTCAGGTTTGCCGTGTTCCCATGGAGCTTCATGGTCAGAAGTTGAGTGGACATCTTCATCCTGAAGGCGACGTCCTTGTGCTGGAGGCCGCTGTTCTCGACGCAATAATGGGCGACTTCTGTTGAGGAGGAAAACTCGCGGGGATCTGGTTCCCGTGCGGGTTCGAAGGAGATGGTGTATTGGAGAATTTCCCGCTTCATCCCGCCTTCTTGCTCCCCTGGAGCCAGGGGCTTTAACAGAATTAAAGGTCGTTAAAGTCCTTTTGATATAAAAAAAGAGCATGACGAAACATAACCTTACAGGGCATAATCTTCATGCGACCCTACGCTTCGCCGGGTATAGAAGTGCTTCTCGACTGATTTCGGGATATGCCCGGTGGATGACATCCGCCCTCTTTGCGCTCGGGATCTTGAGTTGCGCGGCGTACTGGGCGAGAAGCTCGGGCCGGATATATTCTCTCGTCGCCTTTTTTATGCGGTCCGACATTTCTCGATATGTCAGGCCCTTCGTTGCCTTGACCACCTTCAATGGATGCATGGCCCCCTCCTTCTGCTCACGGATATTAACCGTGGGGGTTATTCAATGTCAATAGAAAATATAACTCAAGGGGTTAATGGTGGGAAATGAGGCGAAAATTAAGGGTGATCCCGGGAAGAAAGATTCGTTCTTTCCCAATGAGGTTTCCCGAAGGATCGGCGACAACATAAACCGACTTCTGGAAGCCGGAAGCACGCCGGAAAATAAATTGACACAGGGGAAAATGGCTGCGGAGCTATGGAAGGCAAAACCCCCCCATGTAAATAATATTGTGAAAGGAAAAAAGAACCTGTCTCTGAAGAAACTAATAGAGATCGCAGATTATTTTAATGCCGATATTTACGAATTGTTTATAAGGCCCGGGCTCACCATTATAGATAGGGATAAAAAGTAGCCACGCGGAAGGAGACACAATATGAAAAAGCACAGGTTAGCCGTCTCGATTCAGTTGTTTCTTTTCCTTTTATGTGGATGCATGCCCACCTTAATCCCATCAGACTCAACTACCGTGCAAAGGGTGATAGAAGTCCCCGGCATTCCAAAAGATATCATCTATGAAAGATCAAGGATCTGGATTGCGAAGACTTTTCGCTCGTCGAAGGCGGTTATTGAATATGAGAATAAAGAAACCGGAGTAATTATAGGCAATGGTATTATACATTATACCGTAAAAGCTGATCCGCTTGGTCTTTACATGGCAGAGGTCCCCGTTAGATTTACAATGAAGGAAGACATCAAAGATGGTAGAATTAGAATCACTTTCGATAATCTATTTGAAGGTACAGGAGATTTCCCGGCAACGTATCAGCAGAGCATGGATCGAATCCGGCCGAAGCTCCTATCCCTGGCAGACAGCCTTGGGGAAGCCGTAAAGTCGCCCCAAGACAGCAAGCCATGGTGATGGGTTCGATAATGGTATTAAAATAATATCCGATGTGGCTCACCGAAGAAAAAGCCCGCGAGAAAGCCTGCCCGATCTTCGCCCTCGCCTTCTTCCTCACCGAAAACGATTCGAGTGAATTCCCCCGCCTGATCGACGATGGGTGCCAGGGCTCGAGATGCGCCTGGTGGCGATGGTTCCCGCAACCTGGGATCCATGGCAGGAAGCGAGTCGGCTTCTGCGGCCTCGCGGGGAAGCCGGAAGGAGAACCCCCCGTAATAAGAGATATCCCCCCGGAAGATCCCCCGGAATAAATCAACAATAATCTCGCGTAGTTTCCATCTTTTTCCCTAAAGGCCCGCTGCGAGGGGCCCATTTACCGTTCCATAGCGTAACCCCACCGGTTAAATTTTACTTGACATGATATAACCCCATAGGTTAACGTTCAGCCATCATCCCCAGGAATCCCGGGAATCACCCCGGCTCCTGAGCCGCGGAAAAGGAGGAAAAGACGATGGCAGGCACCGCGTACCACATCCCCGGAACGAATGATCCGAAAAAGACGGTCTGCGGGAGGCCGATCGAGGTCAACGGCCGCCCCCAGGTGCTGCTCACCACGAATGCCGAGAAGAAGAAGGGCACCGTATGCGGGCGCTGCAAGGCGCTCAAGGCCGGCCAGGCGCGAACGGAGAAGATCAAGGCGAAGCACGAACGGATCCGCGTGGCCTCCCCGCACAAGAAGATCGTGAAGGAAGCAGAGTCCGGGTTCGTGGCCGATGTTCCCTACAACCCGCCGCCGAAAGCCAACAAGCGGAAGCCGGCGCTCCTGGTGCTCGGGGAGCGGATGCCCGAGAAGCTGCACGTGACATTCAAGGGGCAGGAACATCTCGCCACGGTCGGAGTCGACGGATCGATCGTCGTCGTCGGTCAAGGCCAGACATACTTCAGCCCCTCCCGCGCCGGCAAGGCGGTCGCCGGCCGCGAGGTCGACGGATGGACGTTCTGGTCCTTCAGGAACGTCGCCGGCGAGCTCGAGAAGCTCGACGCCCTCCGGAAGGCGGTCGCGTGATGCACGAATGGGGCGGCGGCCCCTCCCGCGCTTGAGCCGGCCGCGCGGAGAGCAAGACAGCGCGATGGGAACCCCGCCGCCCTTCGATCCAAAACGAACGGAGGTTCCCCATGTTGATGACATTCACCCTGCTTGGAGTGTCATTGGTGATCATCGTCGTCGGGCTGATCTTTATCGGACCAGGGTGGCCGCGGTGAGCCCTTCTCTTCTTGCCCCGAACGCACAATGGGACCGCAACGGAAAGGAGGAGCGCATGACCTGGGAACCTTGGTTTTCCTACGCCCTGCTCATCTTCGCCGCGATTTCCATTTTCATCGTTCTTGAATTTCGCGCCTCGTCCTCGGCGGATGAGGAATCCAAGACGATTGATGCAGGCATTCCTCCTCCGCTTTGGTGCGAAGTTCTGGCCGTCGTCATATTCTTCATCGCCGTGTTCGGGTTGCTGGCGGTATCTCCATGAAACCAGCCATGGAGACGTTCCGGGAACGAGCCGATTACCACGGGGGATCGATCGCCATGAAGATGATCGGAAGCCGGTCGGAGAGCGTATTCGACGCCAGGCGTGATTCGCCTTGGCACGTCGTGAACGCATTCCCGCTTATAACGATCATCCAGCGCCGGAAAGGGAATGGGTATCTTGCTTCGGTATCAGCAAGGAGAAAGGCGTGTCCACAAGGAGGGGATTCGATATGACCGATCACCTGATGCAGAACGCACGTCGGGGAATCCGGTATCCCGGCAGGAAGGATCATCCGATGTTCGACTACAGCGAAGAAACTCCGGAGCAGGAACTGGAGCGGCTCCAGGCTCAGATGGCCCTGAAGGAAACGCGCATCCGGCTGCTCTACAAGGAACTCAAGCGATTCGAGACGCGCTGCATTATCTGTGACAACAGCTTTCTTCCCGACGACTTCGAGTACGTGAAGGAAAAGACGACGAGGCATTGCACCGAGGAATGCGAGGAATTGGACCGCCTCCTGAACGAAGCCGACCGGCTCGGGGACGAGAAGATCCATGGGGATCGGTAAGGAAGGGAGGGTGTATGTGGACCAGCTTCATTTGCCCGGATGAAGTCCAAATCAAGATCGAGGACTGCATCAACGAGTGCCGCATGGACCGCCGTTGCGTGGCGAAACCGACACTCATCATGTTCGCAATGGGCCGCCGCAAGTGGAAGGGCAAGATCTCCACTACGCAGGCATTGAATGGAACGAGGCTCGAATTCTTGCGGCTCAAGCACGACTACGGGGAGGCGCCGTGCGACCGTGCCTTCGCCCTGGCCGGGACGCAGCACCACCTGAAATATCAGAAGATCGAAATCCCAGGTGCCCTCTATGAGGAATGGATGGAGGACGAAGAAGGGACCGGGATGTTCGACTATTACGACTCGGAAACGTTCGAACTGTACGATTTCAAGCTCATCGGAGGTTATAAGGTCAACCGCATCCTCGGGAAATTTTCAGAGGAAGTGCCGGTCGCCGGTGAATTCTTCAAGAGCGGACCGCGAAAAGGGCAACCCCGAACGCAGAAAGTGTGGGCGATGCGGGACCCCGACAATTTCGAATATCGGATGCAGCTTTCCAGATACGGTTGGATGCTCCGCGACGCGGGGTTCCGGGTCGATCATGTGCTGTTGCAGGCCACGGTTCGGGACTGGACGGAGCAGACCTCGAAGCAGTACGGATTGGACCGGAAGATCTACCTGATCGAGATCTCCATGTTCGACCGGGATACGGTAGTCAATTTCTACCGTGCGCGGCGGGACGCGCTCCTCAAGGCACTCGAAACGGACACGATGCCAGATGTTTGCAGCCCCGAGGAGCGGTGGAACGATCGGCGCTGCCAAAAATATTGCGTTGTCTGGAACCACTGCGATCACGGCCGCCAGGTGCGGGCAACGCCGCTGCCCAAGGATGGGGATGAGGTTTTCGGATGATCCTCAAGGAAGTCGAAGGATGAGCGACGCCGGACTATGCCATTGCGGTTGCGGCCTTCCTGCTCCGATCGCCGCAGAAAGCAGCAAACGGGACAGATGGGTGAAGGGACAGCCGAAGCGGTTTATCCATGGGCACAACGGGAGAGGAAAACCGCGGGCATTCTCCGAGGAAACCATACGCCGCATGGGAGCGGGGCAACGCAGGCGCCTTAGTGACCCCAAGAACCACCCGCGTTGGAAAGGCGGTCTCGTGCTGCAAGAAGGATATTGGAGGATCCACCGGCCTGATCATCCGAGAGCCGGTGTTCGCGGATATGTAAAGCGTTGCATCCTCGTGCTTGAAAAGAAACTGGGGCGCTCACTTCTTCCGAACGAGGTACCTCACCACAAAAATGGCAACAAAGCAGATGACCGTGAAGAGAATCTTGTGGCCATGGGGTCAAGAGAGCACAAAAGAATTCATTCCATCGAGAACCACCATAAATGGAGGGGCCATGGAAACACCCACTGAACGCGCGAAGCGACACCTGAATAGATACGTCAACCGCCCGGTTTACACGGAGATCTTTGGGCTGTCCTCAGTGCTCCGGATGCCCCGAATCGGGAAGCTGCACCTCGGGGTGAAGGTCCCTGTGACCAAGGATGGGAAAAACGAGAATTGCCGGAAGACAAACCATCCTGGCGAGGCCATGTGCGATCGGTGTAGTTATCCGCGGGATCTCGATTACTTCGTGGTCGGCAAGGTCATCTCCGAGGACATCGCGCGAAAATTCCGGAGTGTCTACGGGGACGAGCCGAAGGAGCTGCACATCTATCTGCCGACCGAGGAACGCCGCGCGTTCTTCCCGCAGGCATTGGCCGCCTACAAGGGCCGGCGGTTGTGGTGCAAGGGTGACGGCCTTGGACCCGCGACGAGGATCGATTTCGACAGCGGCCGCATGTTCTCCACGGATTGCCCGTGCGAAAATCTGAAGACTGTCGAAAACCCACGGGGGATCTGCGACGAGCGGGCGAAGCTCATGGTCATACTCCCCCGGATCTCGATGGACGGAATATGGCAACTGGATACTGGATCGTCGAACAGCATCATCAACATCAACTCGGCCTGTGAATACTATCGGGTGATGATTAAGCGGCTGGCGTTCGTTCCGTTCCTGCTGTCCCGCGTCCCCACGGATCTCCAGACCCCGACCGGCCAAATTGTGAACAAAGCAATCCTGTACATGCGCTTCGCCGGCGACGAGCGGGAAGTGGCGGCGTTCCGCGAAAAGGACGCCATCTCTCGAATCGCAGCGGGAGAGATCGAGCCACTTGCCCTTCCTCCGGCCCCGGACGATGCAGAGCCCGAAGTTACTGACGACGGCCCCGTTCTCAACGGGCGCCCGCTCACACCCCCGGACGAGCGGACAGTCGATGCGGAGGTCGTGGAGAAGGAAGCCCCCCCCGAGCGCGAACCTGGTGCCGACGAACAGGAAGACGTTCCCTTCCCGCCCGACAAGGCCCCCTCCGAACCGCCGCCGAAGGAATACGCCGGCGTCCCGGGGTACCTCATGAAGTCCAAGACGAGAGCCGACTGCGAGGCCAGGTGGAACGCGGTCCTCGAGCTGGTGAAGAAGAAACCAACCGGGATCCAGACGGCCATTCGGAAAGTGTACGACGACAAGATGAAGGAGCTGGCAGCGTAGCAAAGCCTCAACGAAAAGGAGATCCCATGAAAATCGCAAAGCTGTCGATAAAGAATTTCTTGGGCATTAAAGATGTTCTCATTGAGCCGAAAAAAATAACGGTTCTCTCGGGTCGGAACAAACAAGGGAAAAGCAGCATCCTCAAGGCCATCGAAGCGGCATTCAAAGGATGCACGCCTGCGGCGATCCACCAGGGAACCGAACGCGCGGAGATCGTCGTCGACCTCGAGGACATCCTGGTGACCCGGGTACAGACCCACAAGACCCACAGCGTCACGGTGAAAACGAAAGAGGGATTCATCCGGACCGCTCCGCAGAAATTCCTCGACGGGCTGCTCGGGAATTTCGCTTTCAACCCGCTGGCGTTCCTTCTGTCCGAGGCGAAGGCCAGGAAGGATTACCTCCTCAAGGCCATGGACGTTACGGTCACTGCGGAGCAGATCCGGGAAGCGGCCGGGGATGGTACGAACGTCCCGGTCCCTCCCTCCGGACCGGCGCTCGAGCAGTACGCCGAGGCGCACGGATGGTTCTACCGCCAGCGTACGGAAGTGAACCGTATGCTCAAGCAGAAGATATCCGCGGCCGCAGAAGCGAAGAAGAAGCTTCCCGAGGGGTACGCCTACAATCCGAACGTCCTCGTCGAGATCGACCGGTGGCGGGATCAGGAACAGACCATCGAACGAAGGATCGCCGCACTCGAGGAGGAGCAGAAGGCGGCGGAGCGGGCGGAGAAAACCCGGGCACGGATCAAGGAGGAGCAGGCGGATCTTCGGCAGAACCGATGGGAGCCTCGGATCAAGAAGGCCGAAGCAATCAAATTCACCGAAGCGGACGAGGCGCAGGCGCAGGCGGTCGTAAAAGACCTCGAGGAGAAGCTCCGGCTGGCGATGAACAACCGGGATCACATCGCCAAGGAAATCAGACGCCGGGAAATTCTGCTTGAGGAGGCGAAAGGGATCGAATCGATGATTCAGAAGAACGTGCAGACCCTCGAGGAACTTCCGTCCCCCTTCGATGCGAAGAAGCTCGAGGCCGAGCAGGAACGCCTTGCCGAAACGACGACCCAGGTTGTGGCCCTCAAGGACGAACAGAAGCGCATGGCGATTTTCGAGGAGGCATCCCAGCTCGGAGAGGAAGTCCAGACCCTCGAGGAGGAATCCGGCCGCCTGTCCGCCCTAGTGGAGAAATTCGGGACGGAACTCCCCGCCAAGGCGCTGGCCGAGGCGAAACTGCCGATCGAGGGGTTGCAGATCGGGGAGGCGGGGATCCTCGTCTCCGGTGTTCCGATCGATCAGCTTTCCGCCTCGGAGCAGATCGAGGTCACGCTGTCGATCGCCCGGGCCCTCTCCCGGGAACTGCCGCTCATCTGCATCGACGGGGTCGAACGTCTGGACGAGGAAGCCTTCGCCGAATTCGTGAAGCAGTCGGGTTCGGACGGGTTCCAGTACTTCGTAACGCGCGTCGGTGCGCCACACGAGGGCGAGCTCGAGGTGCGCGAGGGGAAAGTGGTGACGGGATGATCCCGAATCTCACGCCGGCCGAGATAGAGCGCCTCGCACTTCTCGGGGAGGAAATGGGCGAAGCAATCCAGGTCATCGGGAAGATCCTGCGCCACGGATACGAGAGCTGTCATCCGAACGGAGGGCCGAGGAATCGAGAACTTTTGGAGAAGGAACTCGGCGATGTGAGGGCAGCGATGATGATTATGGTCAAGGCCAACGATCTATGCCTGGGTGCTATATGGGCACACGAAAAAAACAAGGAGAAAAATGTTCAGAGATATCTCCATCATCAACAGAAAGATTTCGCATGAACCGCACTGACCGCATCCCCTGCCCCTCCTGCCCCGGCCTCATGGACTCGCGCTCCTCTACATGCGCCCGGTGCAGTCGGGAGGTACAGAAGCGCACGTTTACGATCCCGAAACGGAGGCAACCGGCGATAATGCCGTATTTCGAGGAACGCCGGAGAATGAAAAGATTCCGGAGCATGTGAAAAAGGAGAGAAGATATGAACTGGATGGAGAAGTTATTCTCATACTTCAGGTTTCAGGATCCGCCTCCCAAGCCCCGACGCACCAACAAGACCCCCCCGGACGAGGAGCGGTGCATCAGCACGATCGGTACAGGCCGGTCGGCGCCGAACCCCGCGCCACGTTGCAAGTTCCGGCGGGCGGAAGGGGAACGGTGTTCCATTCATCGGAAGATATGGGAAAGGGAGAGGGGATGAGCACCCCTGCTTGTCAGGATTGCCAGCGTCCTTACGGCCACGAACATGGTTTCCCCGACCTCATCATTCCCTTCTGGGCGTGGAAGGAGATTTCCCCGAGCGGCGACGAGGGTGGCCTGCTCTGTCCAAGCTGCATTTGCAAGCGGCTGCACGACAAGAACATCCGGTGCGAGGGAGCGTTCATGTCCGGCCCGATCATTTCGGTGTCCGAACCGACCATGAATGCCCTGCGGCGCGTCGAAAACATTGAGCTTGCGATTGAAGGCAGAGATAACCGTTGGAGTGGCATCCATGCCTGACCGCTCACGCAAGGAGATCAAATTCAAGATCCCCTTCGGAACTCCGCCCGTGAAATGTCGTGGTTGCGGGTCCGAAATCTACTTCATCCCGACGAAGAAACGGGGCGTCACCATGCCGGTCAACCAGGACGGCATATCCCACTTTGCCACCTGCCCGAATGCCGGGGAATTCCGGGGGAAACGGTGAGCAGGAAAGTAAAAATATGGCTCCAGACCACCGACGTCCCCGCCATGAAATCAGTCGGCGAGATCATTTCTGAGATCGTCCAGCGAGGGGCCACCCAGATCCACCAGGAGTTCAACGGAGCCGGACAGGTCGTGGGGCTATCATTCCTCCTGACCTTGAAGGATGGAACGCAGGTCCCGGTAAAGATCCCCGCCCAGGTGCAGGAGATGAAGGCCGTCCTGAAAAATAAAATACTTGGACGCCGATCCCAACTATGGCACAAGCCCATCGCCTTGGAGGATATGGCCTTCCGGATCCTGTGGCGGCAGAAGCTGAACTGGATACGGGCCATGTTCGCAGATATCGACCTCGACCAGACGACGCCCGAGACGGTCTTCCTGCCCTACATCCAAAACATGGAGGGCAAGAGCGTCGCCGAAGTAATCATCCCGAGGCTCCAAGAATTCGTCGGCGGGATGCTGGCGCTCAAGGGGAAGGAATAGCCCCATGCCGAACCGGTACCCCAGATGCGAAATTTGCCTTTATAGGCACGCACCCGGTCGGTGCAAGGGGAAGCGCGGAAAATCCGAGATCGGGGCGGGAATGGCCATTCAATGGCAATCAATACCCCAAATCGTGCAGGACTTGACCTCTTCCCTTTCCAGCTTGATCGACATGATTGAAAGAATGCCCGGGTCCTCCGCTTTCCTTGCTCCCGGAACGGCCGGTGCGGAGTACGTGGCCCGGGCGAAGAATGCCCTCAAGCGGGCCGGAGTTGGCCGGTGAATCCCTCCTTGCCTCCCCCCGGGGTTCTGATTACGACATGACCACATTCTTGGAACAGCTTGCACGAAAACAACTGAGAGAAATTCTTATGCAATCGCCCGAAGGTACCAATGCACTCATGAAAATATATAACGACTTGGAATACGAAATATACGATAGACACATCGTTGACCAATTGTTTCAGAGGAGTCGATCCTTTGTAATGGAGGACGCCCTTGGGTGGGCCTTATGGTGCAAGCTTGTCGATAGCGGAAGAATCTACTTCGCGTCGGTGCCAGTAGGCTCAACCCCCTCGCCGGATGTATGCATGGCAGAAAACAATGAAAAGCTGAAAGCAATATCTAGCATCTTCGACGCATCCTTCTGCGGTGGAACGCAGGGGCATGACGGTACACTCATATTGGTTGAGGATTCCATAACTCTTAGGAATAACGCTATCTTTTGGGAGGACCATAGTAAATGGTCTAGTGAACTGGAAAGTAAGACTGTGGTTCTTGGTAAGGATACGGCGTTTCCATTGGAAGTTGGATATTACGATCCCCATCGTGCAATAAATACCATTCTTTCAGATTTTCGACTTGCGAGATGGCCTTACAACCACAGATACATTTACTTATTCCACTATGAAGAAAAGTTCTAATATGCAGATGGTTCCCGCCTGGCTCCGCTTCGACGCGGCGCTCCGATATGCCTCGATGACGAAGCACCAGTTGAGGCCCCTGCTCCTATCGGGGGAGGTGTATGGGAAGAAGATCGGCCGGGTGTGGCTTGTGTCCCGGGAATCTCTCGACAATTATCTCAAACAAGACGGGGAGGGGATTCGCCTTGCGGCGCTCCAGATTCTCCGATAGAATCCGCGACACAATGCGGATGGCCCGTGACAAGCGGGGGATCTGGTACGTCTACTTCTCCAGGGGCAAGGCCCGGTCCCTGCGGACGAGGGACGAAGCGGAGGCCCGCAAGCTGTACCGCGAGGTCCGCATGGAATGGCTGCGCGGGAAGCTCCACCTCCTCGAACGCGGGAAGCGCATCATCCTCAAGGATTTTCGCACCTCGTACCTCAAGGGTCGCGAGGGAATGTCGGCCAAGACCTACGAGGCCGACGATACCGCCTTGGGGAAGCTGGCCGCGTACCTCGGGGAGTCCACGAATCTCAGGGACATCGACCAGGAGAGGATGGATTCCTTCGTGGCCAACATGCTCCGGTCCATCAAGCCAACCTCGGCGAACCTATACATGCGGCACATCCGGGCAGCGCTCAACGTCGCCAAGGAGTGGGGGTACATCAAGGATGTTCCCAGGATCAAGCGCGTCCGTGAGGACGAGAAGGCGATCCGGGTAGTGGACTTCGCAGACCAGGCGACTCTCGCCAAGGCGATCACAGACCCAGACTTCCGAAGGATGGCCGAGGTCTTCCTCCTCACCGGTCTTCGCCGGTCTGAATTGGCGACCCTTCGGTGGGAAAAGGTTCGGCCCCCATTCCTCATCGTCCGAGGGAAGGGCCGCAAGGAACGCCTCGTGCCGATGATCCCGCGGGTGATGGAACTGCTCGGCGAACGCGGCAAGCCGACCGACAAGGTGTTCCCCAGGTGGGGTGCGGGCCGGGTGACGAAGTTGTTCCGCCAGTACGCGAACGCGGCGGGGCTGCCAGGCGTCCGTCTCCACGATCTTCGCCACACCTCGGCGTCCATGCTGGCCCTCGGCGGGGCCGACGTGAACGCGATCCGAACCATCCTCGGACATACCGACCTTGAGACGACTCAGCGGTACCTCCATGCCTTCGCGGGCCAGTTGGAGAAGGCGATGCAGGCCATCGAGCGGGTGAGGGGTGCAGGGCATCGGCAGGGCGCGGCGGGGATTCCCTTTAAAAATCAAACTGCGGCCGCCTTATCCGAAGTCAGATTCGAGGATGCAGGAGATATAGGCACTTATAAAGAAAACAAGGGTTTGCGAGAGCCAGGTGAGGCCGACTAAGGCCGTTTTGCCATGTGTTTTGCGGTGCATCGGCAGGGCGCCAACGGAAGGATGACTATAGATGCGCCATTCTCGGCTCACGGGATGAAGGAAAAAACCAAGTTCAAAAGAGAGAACGCGACCGCCGTCCACACGGATATCCTGAAAGCCCAGTACATGGCCTTCGACCGGTCGGAGTGCCGATCGCTCTTCCTAACCCTCGTCCGGAGCCGTCCGCCGGATTCCAATATCGAACAGTAGTTTTGCAAATCTTTTAGTATCAATTTTCGCCTCCGGATGAAGGTGGTTGTGCGCCTCGACGAGGTAGAAGACCGTCTCCCCGATCGCGGCGACCCATCGTTCCGTTCTGATCTGTGAATCCGTGTGCTTCTTCTGACGCATGTAAATTCCAACGAGCGCGATGGTCCCGGCGGACACTCCGGTAATGATCGCCTTGAGCAATCCGATCATCGTGCCGAGATCCCCCAGGTGCTCTGCCAGGCCGGACATCTACTCTTTCACCCAGAAGGTTTTTTCGTCTATTGGCTCTCCTTCCCTGATCTCATGCATGATCCTCCTCGCCTGCTGGCCCCAGTCCTCGTACCATGGGTCGCTACGGAGCTGGTATGCGGCCTCCGACCACTCACCCTTGAATATGCTGGAGATCATCCCATGGAACTGCATGAACCTCGGGAGACCCGAATAGAAAAGGAGGCGAATGATGGCTTCGCCCCTCACGCTGTTTATCTCCACCGGGCAGAATAGGAACACATCGTCGAACTCGGCGATCGCAGTTCTCACGGACATCTCCAACTCCCTCTCCGCGTCAGCGACCGTGATGATCATGCCCGGGCCCGGAGCCCGTGTCTCATATCCCCACAGGTATTTTCCGGCAAGTCCCCATGAGGATTCCCACCGGGATTTGTGCCAGAATTTCGCCTCCTTCTTTATCTGGTTCGCGATCTTCTTCGTCCATCCGATCCGGTGCTCTCCGTTTTGACGTCTGACCGGCATCGCATATTTCCCCCTCGCTGTTTATTTCCCGCCCATGACGACAGCCCCGATGGCAACCGCAGCCCCGCCGGCGAGGACCCATTTCCCTGCGTCCCAGGCTTTCCTGTACCAAGGCAGGTTCGACGCCTTCTTGCCTGCCGCTACGGCATCTCCGGCTGCCCTCAGCGCCTCGTCACGCTCCTTCGCAAGCACGACGATCCGCTCATTCAATTCCGCTCTGAGGGATTCGCAATACTCGGCCGATTCCTTCGACACATCGAGTGCTGAAGAACACTTTGCCAACCCTTCTTCCATGCTCTGGCACCGTTCCAGCTCGATCAGAACCTTCGTCGCATCGCCTTGCGAAAAACAGATTTCCTCCGGGAATACCTCCACCGGGACGCAAACCAGAAACCCGATGGCAAGGACAGCCGCCATACGCCCGAATAGAATGTTCATCTGTCAGTCCCCCGCGGCATCGCCTTGATCCCGGCGACCCCGAACCTTCTGACCATCTCTCTCACCGTTCCCGGTGGCGGATTCACGGACGGCTTCCACCCGGAAAATTCAGAAGCCGCCTTCCTTCTGCGCTTCTCCGCCTCCGCGTACTTCTTCTCCGCTTCGTAGAGCTTGTCCTTCCATGCCCTATCGCTTTCCAGATTCTCCGCCTTCATCTCTTCAATTTTCTTCCCCAGGGCATCCACTTCCCCGCGGGAACGGTCTGCCCTTGATTTCTGGATTCCCGCTGCGATCCATCCGGCCACGGCCAGGATGAGGAATAGACCGATGATGATAGACAAGACCTTTTTATTTTTCAGGATCTCCATCCTTGTCCTCGCGTTTCTTCCCTTTGCATTTCCCTCGGTCGAAGTGCACCGGACAAGCGTTCTCCTTGCACGGCTCGTCCGAGAAGCATGCGTGCAGGATGATGCTTCCGCAGGTGGGACAAGCCGAGACCTTGTCACGCCTCGGCGCTATGTGTTTTTTACGGTGTGCCACCATATCTTATGTACCGCGATGGCCGAGCATCCGGTCGCCAGTGCCCTTTGCACAACGAGGATCGACCCGATACTCCCCTTCTGGACAAGCTCATACATGAGTACCCACGACATCCCGAGGAATACCGGGATCACCGGGAGGAGACGCTGTATAATCGTCCTCTCCTTCTTGTCCGCCGGATCCTCCAAGCCTTCGAGCCAACGGAGGAAGTATGTCCCGATGATGGCGAATGCGACCCCGAAGGGGTCGGTCGCCTTCCAGATCGCGTCGAGGAACTGCCCGAGGAATTTCAGAAGTTCGTCCATCATTTTTCCTCTGGCTTCTTGGTCGCCGCGTCTTCGATCGCCTTGAACTTCGCTGCGTTCTTACGGTAGACGAGCAACCCCGCCACGAACACCACGATCCCCACGATCAACAGTCCAGCGATGTAAAGCCCCATCGTTTTCCACCTCCTATCGTTTGTTAAACGTCATTGGATCCACAGGTTCGACGGCGCTTCGGGCGTCTTCTGCGGGAACGCCTTGCAGGCCGCGGATGCCTTCGCACTCGTCTGACCGTCCAGCACAGCCTCCAACGTGCAGCACAGGGTTCCTCCGGGCGCCGGGTCGAGGAGCGTTGCGGAAAGCGCCCCCGCGGCGGTCGTGGTCATCAGGGACCAAGGACCGCTCGCAGAACTCCCTGAATAAACCTTGTATGTGATCGTCGCGATCTTCGCCGACGGAATAGGATCTCCAACCGTCGCCGGGGAGACCGGTGCATAGTTCATCGGGGCGGCCCAGGTACAGACGGCCGCCTGGGAGTCCGCCGACCACAGAAGAACCATCACGATCAGGAACATGAGCACTTTTCTCATCTGATTCCTCCTTGTCAGTACGTCCACATCACCCGCTGAGGGAGATGCTGGTCCGTGTCCACATGAACGAAATGGTTCCCGACCCCGATCCTCTTGAACCCGAGCGTATAGGCCGCCTCCACGAGCGACCATCGGAAAGAGCCGCTCGATACCGCAATATCCGCAGCCTTCCCGACGAGGTGCGCGGAGTTGGGCTTCCCGCCTTGCTTTGCGTTCCATTCCGCGCACCGCGATCCGGAAGTGATCACCAGGGGCTTCCCCATCGCCGCCCGGAGCCGGTCGAGTTCGAGGAGCGTCTCCTCCTGCATGTTGTTCAGTCCACATCCGCACTTGCATCTCAGTTCATCCTCGGAGAAATAAACGCTCCTCATGTCGCCCCCCAAGATTCCCCTCCAAATAAAAAAGGCCCCGAAAGGGGCCTCGTTCGTGCTATTGAAATGTCCGTTCTTTACGAAGTCGGTTCCACGTTCCTTCCGCGCACTTCGAGAATCAGGTTTTCGGTGAGCGTCTCCCCGAGCAGGGTGTCCACGATGGCCTCGTACTCGTAGTCCTGCCTGTCGACGCCGTGGCCAGTCAGGAACGTGACCTTCTTGTCATCCGCTATGATCGACACGGTCCCCGCCTCGACCATCTCGCTCGTCACGTCGTCGCCCTGTGGTGTAGTCCTGCAGACGAAGGAAAGGATGTTGGCAAGGGAGTCTCCCGGTGCGAGCGCATCCTTTGCCGTCTCGTCGAAGTTGATCGTGAGCCACCGCTTCTCGCTCGGCGGTTTCGGAGGTCTCACCACCTGTGCCATGTCACCCTCCTATTGGTCGTCGTGCTCGCGTTTCCGCGGCGTGGCATTGTATTCTCGCTTCCTCTTCTCCGCGTCGTACTCCCGCTGCCTGGCGATTGCGTTGTAGATGTAGCGGGCCGATGCGAGGCGGGGAATCATCATCCGGTCGAGCGCACCACCCGCGTCCACGATGACCACGATCCCGGCGAGGAGCATCGCGTCGATCGAGGCGCCGAAGTCGGCGACGGCGAGTTGCGCTTCCACCGCCAGGGCATCGATCCCCGTGCCGGAATCCAGCAATTCGACCGGAACCTCCGGGGCCTCGATGAACCGGATCATCGTGTCGATCCCGGAGGCGTCGTCCGCGAGGGCGATCTGGTTCAGGAGCGAGAGAAGGTCGGCTCCGCTTCCCGCGTCCACGATATTCAATGGCGCGTAGAACAGGACGCCGTCAGCTCCGGAACCTATATCTCCAAGTCCAATGGAGGCAACGAGGGAGATGACATCGGTCCCTCCCCCTGATTCCCCGATGGGTATCGCGGCCGCCAGCGCGAGGAGATCGACGCCAGCTCCAGTATCCTGCACGGAGAGGGCCGCCTGGATCGCCGCGATCACGTCTGCCCCGCTCCCGCCGTCCTCCAAGGTCTTGTAGATGATGTCGAGGAACTCCTGGACGGACATCGCGTCCGCGCCGGAACCAAGCTCCGCGAGGACAAGCTGAGCGACAAGCGCGATGGTATCAGCACCGACTCCCGAATCCTGGAGTGCCAGAACGCCATCGATCAGGGAAATGATGTCCGTTCCGGTTCCCGATTCCGAGATGGAGAGGATCGCCTGGAGAAGTGAAACCACGTCAACGCCGGTACCGGCATCCTCGATAGTCTTGAACACTGTGACGAGTGCCTGCATCTCGTCGACGCCAACGCCGCTTTCCAGCAGGGATAGGGCGGCCTGGAGAACGGAGAATCCGTCTGTCCCGGAACCGCCTTCAAGGATCGAGAGGACCGCGGAGATCACCTGCGCGTCGGCCCCGGTGCACGCATCGGTGACGGAGAGTGCGGCCTGGAGCGCGGAGATTACATCGGATCCGGAGCCTGAATCCACCAAGTCCTTGAAGACCGTAATCAGGGCTTGTAAAGCATCGGCTCCCGAGCCGGTTTCAAGAATCGATAGTGCGGACGCGACGGAGAATATTGCATCAACGCCTGAGCCTGCGTCCTCAAGTGCCTTGAGGACCGTGCCGGCGACGTCCATCGCATCGGCCCCGGCGCCTGACTCGATAAGCTGGACCGCCGCTTCGAGGACCGCGATCGCGTCCGTTCCGGCTCCCGAATCTTCAAGGGCCTTGAACACAGTGATGGCAAGTTCGAGAGAGTCGACGCCGGCGCCTGTTTCCAGGATCGCGAGGGCGGTATTGAGGGCCGCGATCGCGTCGGCCCCAGACCCGGCATCCACAGCAGAGAGAGCCGCGGACAGCGCATCAATTGCATCGCTTCCGATACCAGAGTCGGCAAGGGATTTTTCGAACAGTTGGGAAATGGTGAGTTCGTCGACTCCGGTCCCGGACTCCGTGGTGTGTACACCGATGCTTTGGGATCCGAAGAATATTTTAAAGGTCGGCAATCCTTCTCTCCGCTATTGAGTCGTCGGAAGAACCAAGACAAAATCACACCACTCCTTCGGATCAGTCTGGTCGATACCCACGATGCTGATGACGTCCCCGTTCATCTCGTCTGACGACAGCGTTACCTTCACCAGAACTGTTCCTGAGGGGTCAACAGCGGGGATCGTACCCAAGTTGGTCAATCCCCCGCCATCCTTGTCCACCTTGAAATCCCCCGTCGCGATCGTGGGGCTCGACTTGAATGAAGACGGGTCGAAATAATCCGACAAGGCAATCCGGACAATGAAATCCTCGTTCTTTTCCGGCGGATTATAGGGGGCCGCCATGTTTCACACTCCTATTCCGTAGGTCGCCCTACCTGGGATTCGTTGTAATCTCATCGTGGGTGGTTTCGGGTACACGCCTGCAACCAATTCCTGCGCCCCATAGTCGGCATTACCCCGTATGGGAACTCCGAACAGATCGGGGAATACACCATTGCCGGAGTTCGCTCCAACTAGCGGCGATTGAGGGAATAGATACGGGATGAACGGAAGCACAGGATATCTCGAAAGGGTAGAGGCCACGAGATTGTTTGCGAAATACGTTTGTACTCTCGTTTCGTTGACGGTTATATTTAAAGACTTGTTTTGAGCATTGACGTAACTGTCATAAACATCGACTTTCGCGTATGTGTTGCTTGCCCCTGAGTACCCGTATGAATTGTTTCCATCTGCCGGAGCATTTGCAATCGCGATCAGTGAACAATTCTTCATGTGCGCGTAAGTATATCTTGTGTTGGCACAATCCATATAAAACGGAGAAAAGATCCCAACAAGAACACTTCTCTCAAAGACAAATTGTGGATTCGTATAATACGAAGTGGACTTTAAACCATTGAAATATAACCCCACGTTATACGGCAAAGTAGCATGATTTCTCCTGCAAAAGAGCACGCAATTCCTGAATGTGACGGGAGAATAGGCATCTGGATCAATTATCCAGCCAGCAAAATTATTTTGGTACCCCGAATCTATAATCAAGTTCTCAAACGTCACCCCGTCGTTTGCGGGGCTGCCTGTACCACTGATGTCAAACCCGTTTCCTCCGCCGCAGACGAAGAAGTTCTTCATATCCCAATAGGCCCAATTATTTGAAGCACCGAATGTCGCGTATGGTACTCCAGACGAACCACGCCCTTTATTCCCTGATTGAACGGAAGAATCGACGGTCACATACCCGGGGGCCGCTCCGGAAAACAACCCGCCACCGTCGGCTACCGCGCAGCCCCAATCTCCGTAAAGGACCTTGTTATTTCCTCTCGAACCGGCAGAGGGCGGAGTAATTCCGACCTCATAATAAACCCCTGGAGCCACGACGCAGCGGTCCCCCGCGCTCCCGCAGAGGTTCATCCCCGCCTGGATCGTAGCCTTGGCGAGCGCCCAGGTGCTGCCATTGTTCGCGTCGCTTCCGCCGTTCTTTACAAAGTAGTCGGCCACTGGTTCCTCCTACATGTTATAAATGAATCGATGCAGCAATGCCCAACGCATCCACGCCCGACCCAGAGTCCGAGAGCAGCGCCTCGATGGCGAGGATCACAATGTCAACGCCGCTCCCAGAGTCGGCGAGATCCTTATCAACTCCCTCCTGCATATCGAGAGACATCTCGTCCAGACCGCTTCCGGATTCAATGATGGAGAGAGAGGCGGACAGGACGGAGATGAGGTCCGACCCGGCCCCGCTCTCCGCGAGAGCAAGAGCCGCTTCGAGTGCCGCCACAACATCGGTTCCCGATCCGGAGTCCGCAATTACGAGGGCCGATTGAATCGCAGCGACGAGGTCCGTTCCAGAGCCACCGTCCGCCACGACCAGCGAGGAGAGCAGTTCAGCTATGGCGTCCGATCCCGCTCCCGAGTCCAAGAGCGCGACAAGAATCTGTTGGACCACGGAAAGGACATCCGCACCTGAACCCGTCTCCGCAAGGGCCAGGGCCGCGGCGATGACCTGCGCGTCCGCCCCTGCGCCAGTCTGTGCTATGGAAAGAGTGGCCTGGATCGTCTGCGCTTCCGCCCCTGAACCAGAGTCGGCGATGGACTTTGGGATATCCCCAGCCGCAGGCCGAAGTGCGAGGGTCGTGCATCCCCATGAGTTCGCCGCATTGGTAGATCCACCGCCCCAATGCGCAGGATCATACGAGCCGGAAGTCCACCCGGTGTAGTACCCGCAACCGACCGTCCCATCGGTTACGTCATTCCCACGAAAAGTAATGAAGCCCGTCAGTTCCGAAGTAGTCAGGGCTGCCGCCGTAGCCCCAGCACCGCCGCCGCAGCAGACGATCCATGCCCCTGCGGTAACAGGTTCTATCGCTGGCGGATCGGGGATAGTATTCACTCCCGTCTCGACGATGTACTGGGGGGTAACATCCATCGGGGTAGAGGGATCCACCCCGCGGAACACCTGAATTGCATACCCCTGTCCGTCATCGATATGGCCGGTCGAGGGGATTGTGACCACCGTATCCGGCGTTCCGGGCATGAACTTGTACGAGGTCTGTACGTTGGTATCGTAGGTCGTGTCGGTCGTGAGGTTGGCGGTGAGGGGCGTGTACCCGGACGGCACTAGCCCCGGTTGCCGTGCCTGCGTTCCGGTACAAACGGTGACGACTACGAGATCCCCCGCTAATGCACCAGCTCCGCTGCCGCCAGCGAGACCTACGTTGATGGGGACATCGACGGTACTCGTTGATCCCGCCCGTCCTGCACCTCTTCCGCCGACGTAGGTGATAGCCATACATTCCCTCGTGGTATCAAGGCGGGACCGTCAGAAGCATCCCGCCCGTCTCGCGGATCGCTACGACAGCGTGATCGTGTGCGTCGCCACCCATGTCGCGGCGGAGGTCTTCGTCCCCCATCCCGTCGCGGCGCGGCAGAGGCACTTGAGCGAGCTCGCGTTGGTGTTCTTCACGACCGCCTCGTTCCAGGCGTAGTTCGCATCGCCTGTCGCGAACGTCGCCTTCGTCTGGAACACGCCGTACCCGAGGGCTCCGTCATCGGTGCGGGTCTTCGGCCATCCGGAGTCCATCGCGTTGTACGTCTTGCTCGCCCCGATGAGGTCCGTCTGAGCCGGGTTCGCGGCGGTCGCGTCGTTCCCGATGCCGATCTTCGTGTCGGTGGCGTTGAACAGGTGGTTCGTCGAGACGGTCCCCTTGATGAGATCCCACATCTCGAGCATCCCGGTCTCCAACAGGACGTTCGCCGTCTCCAGGACCTGGTACGGCTTCAGCCGGCCGCTCCTCACCTCCCGCCAGAACTCCTCGAGCTGCCCGGGGATGTTCTTATCCACCTTGGCGTCGAACTTCTCGACCTGCCAGATGCCGAACATTCTGCCGGGCTCCATGAACTCGAGGCCGGACACGATCCCGAATCCCTCTTTCCCTCTTCCCTTGTCGTTGATCTGTCCCATCTGTCTTCCCTCCTTTTGATTTCGACTACGACCCTACGGACGTAGGCCAGGGTTGACGTAAATGCACCGGGTAAAAGTCGTTCGATACCGCGTTTCTGTATCCGAGCACGACACGATTGAAGGCGATGAAGTTGGAGGCTGCGCCCCCGGTCACCGCCGACTTCTGGACGGTTACCTCCGCGCCGTTCGTCTCGTCGAGGTCGACGTAGGCGAACTCGTTGTCCGCGAGCTGGATCAGTCCTGCATCCGCGTAGTTCGTGCACGCCTGCCCGTCGGCCCGGTTGAAGATGATACGCAGCGTCCCGGTCCAGTACAGGATCCCGGAGAGCGGGTGGTAGTCGATCGCCGCATCACAATGGACGATCAGGTTTTTGAGGTACGTGATCGCCCGGTCGAGGGACGAAAACGGCGGATTCATGTCCCCATCTTTGAATTGCTGTACCCCGTCCGCGTAAGGGGCATGGAAGTTACTTCCCATCGAGTTCTCCTCCCCTGATCGCTGAACTGATAACCTTCTCGAACGGAGTCCCCTTGAACATCTCGGTCGCCTTCCTCATCAATTCTCTCGCCTCCCCCGTCTGCAAGTCCCTGGCACCAGAGAGCGTGACGAGTCGTTCAAGATATTGCGTCTGCATTTTCATTTCCCCGAGAATCTCTTTCAGCAGCTCTTCCATATTTTTACCTCCCGTCTTGAGGTCAGAGAACAAGATCCGGGGGCATCCGGACTCCATTGTGGTCTAGCAGAATTACCCTTCCCGACGCGTAGTACCTCAGCCCGCCATAGTCGACGTAGGCGTTCAATCCCGGGCTGAGATCGTTCACCGCGGTATTTTCCGGATCGGCAGGATCGTAGGAATATCCTTCTTCCGCACCCGCCCTCTCGTAGTTGAAATAGTAGGCATAGTTGTGAGTCCCGGAGGTCACGCCATTGGTCGGGTCGAGAGTCGCTCCGGTGATGGACCTTCGCCCGACGACACCGTTTCCTTCCATCCACCCGATGAACGTCAGGTTAAACGTATAGTGGCCTCCCCCCGGACGCGGCGCCGGATTCCCGTACTGGTCGATCATCATCACTTCCACCGCGGTCGCGGTAGGGTGCGGAACAGGATAATAGGGCGGAGGGACTCGATAATCCGGAGTGTGAATTGGCATGACCGGGACTTCGAACTCCATGGTGAGACGATATGGCTTCGGGACCGTCATCGTTCGCCCGATGTCCGCCTGCGTGATTTCCGTCATCCCGCTGTAAACGAGAATGTAGTCTCCGATGAGGATGTGCCCACCAGGGATCGTGGGCTTCACCGGAGGCGTGGGATTGTAAGACGGGGGGCCGGAAGTCCCGATCGTCGCCGTTCCTTTCAAGTAGTCCACCACGCCATCCGCGCCCACGACAAAAGCATCATAACGGAACTGAGCCGTCTGTCCGTACCATGGATAGGCGTAGTCGGGAGGCGGATCGATCTCCTTTATGCCGACACCTACCCCAATGATGGTACCGTCTCCCATCATCATCGGATCGCCCATCACGGGGTCAAACGTAAGGTTGTAGTTCACCCCGCCGATCCGGGCTATCCCAGGAAGTATCTGAACCCGGAAGGAAGAGGACTCCGTCGCAAGAAGCCCGCCTCCGGAAACCCAGAAGTTCCCACCTGCACCCATGTCCGGGAGGACCCCGCCGGCGACGGGAGAAGGTATCGTGAGCCCATGCCCGACGATCTCGATCCGGTTCCTCACCCCACCGACATGTGCGACCCGGACGGCGTTTCCAGGCTTGAGATAAACGGGCTTTCTTTCCCAGTTCTCCGGGTACCACGCGACGACGAGCTCGTTCGACCCCTGTACTTTCACTCGAACCAGCCGTTGATCTGGAAGGTGCTCCCACACGATCGCGTCCCGGCTTTCCCGGCGGGATTCGGATTCCTGATCCATCTTCCTGCGGAAGAACTTCCGTCCATAAAGTTTCACTGGATTGCCCACCCCTCGATCTCGTCGATGAAATATCCGTCCCCCGTGCTGTCCGGGTCTGCGGGGATTTTCATCTTCCGCTTGAGATCGGTGATGAAAATCTTTTGGGCAAGCATGGTGTATGGCTGCGGGACGTTGATCGTGTCCCCCTCGTCATCCTGAAGATGCGCGATCTTCGAGAACTTCACCCGGTTTCTCTGCGCCTGAACGATCGCGAGTTCGTAGTCCGCGTACTGGTTGCATTGTAGAGCCGTGATGCAAAGCGGCTCGTCGATCTTCTTCTCGATGATCCGACGCATCTCTGTCTGGAGCACGATATCGTCGCCGTGCGGCGGGGCGCTCTGGATCGACATTCGCTCGTGTCCTACGGGACGGGCATAGAGGGAATACTGATATTGAGCGATCGAACTGACGACATAGAAGAGCGCCGAGAGAAGAATCGTGATGGCGAAAACGATCCATCCAGGGCACCCGGTGAGCCCGCTTACCACGATCGCCTCGTATCCCAGAGCGATAAGAGCTATGCAGTCCGCGACGACGAAGGAGGTAAGATTCGGCATGTCCACCGTGATCTCTACCCATCGCTCGTCCTCATCGACCGCAGTCATGGACTCACCGCCGCCGCCCAAGCGAAAATTGAAGTTTCGGACGGATTCAAGGATGTCGAGACGCGGATAGCGGCATCTCCGGGAATTGTCCTCGGAGTAGTAGATCCGCATGGTCGTCTTATGTCCCCACCATCCCACGGTGCCCATGAGCTGCTTGATGAGTTCCTCCTCGTACAGGACCTCCATGAAATCCCGGCTCTCCCCCACGACCGTGACCCGGTTCGTAAAATCAGAGAAGGAATCGTCGGGGGTCCAGTCCACAAGAAGGGGGGTGCCTCCCATATAATCGTGGGACACGGCGTTGCTAAGTGATATCTTGAGGGCGCCGATCTTCCCGTCCGTCCCGACAGAAATCGCATACCCGAATCTCGTCGCTATTTGGTCGACCATCTTCTTGATCGAGGTGTCTAGCCACTGGATCCAGACTACGTACCTCCAGTCCTCCCGGAACGTGGGAAGGTCAATATCCGAAGGCGCAATCCCGGGTCCCCACGAATCGTCCTCCAGCACCATCTTGATGAGATCCTCCGGGTACTCCTCGTAATGCGGTGTTGCCGAAACGTACATATCTTCCAAAAGACATCGGATGTCTTCCGCCTTTACCCGCATCAGCGGATATTCCCCGCGTCTGTGCTGCACCTCCGTTTCCCTGACGAAGAACTCCCCCTGCGGGTGCCAGTAGTCGACCCCGTTGATCCTTTCCCCGAACGACAGGGTGAGCTTTCTCATTTTCTTCAGGAGCGTCTGCCACAGGGACCAGCGGTTGGTCGGATCGAATAGATGACCATGGGTCACCATGAACTCAAGCGAGTTCGGCTTCCCGTCGATCGACCTGGCAAACGAGATGTCGTGCCCTCTCGCGATGAAGCTCGTTAGGTCGACGGTTCCGCGAGCCACCCCCCAGACGGTCGTCAAGTATCCTGGAGTTATCGAGTTAGACCAGAAAGAAACCAGCGAATCGTCTGACATGACGACGAGGGCCGCATCATAGGACTGCCACGTCATCGTGAGTAATTGCGGCACGCCGAACTCCCACTCCGTCGTGTAGTTTCCCTCGACTATCTGCGACCGGTAGAGGAACCCGTCCCTGTTGAACGCACGAAGTCCGCCGCCGTTGCAGTTAGCAAAGATCGTTCCGGTCAGCTCGTCGTACATGACGTTTCCCGTCCAGGAATCGTAGGAAAGCCCCGGGATGGTCGCCGACGTGTATTGCGTCCACTTCGAGGATGCAGGATCCCACAGGACCACGCCCTCCCCGTTCCAGCCCTCGAAGAGGATCTCTCCGGAAGCAAGAACGCGCGGGCCGAACAATCGGTAATCATCTTTCGTCGCGTAGGAAGGCCGGTAATAGATGCAAGAGTAGTCCGTCAAGTTGATCTCCACGATCCCGCGCCGATCCACTTGCTCCCATTGGGCAATGTAAGGGAAGTTTCCATATAACTTCCCGTCCTTGTAGCAGATATCGTATAGACCCATCCACGGGAAACCCTTGTTGTTCTCCCACTGGATATGCGCGATTCTCGCCCCGGTGGATAACTGGTAGATCCTCAGACCGCCCTGCCCGCCGCTCGCAAGAGTCCCCACCCAGGTAATGAAAATCATGTCGGCGGAAGGGACAACCAGGAAATCTCCGTCGTGGACACCAAGAGATTCGATCGTATCCACTCCCCAATTCCGCTCGTCGAAGATCATGTTGACTTCGTAGTTTGGGCCTGGGTCGGTCAGGTCAATGTATCCCACGGCTCCGTCCGGATGATATGGATACCCATTCCAACCAAACAGGTACACGCGCATCGCGTCAGCGTCGACCTGACACTTCATGGGCCAGTTGCTCACGTCGATCGGCCAACCCGTCGTGTTCTTCACCACGGGGGTGATGTAGTCTTCCCAGAACTGATAGGTAGTGATCGTGTCTGCTTCCCCGTCGAGAATGTCGAGACCCATCTCCCGTAGCACCGCGACGAGATGCTTGTCGTTTCGCGTCCTCTCCCACATGGTACCCCAAGGATAAGGGAAAGACGGTACGCTCCCCGGGGTGCTTCTTCCCGTCCATGCGTTGTCGATCGTCCACGTATCCACGTCTATCTTCACGATGTTCTCGAGTGATCCATTTCCGGACTGCGTTCCGTTGACCACGTAGAGTTTCCGGTGAATGGGATCCCATGACAACGCTTCCCCGCCCTGCCCTCCAGTGGGATCCGGACCGTCGGGCCATCCGAGCGTGGATGTGCCCATCGCGAGGCAGGTCACCAGTTCGGCATAAGCGAGATTGATTTCTCCCCCCGCACGTTGCACAATGACCGGATGAAGCACTGTCTTCTGAAACGAATCGTAATCCGTCACCTTGATGGGGGCGCTCCACGTGGCACCGTTGTCTGACGAAACGGAGTAGTAGATATTCCGAAGCCGTTCCCCGTTCCCTCCGACCTCTTCCGTATAGTCGTAGGCGAGAATCACGTCCCCGTTTGCGATCTGCACGATGGACACGTTTGCAATCTGCTTTGTGGTGTCCACGCCGGGGAGCGTGACTGCGGACCTCGCCGCCCAGGTGCGGAAATCGGACGAGGTTTTCTTGTAGACGATGTAATTCGTCCCGTCGGAGTTATGCACGAACACGGAGAGGTAGGTACCATTCGCGAGGCGGATCGTGGACGGACCGCTCATGTATCCATCCGGATTGCCCGAATAGGATTCTTTTGTCGTCCCGGTCCCCAGGTTCGCCGTAGCTGGATAGACCTGGATCCCTGCGGTCGTGATCTCCGCCGCATGGAACGCGAGAGTCATCGCAGGATAAGTCGTGTACCCTACGTCGAGCCATGCGACTCCGAGATCTCCATTCGGCAACTCTACGATGGAAACCTGTCCGTCAGAAATCCCGTTCATATTGATACGTCTGGTATTCACTTCGGGAGAATAATTCGTCAGGGGCAAGATCACTGGTTCATTGAAGTAACTTCTCTCTCCAGTAGTGACAATCAAGCGGAGGTAGGTGTAATTAGGATAAGATCCGGTCCCGGAGCCGTACAGGGAAGCAAACGCCACTTCCCCGCCCGACAAGGGGATCGCATAAGGATTCATCTCGTCGCGGTAAGCCATTGGGTAGGCAGGCATCGGGAGGCCCGGGAACGGAATATCCCCGACAGCCGCCTCGGAGGTAATTTTCACGATCGGCTTACGATCGATCGCCGTCTGCGCAGCAGCCAGCGTGCTGTCAAGCGTCTGGCTCATGCAGCAATCCCACGAATCAGGAGTTTCATCTTCACGTTTCTTCGGAAAGGAAGTTCATATCCTGCAACCTTAAACAGTTCGCCGGTTAGAGAAAGGATTCGCACGTTATAATCGATAGCGTATTGCTCAAGACTTGGGTCTGCACCAGGTGGTTGTCCGGGCATAAGATGATTTTGAGGGTCTACCACGGCTTCCATCCAAGTGTCCGTTACGGGGTCCCAGACATCAAGCGTTTCTCCTGGGAGCCATGGGAAATAGGGTTGGCCCTGATACGTTTCATGGTAGGTCGAATCGAACCAACCCTGATCGCCTGCATTGAGAACGGCAGGACCGACCGAGTCGATCGTATCGGTCCTGCTTGAAGTATCCGCATAGACTTCTCCGGTCGCTCTCAATACAAACTCAGGATCGATGTACGTTACCGTGAACCAACATCGGTCCGGATATATTGCGCTCGGATAAATGTACGCAGCTTTCCAAGGATCATCGGGAGGGACGACAAGTGCTTCAAAATCGGGATCGTAGCACAATAATTTCGTTCCTACCCTCACGTCCTCTATTCCCTCATACCATTGAGGCGTCCATTCCAGGTCGAACTCAACCCATCTCGAGCCTGTGGCCCGGACGATGAAATACCAATTTTCGTTTCCTTGCGTTACAACATAATCACCCACTTCAAAATAATCCCTTTCAATCGGACCCCATCTTGAATAGCCGCTACCGTAGTAATACCTCGTCGTCGTGGCAATCCCCTCCGTGGTCGGGAAGAGGTATTCGTAGTCGCCCTCGATCCCCTCCGCGCCAAGGACTGGATTCCAGACCAACAGGGCATCCATGAGGGATAAGGCTTTCATCGCCTCGTATTGCGCGGCGGAAACGAAATCCCATTCGAGTTCGATAATCTTCGATTCGAGAATCGGAGCCTGAGAAAGAAATCCGAGCACACCGATTCCCTTCGCCCACGCACTCTCCTTCTCTGCGCGGGGGATCGTGCAACTCTCCGGGCGCCAAGGAAACGTGTACCCGCCGAGCATCAACTCATCACCGCCGGGACATAAGCATCGAGCATGAGCAAGCGCATCTTCACGTTCATTCGGTACGGCTGCTCGTAGTGGGCGACCTCGAACAATTCCCCGTCAAGGTCCACGATCTCCACGTTGAACGGGCCAACCCCGGCAACCTCAAGGTCCCAAACAACCTGTGCGCCCGCCCGATACAACACATCGAGAGCGTCAAACTGCGCGGCAGGCATCCAGATCCACGACAACTCAATCGGCTTGCCGAAAATCTCAAAACCCCAGGAAAAGTAAACAGCAGTATCCCACGTGCGGACGATCGACTTATAGAGTTCCGGGTCAGGGATCGTGAACTCGTCCGGCTTCCATGGGAATGTATATCCGCCGAGGATCAATCCCGCGTCTCCTCCTTCAGGATCTTGATGACCACGTTCCTTACTCCGTCATGCAGTTTCCCGACCAGCCGCTCCGTCGCCGGCGCGTTGATCGTGATCGGAATGGAGATGCTCGATCCTTCGATGTTCGTCGTCTGTCTGGTCACCTGCCCCCCGGTCGCGTACGCGAACTGCGGCCTCGCCGGGGGGAAGAAGCCGAAGCCCTGGAGGATCTCTCTCGGAACGAGCTTTCGTCGGATCGCCTCCATCACCTCGACGCCGTAGTAACGAACGACGGGCTCCGGCTGCACGTACTCGCCCTTCGTGAGCATCGCGGGAACGTCGTCCCTTGTGCCGGAACCGGAGGTGACAGGACCGCCCTTGACAAACCCCTTAATGGTCTGTGCGACGACGATGGCGATGTTCGCGGCGGCCATCGCCCAGACCCAGGATGCCAGCCCCGCACCGGCCAGTGGTCCGAGGCCGATCGGCGGAGGAGCCAGGGCAGACATGGCGGCGATGGATGCCTGCATGTAGATCTGGCCTATCGCCATTGCCTTCTGGAGCAGGAAAAACACCTTCATCTTGTTCCCGCTCAGAGTGTAGAGTTCCCCGAAGATGCTCTCCATCCCGGCCACGACGAATTGGTTTATCTCCATCCGTTTCTTTGCGGAATCCAGTTCCTGAAGGAGCAATGTATTCCTGCGGCGCATGTCCTGAGCGGCGTACAGGTCCTCCATCGCCTGCCGCTTTTCGTTGAAAGACATCTCAAGGTCTGACTTCGCCCCGAGGTGCAGGGCGAGCCGGTTGATCTCCTCAAGGTTCCTCCTGTCCAGCTCCGCCAGCTCCGCCTCGTGCCGGAACCGCATGGCGTCTACCTCGGACGCAGAACCTTCCGCCCTGACCGTGGCGAGCATCTTCGCGAGGTTGATCGAGTCGAAGACCTGATTCCTGCTCTCCGTGGCCATTTCTTTGTTCAGCCGGATTTGGTCGAGGGTTGCGCGAGTGCGGATCCCGGCGATCTCCTGCTCCGCTGCCGCCCTCTCCTTGGGAGAAAGTCCCCCCTCGTCTATCCTGACCTGTATGCCTGCAATCTCCGCTTTCGCCTCGGCCTGGATCATCTCCCTTCGCTCCCGAAAGAATGTCGCGAGGTCGATCAACCCCACTTCGTACTGCTGCGTGAGGATCTCCAGGTCGATGCTGTTGCGGTCGATGAACGCCTGGAGCTCTCCGGTCCGCAATGTGGCGTTCAGCTCGTCGATCGCCTTCTTGGCTGCGGCCTTCTCCTTGTTCAGAGCGGCTTCGAGGCCAGTCTCCTTCACCTGGATCTCGAGGTCGATGGCGACCTTCTCCGGCTCGCCAACCCCGGGGAGTTCCCGCTTCGCTTTCAAGGCGTCGATCTCGGCCTTCGTCTTCTCTTCAATGACCCGGACCCGCTCGGAGTAGTAGTGCTCGATGCCCAGGAGCCCCTGCTCGTAGTCGGTCTCCAGCTCCTCGAGGTACGCATCCCAGACCGCGATCTCGTTCGCGAGGTTCCCGGCGACCCGCGCCTGCCGTATCTTGAGGTCTTGCGAGGCAGCGATGTACCGCTCGTTGGCCGCTGTCACGTCCGCGATCGCCTTCTCGTAGAGCTTGATGTCCCCCTTCCCCTTGACGGTCTGCTCGATGAACGCCTTATTCTCGGCACGGGCCTTTGCCACGGGATCGATGAACTCGGCCATGGCGGCCTTGAGCTGGATGACCCGGTTCTGGAGGGCCTTCATGGCTTCCGGGTCCGCGATGCCCTTCGAGGGTTCCTTCGCCGCCGCCTCGTCGATCGCCTTGTTCAGGAGCTTGACGCGCTCTCTGGTCCGGTCGATCGCCTTCCCGAGTTCGTCGGCCTGCTTGGCCTTCCCGGCGGAGAACAGGTCGACATCCACCTCCTCCTCGAGCTCCGCCTTGAGGGCCGCGTACTTCTGCTGCATGAGAGAGAGGAGTCGCTCGGTATCCCGGAGCTCCATCTGGAGGTCGCCCATCTTCATCGTTCTTATCGAATCGATGAACGCCTGTTGATCTCGCACAGCGTCCCGCTCGGTTTTCCCGAGTAAGGTCCACGCCGCCGCCAGCGCGATGATCCCCGCCGTGATCCAGCCGATCGGCCCGGAGAAGAAAGCGATGGTCGCCCCGAAGACCCGGAACGCCAGGTTCGCGATCCCGAGCGCGTTCGCGTGCAGGAGGATGGCCGCGGTCAGGGGGATGACCGCCGCCAAGAGGAACTTCAGCCCGTCGACGAGGACCCCGACGTTCCCCCTCATGCTGTTCATAGCTTCGGCCGCGGAAAGCAGGTATCTCGCGCCAGCCTGGAGGGAGGGAAGCATCTCGCTCATGATGGTCAGCGAAATGCCCTTGATGGCGTCCTCGACGTTGTGCATCGTACGGGAAAATTCCCGGGCCCTGCGTCCGAGCCCTTCGCTGATGACCATCCCGGTCTTCTCGGAGGTCTGCATCCACTCCGTCAAGGTCTGCTTCCCCTTGTTCAGGAGCGGGATCATCTCGACGGCTCCGCGGCCCATGAGCTTCATCGCCATCGGCGCCTTGGTCGGGTCTTCGTCGCCCATCTTCTTGAAGGCATCCGACAGGTCGAGGATCACGTCGATCGCCGGGCGCACCTGCCCCGGAGACTTCTCGAACTGGACACCTAGAGCCTCGAATATCGACCGCTGTTCTCCCTCCGCCTGCGACGCCTCGAGCATCGCTCTTTCAAGGAACCGGATTCCCCTGGCCATCGTATCCAGGGGCAGGCCCACGTCTTGCGCCGCATCCGCGAGCTTAGACAGGTCCACCGTGGAGATTCCGATCTTCTCGGCGACCTTCGAGATCTCCTCGGCGTAGTTCTTCGCGTCGAGGACTCCCTTCGCGAACTTGTATCCGATGGCCGTGAGGGTGATCCCGCCGAGGATCGTGTTCACTTTCCCCTTGAAGGATTCCAGCATGCCTTCGGCCTTCTTGAGGCCGGCGGCCACCTCAACCGTCTGCGCGGAGAGCTTGATGATGAGGTTCGCGATCGTCTGGTCGGTCGCCATCAGTTTACCTTTCGGGAGGACATGCGCCTGAGCATCGCCGCCTGTTCTCTCGTCATGACCTGCATCGCCTTCTCCTTCCCCCGTTCCTTGCGCTTCGTCCTACCCTCCAAGTGCTGGACGTACCTCTTCCACGCATCGCCCTTCGTATCCGACGCCATCCGGAAGGCGGTCGCCGTCTCGATGATTTCAAAGGCGATGTTCCGCCTCGCCGCCTCCTCGAACGCCAGGACTTGCTCCATCGTGTAGGCGTTCAGCACGTCGCGGAGAGCATGTCCTCTTGAGACCAGAAACTCGACGGCCCGGATCAGCTCGCCCTTTTCTTCGCTGGCTTTCCCGGGCCGAAGGAGTTTTTTATGTAATCGTAGTTCTGCACGAGGATCTCGAGCAGGATTTCCTTGGTCTGCACGAGGTCCAGCGCATGCGCCTTCTTCATCCCTTCCGGGTTGATGCCGGCCACGTTTCCATGGTCGTCGAACAACGGTTCGGTGATGGTCGCAGCGATCACCTTCGGGGAGTGAGGGAGCACCCTTGGGAGCATGCTCACGAACGCAGTCGCCACTTCCTTCTGTGCCTTCCCGAACAGGGCCTTGTAGGATTCCGATCTGCCCTCCTCGGAAGATTCGGGGAGTTCATCCATGAACTTCCACAGGACCTCCCCGATCCCCTCCTTCCTCGCCATTCCGAACAGCACGTCGAGCGTAGGCGAAAGCGCGCACGCCTGCGCCAACGTCCAGGGACGTATGAAGAGCCCGCAGACCTCTTTCCCCGGGAAGAGGATTGCGCTGTCCGGTTTCTCCATGTTAGCTCCCCGTTACATCCGTAATGTCGTAGTACGGAGAGGCCGGGTGACCGGTCGCGTCGGAGAGGCACTCGCCCTCGAACTCGATCTTTGCCCAGTCATCCGAAATGAACCCGAGCTCGGAAGTTGGCTTCAGGCTCACCTTCCAGATGACCGCGTTGTAGTTCGGTCCCACGTCGTTCGTCCCGAAAAACTGGAGCTCGCCCATCAACTGGGGCGTCGTCAGCCCTCGCACGGTCTTCCCGGACACCTCGCCGAGCATAGCCATCGCGAGGTTCTTCGCACTCATCTCGTCGAGCGTGAACTTCACCGTCGCCCCGACCAGGGTCACGACTTCCAGGTCCTTCTCCCGGACCCCGCCGCGCGACGAGTAGTGAGCCAGCTTCTCGACGACCGGCTGGATCGAGAAGGCAGGCGCGTTTCCGAGGTCGTACAGGCCGGTCGGGAGACCGTCCGAGTCGAACCGGTCGAACATGAGGATCCCTTTTCCCAGGTAGTAATTCAGCGTGCTCGGTGCTTCTGGCATGGCCTTTTCCTCCTTCGTGGGTAGAATTTGCGGTTGAGTGGAAATAAAAAAGGCCGCCACTCCGAATAACGGAGTGCGGCCAATCAAAAGAAAGGAATCTATCGGTTACGTGCTATTTCGCCTGATCGGTAGGATCGCCCCAGGCGTGTGCGTACTTCACGGTGTAGCGGCTCACGACCGCCGCCATGAACTCGTCCAGGAACTGCTTCGTCGTGCTGCTTCCCTCCTCCGCCTCAATAGTGTCGATTATGAACTGCTTGATGCTTTCGTCCGACGTGAGCTTCTTGTAGACTTCGCAGTCGATCAGGTCCGCCTTGTCGCTCGCCTCGTCGTCGTCCGCGAAGAAGTATGTCTCCACCTGGAGGACGAAGGAGTTCATCGAATACCGGTTCCTCCTCCTCTTCGACTCCGCGTCGTCGTAGATCCAGACGGCCGGGAATATCGCAGTCTCCCGCTTGGGCGTGGTCGGATGGTTTCTCCTCACGGTCCCGACCATCGGGATCATCTTCACCGCGTCCGCGATCGCCCGAAGGATCAACGTCTTTACCGGTTCCGCCATCATGTCACCCCGTCAGCCGGACGCCCGCCGCCCGGAACGCAGCGATCATCCGCGGCTTCTCCCACGCAAGGATCACTTCCGGATGCACGCGGGACTTGATCTTCACTTCTTTCTTCAGCACGAACAGGGGTTGGATCTTCCCGGTCGTCTCACCCTGCCTCTCCCCCTTCTGGATGACCCGCTTCCCGAAGATGATGAGGTTGCCCTTCCTGCTCCTGGCGACGAACGTCTCGCCCCACATCCCGGACCTTGCCGCCCCCCTCGACACGAGAGCCTTCGTCAGGACGATCCCGCCGTACTCCTTCGAGATCGGGATCGTCAGCCACTTCGCCTTTACCGGCCGTATCGTGGTGACCTGCCCCTTCGGGCCGATGTGCGGCCGCGCGTACGCCGTGCCGAATGTCGTGCCGCTATACATTCCACCCGCGAACTCCTTCACCGGCAGCGGCTTGGTCGAGGACCGCAGGAGCCCGGTCCGCACCCCGAGCAGGACCGGCCTCGGCCCCGACATGTACTTCTCGCGGATGTGCGAGGTCATCAGCGTCGCCTCCGCCTTGAGGATCTTCTTCGCCTCGGTAACGAGCCTTCGCCCGACGAGTTGCACGTCGCCCGGCTTCCCTCCCTCGACTTTTCCGCGGATCAAATGAAGATCCTCCTCTTGCGCGAGAGCACGGCCTCCACGTCCCCCAACCATTCGTCGATCGCGAACTTCGAGACGGTCCCGTCCGGGTAGGAAACGGCAGACAGACCCGGATCGTTCCTCCGCCGGAACTCGTAGGCGACCTGCTTCAGGAGCTTACGTTTCAACCAGGGGGGATAATCATCCTCCTCGTAGCCCCCGCTGTACGTGACCTTCACGTTGCGCTGGCCTGCCGAGAATCTTCCAGGCGCATAGTCCGTCGCGGTCGGGAATCCGGAGATCGACCCGGTCTTGGCGAAGATCTTCCCGGCCTCGGGGTAGACGACGAACTCGTCGGAGGAGAGCGCTACGCCGTCCACCTCCACGGAGACTTCGGAGACGTTAACGTGCGGAAGGTAGACGGTCGACTTACCGCCGTCGAAGTATGCGATGGCGCCCGCTACCGCCTGGTAGGAGACGCCCATATAGTCGTCCGCCTCGGCGAGTACCCCGGCGATGATGTCCTCCAGGAGTCCGTCGTAGTCCCCGGATGCGTTGACCGGCGGGCCGATAAGCGTCTTGGCGTCCATCAGCATCGTCATCGAAGTGTTCTCCTCGCCTCGTGCATCACGTCCCCCACGGAGAGGGAGTGCATACACTCGTTGAACCGGCAGGTGAAAAATAGGGTGGTTTCCAGGCAGGGCACGCAATCGATGTTGGAGACGATCGCACGGGACCGTTCACCGAGCGGACCGTTCTTGGACACGAGCGTTGACCCGAACAGCGCGATGGTCGGAACCCCGAGGATATCGGCCACGTGCATGCAGCCGGTGTCCGTGGAAACGAACAGGTCGCACTGCCGGATCACCCGGGCAGTCTCGATGATCGGCAGTTTCCCGCAGAAGTCGGCATCGCACGGGACCCCGTCGAGTTCTCCAGGCCCGCCCACGCCCACGACAGACGCTTTAAAATACCGGCGCATGGTCACCGCCAGGTCCTTGAAGTGCGGCCAGTGCTTCTTCTCCCACGCCGGGGTGTTGAACGCGCCGTTGCAGATCCCGATGACCGGACCAGGAAGCGAGAGGACCGGCCCCTCCGCCAGCGGGAAGTCGACCTTCGGCACGCCGTCCCCGTTCCTCCATCCCATCGCCCGGACGATGTCCATGTAGTGGTCCCGCTCGTGGATCCTTGATTCCCTCCAATTCGGCTTCGCCGCGGGCACGTGCCTCATCCTGTGCTTGAACGGCAGCACAGCATCCGTCTGCGAGCTATGCCCCGACCAGAACCAGTGCGCGTATTTAGCCGGGTCGATCGGGTCCTTCGGGTAGCTGATGACCTGGCCG
>Ga0209342_10000783_pt1 | contig 36771 bp, 36 predicted proteins | sample RifCSP16_2_FD_184023 | JGI IMG/M metagenome (GOLD analysis project Ga0209342, IMG submission 184023) | Soil microbial communities from Rifle, Colorado - Rifle CSP2_sed 16_2 (SPAdes) (version 2) | ecosystem: Environmental > Terrestrial > Deep subsurface > Rock core/Sediment | place: Rifle...
CCCCGCCACGGACGGCCTCGAGCGCGCGCCCGAGATAGGTCCGGGTCTCCTTGCTGAGCCGCGCCGCGCCTTCCGCGAGCAGCCGCTCGGCTTCGTTCGCGGTGAGTTCGGGGCGCACCGCGCCGTCGGCATCCACCACCGGGGCGTCGGACAGGAAGATCAGCTTTGCGGCGCCGAGCGCGGTGGCAGTGGCCACCGCGACCGCTTCCATGGCGAGGTTGAAGACCTCGCCGGTGGGCGAGTAGCCGATCGGCGAGACGATCACGATGTTGCCGGCGTCGAGGCAGCCGGCGATGGCCTGGGCGTCGACCTTCCGCACCGCGCCGGTGTGCTGGTAGTCGATGCCGTCGTGCACGCCCATGGGCCGGGCGGTGATGAAGTTGCCCGACACGGTGTTGATCGCCCCTCCGGCCATCGGCGTGTTCGGGAGACCGAGCGAGAGCAGCGCGTCGATCTCGACGCGCAGCAGGCCCACGGCCTCCTTCACGCATTCGAGCGCGACCGGGTCGGTCACCCTCAACCCCCGGTGGTACCGCGACCGGCTCTTCCGCGTCTTCAGCTGTGCCTCGATCTGCGGGCGCGAGCCATGGACGAGCACGAGCCGGATCCCGGCGCTGTGCAGGAGGTTGAGATCGTGCGCGAGCGACACGAAGCGCCCCTCCGCGACCAGCTCGCCGCCGAACGCGATGACGAACGTGCGCCCGCGGAACGCGTGGAAGTACGGCGCGACCGAGCGGAACCAGGTCACGAAGCTCGAGTCGGGCCGCGCGGGCATTGGCTTGTTCATGTTTGGCCGGCGCGCATTCTAGCGCGGGCCCGGCGCACTCTCCGCGGCGATCCCGAAACCCTGGCCCTCGTCCGGTCAGCAGTCGCCGTAGAGCGCCTGCAGCGCCGCGAGCGCGGCGAGCGGCGCGGTCTCGGTTCGCAGGATCCGTGGCCCGAAGCGCACCGCGCTGAACCCTGCGGCGAGCGCGAGTGCGCGCTCCTCCGGCGCAAGCCCGCCTTCCGGGCCGATCAGCACCGCGACTGGCGGGTGCGGGGCGAGGGTGCGGATCGTCGCTTCGCCCTCGGGCACGAGGAGGACGCGCGTGCCGTCGCGCGGGAGCCGGGCCAGGAACTCCCCGAACGCAACGCTCGGTGCGACCGCCGGGATCCGGTTGCGGCCGCATTGCTCGCACGCCGCGATCACGACGTTCTGCCAGTGCGTCTCCCGCCGGCCCTGCCGCTCGCTCGACAGCCGTACGATCGAGCGCACAGTGACGAGCGGCTGGATCGACGCGACCCCGAGCTCGGTGGCCTTCTGGAGCACGAGATCCATCCGGTCGCCGGCGCACACCCCCTGCGCCAGGTGCACCTCGAGCGGCGATTCGCGGTCGACCGCGCGGCGGCTGCGCACCAGGCACGCGGCGCCGCGCTTGCCGAGCCCGGTCAGCGTCGCGGCGGACTCGTGGCCGTCGCCGTTGAAGAGAACCAGCGCATCGCCTTCCCGGAGGCGCAGGGCGGCCACGTGCCGCACCGCGCGTTCGGGCAGGTCCACCGTCGCGCCCGGCGGGAGGGATGCGTCGCAGTAGAAGCGCGGCGCGCGGGCGGGGCTCGGCTGCATGCTAAGATTTTAGCCTCCTCTTCAGGGCGCGATTCCCGCATGGCGGCGCAAACCCAGGTGTGCGACTTCGGCTGGAAGGCCGCCGACTTCGATCTGCCCGGCATCGACGGCGAGCGCCACACGCTGGCGGCCGCGCGCGGGCCGAAGGGCCTGCTCCTCATGTTCATCTGCAACCACTGCCCGTACGTCAAGGCGATCCGCGAGCGGATCGTGCGCGACGCGAACGAGCTGCGGGCGCACGGGATCGGCTCGATCGCGATCATGTCGAACGACCCGACCGAGTACGCGGAGGATTCGTTCCCGAACATGAAGCGCGTCGCACTCGAGTTCGGGTTCCCGTTCCCCTACGTGCTCGACGAGACGCAAAGCGTGGCGAGGGCCTACGGGGCGGTGTGCACACCCGAGTTCTTCGGCTTCAACGCCGATCTCGAGCTGCAGTACCACGGCCGCCTGGACGGGTCGAAGACCGCGCCGATCCCCGGCGCGCGGCGCGAGCTGTTCGAGGCGATGGTGCAGATCGCCGCGACCGGACAGGGTCCCGTCGGGCAGACCGCCGCGCTCGGCTGCTCGATCAAGTGGAAGCACGGCTAGGCAGCCCCTAGCCAGCCCCGCGCGAGCGGGGTCCGAGCGATCCGTTGCGCGCCTTGGTCCGGACTCCAGCGGTGGCCGTCATAGAGCGTGCCGGAGCAGCGGCCGTCGGCGCGCGATGAACGTCGTCGAGGTGAGCGGTCTCACGAAGCGCTTCGGCAAAGTCGAAGCCGTGCGCGACATCTCGTTCACCGTGGCGCGCGGCAGCACCACCGCGCTCCTCGGCGGCAACGGCGCCGGCAAGACGACCACGATCTCGACGCTGCTCGGCGTGCTCTTGCCGACCGCGGGCCGGATCGTGGTGCTCGGCGAGGACATCGCGCGGCATCGCTACCGCGTGCTCCCGCGCATGAACTTCACCTCGCCGTACGTCGACCTGCCGCGCAAGCTCACCGTCGCGGAGAACCTGATGGTGTTCGCCAGGCTCTACGGCGTGGCCAGGCCGCGCCGGCGGATCGCCGCGCTCGTCGAGGCGCTCGAGCTCGGCGAGTTCGTGAAGCGTGCCTACGGCACCCTCTCCGCCGGACAGCGCACGCGCGTCTCGATCGCGAAGGCGCTCTTGAATGAGCCCGACCTCCTGCTTCTCGACGAGCCCACTGCGTCGCTCGACCCGGACATCGCGGATCGCGTCCGCACGCAGCTCGTCGACTACCAGCGGCAAACCGGCGCGACCCTGCTGCTCGCCTCGCACAACATGCCCGAGGTCGAGCGCATCTGCGACGCGGTGCTGATGATGCGCGCCGGCAGGATCGTGGACACCGGTTCGCCGGCCGACCTCCTCGCGCGGTACGGCCGGCGCAACATGGAGGAGGTGTTCCTCGACGTGGCGCGGCAGCGGAACGGCGAGCGGGTGGAGGCGGCGCCGGCGTGAGCTCGCCTGCGGCCCTCAGCGTGCGCCGGATCTACGCGATGATCCTGCGCCACCTGTACCTCTTCAAGAAGTCCTGGGTGCGGGTGGTCGAGATGGCCTACTGGCCCACGATGCAGATGGTGCTGTGGGCGTTCATCGCGAAGTTCCTGGCGACCAACTCGTCGCTGATCGCGCAGGTGCCCGGGGTCCTCGTGTCGGCGCTGCTCCTCTGGGAGATCCTGTTCCGCGGCCAGCTCGGCGTCGCGCTGTCGTTCTTCGAGGAGCTGTACTCGCGCAACCTGGGGCATCTGTTCGTCAGCCCGCTCCGGCCGCTCGAGCTCGTGGCCGCGATGATCGGGGTGTCGCTGATCCGCACCGTGATCGGGGTCGGCACGGCGATCGCGCTCGCCATCGTGCTGTATCAGACCTCGATCTTCGACCTCGGGGTGCCGCTCGTGTCGTTCTTCGCCAACCTCCTCGTTACCGCGTGGTCGGTCGGGCTGATGGTGTCGGCGCTGGTGATGCGCTACGGGCTCGCCGCGGAGAACTTCGCCTGGGGCGCGATCTTCGTCGCGGCGCCGCTCAGCGGCATCTACTATCCGATCGCCGTGCTGCCCCCCTGGCTCCAGGCGGTGGCGTGGTGGCTGCCGACGAGCCACGTGTTCGAAGGGATGCGCGCCGTGCTGCTCGAAGGCACGTTCCGCTGGGACTACTTCTGGACCACCGTCGCGCTCAACGCGCTGTATCTCCTCGTCGGCGTGGCGGTCTTCCTCGCGTCCTTCAACGGCGCGCGCAAGCGCGGGATGCTGCTCCAGATCGGCGAGTAGCTTCCGCGCGCGCGTGCCGCGCGCGTGACATTTTCCCGCCTGTAAGGACCGGCCGGACCATCCGACCAACGGGGGCCTTGCGTATGAGCGGGCATCGGGGTCGCGGCGACGAGCCGGCGGCTTCGAGCACACCCGAACTGCTTTGCTTGCTATTCAACCCAAAGGAGAGAGTCATGAAGAAGCTGATCGCTGTCGTTCTGCTGGGCCTCGGTGCGGCGCAAGTCGCGTTCGCCGCGGAGAACAACACCTACACCGAGGAGCCCTTTGCGGTGCGCGAGTTTGTGGCGCCGCAGACCGGCCTGCAAGTGATCCGGAACTACGACCTGGTCGACCGCTACAACCCGTAACCGGGATCGAGAAGATGCTCGTGCGCAGCCTCGCCGCAGCCTGCCTGTTCCTCGCGGCGGCGGTGGCTGCGCCAGCAGGCGCTCAAGTGGTGGATGCGCCGCACTGGCTCGCGGCGGTGACCGGCTCGCAGTCCTGCGATCGGGACGCGGGCGAGCCGACGGAGGCCCCGCACTGCTGACCGGGCGGCGCGGCCGTTACCGGCCCGTGCGCGTCGCGGATAATGTCGTCCGAGACGTCTCGCTCAAACCGCTGATTCATGCCCCAGCTCGTCCTGGACGGCGCCGCGCTCAACTACCAGCGCGCCGGATCGGGCGCACCCGCGCTCGTGTTCGTCCACGGCTTCGCCTGCGCGCACGAGGACTGGCGCCATCAGGTCGGTGCCTTCGCCGGTCGGCACGCCGTCGTCGCCTGCGACCTGAGGGGGCATGGCGCCTCGCCGGGGGATCCCGCCTCGTGCAACATCGAGAACCTCGGCGCCGACGTTGTCGCGCTCCTCGCTGCGCTCGACCTGACCGGGGTCGTCCTCGTCGGCCACAGCATGGGGTGCCGCGTCGTGCTGCAGGCGTACGCGGACGCGCCGCAGCGGGTTGCCGGCCTGGCGCTGATCGACGGCAGCTCGGTCGGCGCCGCCGGAGCGAGCGCGGTGGAGGCGGCGCGGGCGACGCTCGCCGCGGGCTACCACGACTTCGCCCGTCGGCTCTTCACGCAGATGTTCTTCACCCCGAGCCCCGAGGCCGACCGGATGATCGAGCGTGCCCTGGCGCTTCCCGAGGCGATCGGCACGGCGCTCTGGCTCAGCATGGTCGGCTGGGATGCGCGGCGAATGACCGGCGCGCTCGAGAGCGTTCGCGTTCCGCTGCTCGTGATCCAGAGCACCGCCATGTCGCCCGAGCGCGGGCGAGTACCGCTCGCGGCCGGCGGGACGTCAACGTGGCTCGAGCTCGTCCGCCAGCATGCGCCGGGGAGCGAGATCGAGATCGTGCCCGGCGTGGGGCACTTCGCGATGCTCGAAGCGCCGCAAGGGGTGAACGCGACGCTCGCCGCGTTCCTCGAGCGCCTCCCGGGCGCTCGCTGAGCCCCGGCTGCCTACTTCGCCTTCGAGGTCCGCGTGTAGGTGAAGTCCTTCTGCTTGCCGAGCGCGAGCAGCAGGGCGTTCGCGAGCCACATCGCGTCCTCGCGACGCAGCGTGACCCCCCCGCCGTGCCGCTTCGGGTCGGCCTCGAAGGCCGGGTCGTTGACGGTGATGTCGATCGTCCCGAGCTCGGGATCCTTCGACACGCGGATCGTCGCCTGCGGCAGCGGGTAGCCGCCGAAGACGCGCTCGTTGACCTTCGCCCAGACGAACACGCCCCGACTCCCTCTCTGATGGTCCGGGCGCATTCTACTTGGGCGGGGGGGAGATTCCCCGCCTCGCTGGCACTACGTGGCCCCCTTCGAGAAGGGAGCCGCCGGAAGAAAAGCGCGACCCCGGGAAACGGGCTGCCGTGCTTGGCGGCGAGGATGGCAGCCCGCCGGTTTTCGGGGTCGCGGGAGAGAACCTGGGGTGGGTCGAATCCTTCGTTCGTCAGGCGGCAGCCGGCAGCGACTCGGGTCCCATCATCGCGTGCACCACGCGATCCATGAGCGCTTCCGAGACCTCCACCACGCGCGCCCTGCCGTCGCGCAGCAGCTCGGCGAACGCCGGCGGCGCGAGCTTGCGCGCGCCGGCCGCGCTGGACGTGAACAGCAGGATGGTTTGCTTCGGGCTCACCCAGATCAGCTTCGAGCGGATCTCGGCCTGACCGTCGATGAACTCCACCACGGCGCCGCGCTCGAGGGCCATCGCCGTATGGACGAAGTAGTCGTCGACCGGGGGCGTCGTCGCGGGCGCCTCGTCCGCCACGTCCGGCTCGGTCGCGGGGCCGGCGTCGGCCCCGGTGGCGGCCTCGGCGGCGACCGGCTGCTGGACCTTCGCCGCCTGCGCCTTCGCCGCGCTGATCGCCGCGGTGTGGGCCTGCATGAGCTGGTTGAAGAAGCCGTGGCGGGTATCCGACGGCATGTCGATCGTGTTCATGCCGCGCAGGAGGCTCCGCATCAGCGTCGGCAGCATCGCGGCGAGCTGCTGGATCTCGGCGGTCCTGAGCGGCGACACGCTCCACACCAGCGCGTCGACGACGCCCAGCCGGTGGGTCCAGGAGTCGTCGCCCTCCCGCTCCTTCATGTACGCGTCGACCAGCGTCTTGGTCCACCACTGGTACAGGAAGTCGCGGACGAACGGCGGCGTCTTGCGGGTGACCCGGCGTTTGATCTCCGCGACTGCCGTGTGGTGGGCGATCTCCGCTTCTTCCTTGCGGACGAGCTCGGCAGTCGTGGGCGCGAGCTCGGTCTGCCGCGACTGGCGCTCCTCCTCGACGATCTTCTCGAGCGTCTCGAGCGCGGCGGTGAAGATGGCGAGATCGTCGGTGAACTTGTGGACCAGGTAGTCGACCGCTCCCCGCAGCCCGATCACGAATCGCGAGGCCTCGTCGGTCGCGACCTCCGGGTCGGAGGCCACCTCGGCGACGCGGTCGAGCAGCTGCCGCATCGGGTGGTTGCGGCGCGCGAAGAAGGTGCGGTCGAGGATCGCGGCCTTCACCGCGACGATCTGCAGGCGCGAGATCTCGCGCTTGACGGTCTCCGGGACCTGCCGATCGTCGAGGATGTAGTCGAACACCATGTTGACCAGCTCGATCGTGAGCTGGTCGAGGGGGTGGCTCTGCGACCGCACCTGGTCGCCGAGCGCGGCCATGAAATCGAACGCGCCGCCTTCGCTCGGCAGGGTGGTCGACTGGAGCGCCGAGAGCGAGGTGAGCAGTGCCGGGCTGGCCGGGAGCGCGAGCGCGTTCTCCATCGCGTAGCGTTGCGGGTCGGCGAGCATTCGCGTGACCTGCGACCGCGCGGCCGGCGGGCCGTTCAGCACGTTGGCGACGAGCTGCGAGAGCTCCGCCGATCCGGCCGGCCCGCCGAGGAGCTGGCCGAGGCTGAGCGCCTGGCTGGCGCTCATCGCCGCGGCCGCGGCGTTCTGGGCGCCGCCCCAGAGCTGCGCGAGATTCATCGCCTGGCTCGCGGCGAGCGCCTGATTCAGCGCCAGCGGCTGCGAGGCGCCCACGCCGGTGTCGGCGGCGCGCTTGACGTGGTGCTTGATGCGCGGCAGGACGTGGTGCGCGATCAGGTTCTGGTTGACGTCCGCGTACATGTGGGTGATGCCGGCGGCGACGTAGGGCTGGAACGCGTTCAGCATCGACCGCTTGACCGCGAAGTCGCCCGGCAGCTTGGCGCAGGCGAGCTTGAGCGCCTCGAACACCGCCTCCGGGGACAGCGGGTTCGACGTGTCGTCCTCGATCGCGTCGCTGGCGAGCAGATGCCCGAAGCGCGCGCGGATGCCGAGGAGCTGATCCGGGTCGATGCGGTTCGTGGTCCGGCGCGCGAGATCGCTGACCACGAGATCCTCCTCCATCGCCGCGTCGTCGACGAGCGTGAGCTCCTCGACCCGCATCTCGTTCTTCGCGAACGCCGCCGTGCGCCGCGACGACACGCGCCGCTCGAAGATCTCGATGAAGTAGCGGTCGAAGGAGGCCTTGATCTCGGTGCGGTGCTTCTTGACCTGCGACATCGCCTCGAAGAGGATCTGCTGCTCGGCGCGCGACGTCGAGGCTTCGGCAAGGCTGAACAGATCGTTCTCGACCTTGTCGAGAGCGTCGGCGAGGATCCCGCTCAGCTTGGAACGCGCCAGCTCGCGGCACTGGCTGAGGAGCGCCTTGCTCTCCGGCGCCGAACGAGCGCCGGCGTCGGCGGCGATGCCGGAGCGGCGCACGGGCGTTTCCATACGCGAAACCTCTGGAGCGAGCCGCCGGCGCGCACCGGGCGCGGCAGAACCGGCGCGGGGCGAGCGGACGAGTCCCTCGAAAATCGAGCGTCTTCAACCGGAGGGCGCGAGCGGGAGACGCGGAAACCGCAGGCCCGGTGCTGCCTGTGTTGTTCTTGTTGTGACGACCCCACTATGCCATAGCGGTATGCCGACGTCATGGCCATTCGTGACCTAGTTCACGACCGTCCGTCGGCAGGATTGCTCACTCGGGATGATGTCCCGACACGAGCGTCGGCTCGCCGACACTCGGTCTGGGGAGTGCCCCGGCAGGCGTCGGGGCGGCGCGCGTTGCGCGCGCCACGGGAACTACATCGTCGGAATTACATCGTCGCGCCGAGCGTCCACGGCGCGAACTCGTCCTCGCCGTAGCCCCACAGCTCGCTCTTCGACTTCTGGCCCGAAGCGGTCCTGAGGACGAGCTCGAAGAAGCGCGCGCCGACCGCGCCGATCGACTCCTTCCCGTCGACGATCGTGCCGCAGTTGATGTCCATGTCGTCTTCCTGGCGCTCGAAGAGCGGGGTGTTGGTGGCGAGCTTGAGCGACGGCGCGGGCTTGCAGCCATAGGCCGAGCCGCGGCCGGTGGTGAAGCACACCATGTTCGCGCCGCCGGCGACCTGACCGGTGGCCGACACCGGGTCGTAGCCCGGCGTGTCCATGAACACGAAGCCTCTGGCGGTCACCGGCTTGGCGTACTCATAGACGTCGACCAGGTTCGTCGTGCCGCCCTTCGCGACCGCGCCCAGCGACTTCTCGAGGATCGTCGTCAGGCCGCCGGCCTTGTTGCCGGGTGACGGGTTGTTGTTCATCTCGTTGCCGTTGCGCCGCGTGTAGTCCTCCCACCACCGGATCCGGCGGATCAGCTTCTCGCCGACCTCGCGGGCGACGGCGCGCCGCGTCAGCAGGTGCTCGGCGCCGTAGATCTCCGGGGTCTCGGACAGGATGGCGGTGCCACCATGGCGCACGAGCAGGTCGACGGCTGCGCCGAGCGCCGGATTGGCGCTGATCCCGGAGTAGCCGTCGGAGCCGCCGCATTGGAGCCCGAGCACGAGGTGGCTCGCGGGCACGGTCTCGCGCTTCACCCGGTCCGCCTCGGGGAGCAGCGCTTTGATGCGCGCAACGCCTTCCTCGACCGCTTTCGGGGTCCCGCCCTTGTCCTGGATCGAGTAGGCGTGGAGGCGGCCGCTGCGCGTCAGGCCTTCGGCCGCGAGCAGCTCGTTGATCTGGTTCGCCTCGCAGCCGAGGCCGACCAGCAGCACCGAGTGGAAGTTCGCGTGGCGGATATAGCCGGCCGTGGTCCGGCGCAGGAGGTCGATCGCCTCGCCGTCGGAGGCCATGCCGCATCCGGTCTTGTGGGTGAGCGCCACGACGCCGTCGACGTTGGGATAGTCGTCGAGGCGGTTCTCGAACTTGCGCGCGATCAGCCGCGCAACCGTGGCGGAGCAGTTGACGCTGGTGATGATCCCGATGTAGTTGCGCGTCGCCACGCGGCCGTCGGGTCGGACGATGCCGTCGAAGGTCGCCTGCGGGGTGATGGCCCGGGTCGGCTTTGCGTCGGCGCAGAAAGCGTAGTCGCGCTCAAAGTCCCCCATGGCGAGGTTGTGGACGTGCACGTGGTCGCCCGCTCTGATGTCGCGCGTCGCGAACCCGATGATCTGGTTGTAGCGGCGCACCGGCGCGCCCGAGTTCACGTCGCGCACCGCGATCTTGTGGCCGGGGGCCACCTTGACCGCGACGCGGACGTTCTCCCGCAGCAGCATGGTCCCCGCCGGGATCTCGACGCGGGCGATGACTACGTCATCGGCGGGGTTGAGGCGAATGACGATGTCGGCGGCTTGGAGCATGGCGAGCCTCGGTTTGCGCGCGCGAGCGATTCTAACGGGTCCGCACCAACGGCTCCTCGGCAAGGCGCGCCTGCGGCGCCGCGAGCGAGCGCACCTGGAACCGCCCGTCGTCGCGGAAGAGCCAGGTTTCCACGATTTCGATCCGACCGCGGTGCAGGAGCTCGGGCGGAGGCGCCGGGAGCGGCGCCGCCGCGCGCACGCTCCGCATCGCGACCCCGGCGAGCTCGTCATCGGGCGTGCGCAGCGTCCGGATGCCCCGAACCGCGCCATTGCCGTCGATCGTGAACCCGAGGACCACCACCGCGCGCAGCAGGTGCGGTGGGGTTCCCTCGAAGGTGGTCGCCGAGTTGGCTCTCAGGATTGCGCCGGCGAGGTCCCGCTTGTAGTGGTCGAGCGAAAGCGGCGGGCCAGGCGGCGCCACCTGCGGCGCTGGCGGAGCCGGCTTGGGCGCCTCCGGCGGGGTCGGTGCGCCGCAACCGGCGACGAGGATCGTCGCGACGCAGAGTGCGCGCCCGATCACGGCTTCGCCGGCAGCGGATGCCCCGGCATCAGTTCGTAGGGATGCACCCAGCCGGGTTGAGCGCGGATGCGCCCGAGCCAGGGCGCGATGCTCGGGAAATCCGCCCAGGACACGCCGAACTCCTCCGGCCAGTAGAGGTACCCGCACATCGAGAGGTCGGCGATCGTGAGCTTGCCCCCGACCGCGAACGGGTGCGCGGCGAGATGCTTGTCGAGGATGCCGAGCGCGCTCTTCACGCGCCCGCGGAGGAACTCGGTGACCGGGGTCTCGCCGGTCTTGGCGAACTGGACGAGAAAGCGGAGCGTCGCGATGTAGCTCGTCAGCTTGTGATTGTCCCAGAGGATCCAGCGGAGGATCTCGCGGCGCTCGTCTTCTGTTGCCCCGCCGAACTTGCCGAACGTCGACGCGAGGTAGTCGAGGATCACGCCGGACTGGGTGAGGCGCCGGTCACGGTGCTCGAGCACCGGCACTTCGCCCATCTCGTTCACCTTCTCCCGGTATTCGGGCGTGCGCGTCTCGCCGTTGAAGAAGTCGACGAACCGCGGCGTCCAGTCGGCGCGGCAGAGGTTGAGCATGAGCGCCGCCTTGTAGGCGTTGCCCGATTGGGCGAAGCAGTAAAGCGTGTATTCAGCCAACTCTGCCTCCTGCACTCTGGGCCTAGTGGTTGTCCCGGGGCACTGCCGCCCCGCTCTTGCCGACCAGGAAGTCGAGGTCGGCGCCGCGGTTCGCCTGCATCACGTGGTCGACGTAGAGCCGGTAGTAACCGCGTGCCAGGTGCTTCGGCGGTCCCTGCCATTCGCTCTTCCGGCGCGCGAGCTCGGCGTCGGAGACCTCCAGATGCAGGCGCCGCCGCTCGGTGTCGAGCTCGATCACGTCGCCGTTTCGCACCAGCGCGAGCGGGCCACCCGCCGCCGCCTCCGGCGCGGCATGGAGCACGACCGTCCCATAAGCCGTGCCGCTCATCCGTGCATCCGAGATCCGCACCATGTCGGTGACGCCCTTGCGCAGCACTTTCGGCGGCAACGGCATGTTCCCCGATTCCGCCATGCCGGGATAGCCCTTCGGCCCGCAGTTCTTCAGCACCATGACGCAGGTCTCGTCGATGTCGAGCCGCTCGTCGTCGATCCGCTTGTGAAAGTCGTCGATGTCCTCGAACACGACCGCGCGGCCGCGATGCTTGAGCAGCCCCGGCGTGGCCGCGGACGGCTTGATCACGGCGCCCTCCGGCGCGAGGTTGCCCTTCAGGACTGCGATCCCCGCGGCGGGCTTGAACGGCCGGTCGTACGGGAAGATCACCTCGCGGTTGTGGCAAGGCGCCTCCTTGTTGTTCTCCCAGATGGTCTTCCCATTTGCCGTGAGCGCGCTCTTGTGCAGGACGCCGGCGGCGCCGAGCTCGTGGAGCACCGCGGGCAGTCCGCCGGCGTAGTAGAAGTCCTCCATCAGGTACTTCCCCGAGGGCTGCAGGTTGACGAGGCAGGGCAGGCGGCTGCCGACCTTGTCGAAGTCCTCCAGCTCGAGCTTCACCCCGATCCGGCCGGCGATCGCGAGCAGATGGATCACCGCGTTGGTCGACCCGCCGATCGCCGCGAGCGCCATGATCGCGTTCTCGAACGCCTCGCGGGTGAGGATCTTCGACATGGTGAGGTTTTCGCGCACCTGCTCGACGATGCGCCGGCCCGCCATCCGGGCGATGATGTTCCGACGCGCGTCGACCGCCGGGATCGCCGCGTTGCCCGGCAGCCCCATTCCGAGCGCCTCGACCATCGACGCCATGGTCGACGCGGTGCCCATCGTCATGCAGTGCCCGTGCGAGCGGTGCATGCACGATTCGGCCTCGAAGAAGTCCTCGAGCGGCATCCGGCCGGCGCGCACCTCCTCGGACATCTGCCAGACGCCGGTGCCGGAGCCGATGTCCTGGCCGCGCCACTTTCCCGAGAGCATCGGCCCGCCGGAGACGCCGATCGCCGGGACGTCGCAGCTCGCGGCGCCCATGAGGAGCGCCGGCGTCGTCTTGTCGCAGCCGAAGAGCAGCACCACGCCGTCGATCGGGTTGGCGCGGATCGACTCCTCGACGTCCATGCTGGCGAGGTTGCGGAACATCATCGCCGTCGGGCGCAGCATCGTCTCGCCGAGCGACATCACCGGAAACTCGAGCGGGAAGCCGCCGGCGTCGAGCACGCCCTGCTTCACGTGCTCGGCGAGCGTCCGGAAGTGCGAGTTGCAGGGCGTCAGCTCGGAGAAGGTGTTGCAGATCCCGATCACCGGTCGCCCGTCGAACTGGTCGTGCGGCACGCCGCGGTTCTTCACCCAGCTGCGGTAGATGAAGCCGTCGCGGTCGGTGCGACCGAACCACTCGGCGGAGCGGAATCTGGGTTTCTTCGGGTCAGGCATCGGGTGCTCCGGGGATGGGGCGCTGGAATCGACGCGGACGTCCGGGCGCGCGGCGAGGGGGCGCGCTCGCGAGGCGCGAGCCGGAGTATAGATCGGGCCGACGGGACGGGGAACCCGAGGTTCGCGTCCGCCACTCGCAGCGACGTGCGGGTCTGATTGACAACCCCCGGAGGGTCGTGTGAGATAGCCTCCGCACGTCCGGGGAAGGAAGACCCAGCAGCCGATCATCGGAGATCAACGACGCGTTCGGCTGCAAACCGCGGCCGTCGCTCGACACCAGCCCGGACCCCGGGGACACGGGACGAGGCTCAATCGCGGCAACCCACCCGAAGGAGGAGGCGCATGAAGCGCAGAACGTTCATCAAGGCCGTCGGCGCCGGCATCGCGGCGACCGGCATCGAGGGAATCCTCACCGCGCAGCGCGCGCCGGCATTCGCGCAGGGCACCACGGTCCACATCCTGCGGTGGAACGACTTCGTCCCGGCGGCCGACGAGGTCCTGCGCAAGGAGTACGTGCCGGCGGTGCAGAAGTCGCTCGGGATCAGGCTCAACGTCGAGACGGTCAACGCCAACGACATCCCGGCCCGCGCCACCTCTGCGATCCAGTCGGGCAACGGTCCCGACATCATCATGCTGCTCAACAACTACCCGCACCTGTACGCGGAAGCCGGGGTGGACGTGAGCGACATCGCCGAGGAGGTCGGCAAGGCGCAGGGCGGCATCTACTCGCTCCCGCAGGCGCTGTGCAAGGTGGGCGCGCGCTGGGCGGCGATGCCCTGGTCCACGGTGCCGGCGCTGCTCGCCTACCGCAAGTCCTGGTTCGAGGAGGCCGGCGCGAAGACTTTCCCGACCACCTGGGAGCAGTACCGCGCGGTCGGCAAGAAGCTGAAGGCGGCGAAGCGCCCGATCGGCCAGACGCTCGGCCACACGTTCGGCGACGCACCGACGTTCACCTATCCGTTCATGTGGTCGTACGGCGGCCAGGAGATCGACAAGGCCGGGAAGGTCATCCTCGAATCGAAGCAGACGATCGAGTCGGTGAACTTCATGGCCGCGTTCTGGAAGGACGCGCACGACGAGGGCGGCCTCGCCTGGGACGACACCAACAACAACCGCGCCTTCCTCTCCGGCGAGATCTGCGCCTCCCTCAACGGCGCCTCGATCTACGTCGCCGCGCTGAACGGCAAGGACAAGTTCAAGACCGAGAAGGGCGCGCCGCTGCACACCGACATCCTGCACGCGCCGCTGCCCAAGGGGCCCGCGGGGGAGGCCCCGTACCACACCGCGTTCACGCACATGGTCATGAAGTACTCCAAGAACCAGAAGGCCGCCAAGGACTTCCTGCGCTGGGCCCACGCCAAGGAGAACTACGAGAAGTGGTTCGTGGTGCAGAAGGGCTTCGCGATCGCGCCGACGCGCGACTGGGAGAAGCACCCGATGTGGAAGGTGGATCCGGTGATGCTGCCCTTCAGCAAGGCTTCGCTCACCGGCCGCGCCATGGGCTACGCCGGCGAGCCGAACAAGAAGGCGGCCGAGGTGTGGAACAAGTACATCATCACCGACATGTACGCCCAGGTCGCGAGCGGCAAGATGAAGGCCGCGGACTCGGTCAAGTGGGCCGCGGGCGAGCTGCGCAAGGTCTACGGCTGATCGTCTGGCTTTGAGGGAGCGGGTGGTGGCGGGTTCGGGGGGCGCCGCAGGGGCGGCGCTCCCCGCGGAGCGCCTGGTCGTCTCGCGCTCGACGCGCCTGCTCGAGAATCAGCGCGTGCTCGCCGTGGCGCTGCTCGCGCCCGGGGTGATCATCCTCACGATATTCATCGCCTACCCGTTCGTGATGGCGATCTGGTTCGCGCTGACCGACATCAGCGTCGGCGTGGCCGGCAAGTTCGTTGGGATCGACAACTTCGCCAAGGCCTGGGAGGACACGATCTTCCAGACCGCGTTCAGGAACACCGTCTTCTACACGTTCTGGGCGACGGTGTTCAAGCTCTCGCTCGGGATGTGGCTCGCGCTGCTGCTCAACCGTCACTTCCGCCTCAAACGGCTCGTCCGCGCCTCGATGCTGCTGCCGTTCATCATTCCGACGGTGCTCTCGACCTTCGCCTGGCGCTGGATGTTCGACCCGACCTTCAGCGTGATCAACTGGACCCTCTACCACACCGGCTGGATCACCGACCGGCTGCCGTTCCTGTCGAACGGCGACTGGGCGATGTGGTGCGCGATCGTCGTCAACACCTGGCGCGGGATGCCGTTCTTCGCGATCACGCTGCTCGCCGGGCTGCAGACGATCAACCCGGACCTCCACGAGGCGGCGGCGCTCGACGGCGCGAACGCGTGGCACCGCTTCTGGCACGTCACGTGGCCGCTCCTCCTGCCGGTGACGCTCGTCGTCGTCGTGTTCTCGGTGATCCAGACGTTCTCCGACTTCCAGCTGATCTACGTGCTCACCGGCGGCGGCCCGGCGAACGAGACGCACCTCGTCGCCACCTACGCCTACCAGATCGGCGTGGCCTCGGGGCTGCTCGGCCAAGGGGCGGCGATCTCGCTCTTCATGTTCCCGGTCCTCTTCGGCGTGGTCTGGATCCAGCTGCGCTACCTCAAGCGCATGGAAGGTGCGTGACCCATGGTGATCGAGCGGCGCTGGAAGAAGTGGCTGTACTTCTACATCCCGCTGGCGGTGTTTATCCTGTTCACGCTGTTCCCGTTCTACTGGATGGCGGTGACCGCGTTCCGCCCGGACCCGGAGCTCTACCGCTCCTGGCGGGCGGCGAGCGCGACCCCGTTCTGGACGCTCGAGCCGACCCTGGAGCACTTCAAGGGCCTGCTCGAGGGCTCCGAGTTCCTGCAATGGCTGTGGAACACGATGCTGATCGCCATGGTCGCGACGATCATCTCGCTGATCTGTGGGATGTTCGCCGGCTACGCGCTCGCGCGGCTCAAGTTCCGGGGCTCGGAGTTCCTCGGCACGGCGATCTTCATCACCTACCTCGTGCCGCAGACGCTGCTCTTCATCCCGCTCGCCGACATCATCCGCAACATGCAGCTCGGGAACACGCCGTGGGCGCTGATGCTGACCTACCCGACGTTCCTGATCCCGTTCTGTACCTGGCTCCTGATGGGGTACTTCAAGACCATCCCGCGGGAGCTCGAGGAGTGCGCGCGCATCGACGGCGCGACGCGCTTCGGCGCCATGGTGCGCATCATCTTTCCGGTGGCGGTGCCCGGGATCCTGTCGGCCGGCATCTTCGCGTTCACGCTGTCGTGGAACGAGTTCATCTACGCGCTCGTGTTCCTCTCGTCGGTCGAGCAGAAGACGGTGCCGGTCGGCGTCGTGTCGGAGCTGATTCGCGGCGATACCTTCTTCTGGGGCCAGCTCATGGCGGGCGCGCTGCTCGGCTCGGTGCCGGTGGCGCTCGCGTACTCGTTCTTCGTCGAGTACTACGTCGCCGGCCTGACCGGCTCCGTCAAGGGGTAGCGATGGCCGAGGTCGTCCTCACCGGCATCAACAAGTGGTACGACGGCAAGGTCCACGCCGTCAAGGACGTCAACCTGCACGCGCGCGACAAGGAATTCATGGTCTTCGTCGGCCCGTCGGGCTGCGGCAAGACCACGACGCTGCGCATGATCGCCGGGCTGGAGGAGATATCATCCGGTGAGATCCGGATCGGCGGCCGCGTGGTGAACGACCTGCCGCCGATGGACCGGGACATCGCGATGGTGTTCCAGAACTACGCGCTGTACCCGCACAAGTCGGTGTACGCCAACATGGCGTTCGGGCTGCAGATGCGGAAGTTCCCGAAGGGCGAAATAGAGAAGCGCGTCCAGGCGGCGGCCGAGATCCTCGGGATCGAATCGCTGCTCGAGCGCAAGCCGCGCCAGCTCTCCGGCGGGCAGCGGCAGCGGGTGGCGCTCGGGCGCGCGATCGTGCGCCATCCCCAGCTCTTCCTCTTCGACGAGCCGCTGTCCAACCTGGATGCGAAGCTCCGGGTGCAGATGCGCGTCGAGCTGAAGCGCCTGCACGAGCGGCTGGAGACCACCGCGATCTACGTGACTCACGACCAGGTCGAGGCGATGACCCTCGGCGACCGCGTGGTCGTGATGAAGGACGGCGTCGTGCAGCAGGTGGGCGAGCCGATGGCGCTGTACAGCCGGCCGGCCAACCGGTTCGTGGCCGGCTTCATCGGCTCTCCGGCGATGAATTTCGCCGAGGTCACGATTTCGGAGTCCGGCGGCGGGCTGTGGGCCGAGGCCTCCGGCATCCGGATCAAGGTTCCGCCCGCGAGCGCGGCAAGCCTGCGGCCGCACACCGGCAAGCGCGCGACCCTGGGCGTGCGCCCCGAGGCGCTGCGGATCGCGAACGGGTCGGATCCGGCCGAGTACCTCTTCGACGCGACGGTCGACGTCGTCGAGCCGCTCGGCTCGGAGATCCTGTTGAACCTCACCGCCGGCACGAACGCCCTGGTGGCGCGCGTCGATCCCGCCGTGAACGTGAAAACGCACGAGCGCGTGCGCCTCGCGTTCGATCCGGCGCGGCTGCACTTCTTCGACCACGCGACGGAAAGCGCGATCTAGCCGATGAGCGCGCGCTTCCGCGTCGGGCTCGTGCCCGACCTGCTCGACGCGGCCGGCAAGCCGACCTTCGGCGCCGAACCCCTCGCGGTCCTGGACGGTGCGCCAGAGATCGAGCGGGTCTGGCTGCCGGAGCGGTACACCGAGATCCCAGCGGCGCTCGCGCTCGAGTACGACGCCCTCTATCTCACCCAGGCACGGGTGACGCGCGCGTCGGTCGCGCGCGCCACCGAGGGCCGGCTGAAAGTGGTCGCGCGGCACGGCGTCGGGTACGACTCGGTCGACGTCGCCGCGATGACCGAAGCCGGCGTGATCGTCACCAACACGCCGTTCGCGATCCGGCGGCCGGTGGCGACGATCGCGATGACCTTCATCCTCGCGCTCGCGGGGCATCTTTTCACCAAGGATCGGCTGACGCGCAGCGGCCGCTGGCACGAGCGCACGAGCTACATGGGCACGGGGCTCACCGGCCGTCGGCTCGGGATCGTGGGCGGGGGCGGGATCGGCAAGGAGCTCATCCCGCTCGCACGCGCGTTCGCCCTGCGGGTGGGAGTCGCCGATCCGTACGTGCCGGCGGCCGACATCGAGAAGCTGGGTGCGACGCTCGTCCCGCTCGACACGCTGCTGGCCGAGAGCGACTTCGTGGTGATCGCCTGCCTGCTGAACGACGAGACGCGTGCGCTGATCGGTGCAGAGCGTCTCGCGCGGATGAAGCCGAGCGCCTACCTGATCAACGTCGCCCGCGGCCCGATCGTGCATGAGCCCGCCCTGATCGAAGCGCTGCGCGCGCGGCGCATCGCGGGCGCGGCGCTCGATGTGTTCACGAACGAGCCGGTCGAGAACGACAATCTCCTGCTCACACTGGACAACGTCATCGTGACGCCGCATGCGCTCTGCTGGACCGACGAGTGCTTCGGCAACATCGCGCGCGAGGGATTCGGCGGGCTAGCCTCTCTGGCGCGGGGGGTAGCGCCCGCGAACGTCGTCAACCGCGAGGTGCTCTCCCACCCGCGGGTCAACGCTTGGCTGAGGGGAAACGCCCGCACCGCCTGAGGCGGGCGCCTCTCAGCTGCGCGCGTCGGCTTCTCGCAGCGCTGCGATTCCGCTCTTCAGCGCGCTCTGGAGGAGCAGCACGTCGACGCCGTAGGCGATGATCCGGAAGCCGCGCACCCGGTAGTCGCGCGCCCAGCGCTCGTCGCCTGCCATGAACCCAGGTGTCTTGCCGTGGCGCCGGCAGGCCGCGAGCAGGGCGTCGACCGCCGCGAGATAGCGCGGATGGGTGAACTCGCCGGGGATGCCGAGGAAGTTGGTGAGGTCGAAGTGGCCGAGCCAGACGACGTCGACCCCGTGTACGGCGGCGATCGCGTCGACGTTCTCGATTCCCCTGGCGGTCTCGACCAGGCAGATCACCATCGTCCGCGCCTCCGCGCCGGCGATCTTGTCGGTGACGGCGCCGTCGGCGTAGTCGTCGTGCGCGGCGACCCCGAACGCCGCGCCGCGCCGCCCGCGCGGCGGGTAGCGGGTGCACGACACGATGAACTGCGCTTCCTCCGCCGTCTCCACCATCGGCACCATGATGCCCATCGCGCCCGCGTCGAGCGCGCGGGCGATGAAGTGATACTGGGCCGCGGGAACGCGGACGAGCGGCACGAGGTCGAGCCCGCGGCAGAGCGCGGCCTGCGCCTTCACCGTTTCCATGCCGATCCCGCTGTGCTCCATGTCGAGCAGCAGGAACTCCGCGCCGCAGGCCTTGACGATCTGCGGCAGGCCGGCGGTGAAGAACTCGAAGGCCATCGTGCCGTAGCTCGTTCCGCCCGCCGCGAGCCGCGCCTTGATCGGGTTGCTCCGCATCGGTCCGGCCGAGGAGAGAAAGGGGATCGACGATCCGAAGCGCTGAGGCGCTTCGCGGGGCTAGTAGGTTGCGCGCCCGCCGGAGATGTCGAACACGCCGCCGGTCGAGAACGCGCAGTCCTCGGAGGCGAGCCAGCAGACGAGCGCCGCGACCTCTTCCACGGCCACGAAGCGCGCCATCGGGATCTTCGCCAGCATGTAGTCGATGTGGGTCTGCGTCATCTGGTCGAAGATCGCGGTCTTCGCCGCAGCCGGCGTCACGCAGTTCACGAGGACCCCGGCCTGCGCCAGTTCCTTCCCGAGCGACTTGGTGAGCGAGATCACGCCCGCCTTCGACGCCGAATAGGCCACCGCGTTCGGGTTGCCCTCCTTACCGGCGATCGAGGCGATGTTGACGATGCGGCCGTACTTCCGCTTCGCCATGTAGGGCGCGACGCTGCGGCAGCAGAGGAACTGGCTGGTGAGGTTGACCCGCATCACCCGCTCCCATTCCTCGACCGGGTAGTCGACGGTCGGCAAGTTCAGCCCGGCGACGCCGGCATTGTTCACGAGGACATCGAGCTTGCCGAGGTCGCGGATCGCCTCCTCGGTCGCCTTCGTCACGACCGGCGCCTCGGTGACGTCCACCGCCGCGCCGCTCACCGGTCCCGGGAGCGCGGAGACCGCCTGGTCGAGGAGCTTCCGGTCGCGGTCCCAGATGCGCACCGTGGCGCCGGAATCGAGCAGGCGCTTCACGATCGCGAGTCCGATCCCCTGCGCACCGCCGGTGACGATCGCGGTGCGGCCTTTGAAGTCGAGCTGGTTCATGGCGTACCTCGGGTGTGATCGCGCGAGTATAAACTCCGCGCACGACCTATCGCATCGATGGGAACGGACGCCGCGGATGCTACGATAGCCTTCGTCGGCCCTCCAGGATTGCCCCGGCGGCGTGTTCTATCTCGATCTCTTCAAGGCGCTCGAATCGGATCGCGTTCGCTACCTCGTGGCCGGGGGGCTCGCCGTGAACCTGCACGGTGTCGCCCGGCTGACCATGGACGTCGACCTCCTGATCGCCCTGGACGCGGCGAATCTCGGCCGCTTCGTCAATGCTGCATCGCGCCTATCGCTGCGTCCGACCGTGCCGGTACCGCTGGGCGACCTCGCCGACGAGGCGAAGGTTCGCAGCTGGATCCTCGACAAGCGGATGCTGGCGTTCGCGCTCCGGCCCCCGGCGGCGAGCGACCCGATGGTCGACCTGCTCGTCCAGACACCGGTGCCGTTCGAGGCGGCCTACGCGAGACGGGTCGAGAAGGTCGTCGCCGGCGTCACGGTGCCGGTCGCCTCGATCGAGGATCTGATCACGATGAAGTCCGGCACGGGCCGCGCGAAGGATGCGTCGGACATCGCGGCGTTGCGCGCCCTTCGAACACAGGAAGGATCGGACAAGTGAATCCGGATCCGGGCGAGATCGATTACGTCTACGAGCTCACGGCAGAGGAGCTGCGGTACTCGGCGGGCCTCGACGATCTCGCGCGACTCACTTGGCTTGATCAGGCGCGCCGGTTCACGCTGCTCGCGCGCGAGGCGGAGACCACGGTGTACCACGACGGGAAGCCGGTCGGCTCGTGCGCCCCGCCTTCCGGCGCTGAGGGTACGCGGTTACCGGATGCCACCTGCTGACTGCGCAGGAGTCCGCGCATGTCCCGCCGCATTGCGCTGATCCACGCCGTCCGCGTCGCGATCCAGCCGGTCGAAGAGGCGTTCGCGCGGCACTGGCCGGACGCGGCGCGCATGAACCTGCTCGACGACTCGCTCTCGCGTGATCGTACCCGCGACGGCCGGCTCACGCCCGCGATGTTCCAGCGCTTCGTCATGTTGACGGACTACGCGCTCTCGACCGGCGCGGACGGGATCCTCTTCACCTGCTCGGCGTTCGGGCCGGCGATCGAAGCCGCCCGCGAGGGCCGGAAGGTTCCGGTCCTCAAACCCAACGAGGCGATGTTCCGCGAGGCGCTCGGGCGTGGCCGACGGCTCGGACTCCTCGCGACGTTCGCGCCCAGCGTGCCGTCGATGGAGGAGGAGTTCCGCGAGGTGGCCCGCGCGGCGGGGCACACGGTCGAGCTGCGCTCGGTCTGCGCGCCCGAGGCGATGTCGGCCCTCGATGCGGGCGACGGCGCAACCCACGACCGGCTGGTCGCCGAGGCGGCGCCGCAGCTCGCCGGTTGCGACGCCGTGATGCTCGCGCAGTTCTCGACGGCGCGGGCTCTCGCGGCGGTCTCCGCTGTGCTCGACTGCCCTGTGCTCACGAGCCCGGACAGCGCGGTGCTTTGGCTGCGCCGGGCGGTGACCGAGGCCTGATGCGGTTCTTCTCTCATCGGCGCCGCCCCGTCCATCTCGGCCCGTTCCCGCTCGAGCGGCTGCCGCGTGCTGGCGATATCGCCGGCGCGAAGACCGGCACATTGCCCGCTGATCCGAATCCGGCCGGCGAAGACGGCGTGGCGCACGCGGTGCCCGAGTACCAGCAGCTCTTTGCGCGCTTTCTCGACGGCAAGGTCGCGCCGTCAAAGGCGCCGATTCCCGACGATCCGGTCGTCCGCGCACACAATCTGAAGGCCGCGGCGTACTTCCTCGACGTTGCACAGGCGGCGACCTGCGAGATCCCCGCTGACGCCTGGCTGGCCGGTGATCGTCCGGCGCACACGCACGCGCTGGTGTTTCTCGTGGAGTTTGGCCGGGAGCCGCTGGCGGGCGATCCCGGCGAGGCATGGATCCGCGGGTCGCAGGTCGCACGCGGCGATCTGCGCGCCGCCGAGGTCGCCGTAGTGATGTCCGGATATCTGCGCAACATGGGCTACGTCGCGCGCGGCCATGTTACGGGCACGGCCCTCGTGGACATCGGTCGGCTGGTCGTCCAGTCGGGCCTCGCTCGCGTCGAGAACGGTGTCCTCGTCAATCCCTATCTTGGCCGCCGGTTCCGCGCCGCGGCCGTGACGACCGACTACGCTGTCGCCGCGGATTCGCCGCTCGCACCGAAGACGCTCGGCAATCGCTGGCGAAGCCACGGCCCCGCCTGGTGGCTCGGCGCGGGTGGGGCGCGCCCGGGCTGGGCACGCCTCGAAGGCGGCCTCGCGAACCCCCGCCGGCCGCTCCATCTCGGTTCGGCACCAATGGAGAAGATCAGGCGCGTGCCCGAGCCGACCACGCTCGTGCTCGGGGACGAGATCGTGCGCCAGCCCAAGCGTGCGAACTTCTTCACCCGCGCGCTCATGGGCGATCTCGGAGACAAGCCGAAGCGCGAGCGCCTGCGCTTCGCGACCAAGAACCCGTACGCGTTCGCGATGACGCCGCTCATCCGGGAAATGGTGCCGATGCAGGGCGGCGAGACCGCGTCGCGCCGGCGCGAGCTCGCGGACGCGAGCGCCAACGCCGATGCGATCAAGGCGCTCGGCTACTGCCTCGGCGCCGATCTGATCGGGATCTGCGAAGCCTCGCCCTGGATGTGGTACTCGCACTACGACGACGGCCGGCCGATCGAGCCGTACCACAAGTACGCCGTAGTCATGCTGATCGACCAGGGCTTCGAGACCATGGAGGGCGCCTCGGGCGATGACTGGATCTCCGGGGCGCAGTCGATGCGCGCGTACCTGCGGGGCGCGGAGATCGCCGGCGTGATGGCCGCGCACCTGCGCCGCCTCGGCCATCCGGCCCGCTCGCAAACCAACGCCGACTCGGACATCCTGCAGATCCCGCCGACGCTGATGGCGGGCCTCGGCGAGCTGTCACGCATCGGCGAGCTCGTGCTGAGCCCGTTCGTCGGCCCGCGCTTCAAGACGGTCGTGCTCACCACGAGCCTCCCGCTGGCGGTGGATCTCCCGATCGACTTCGGCCTCCAGGACTTCTGCGAGCAGTGCAACAAGTGCGCGCGCGAGTGCCCCTGCGCCGCGATCCCGTTCGGGCCGAAGGTGATGTTCAACGGCTACGAGATGTGGAAGCCCGACGTCGAGAAGTGCACGAAGTACCGCGTCAACAACGCCAAGGGGTCGGCGTGCGGGCGCTGCATGAAAACCTGCCCGTACAACACCGAGGGGCTCCTTACGCACCGGCTGTTCCTCTGGCTCGCGATCCACGTCCCCTGGACCCGCCGCTGGATCGCGCGCCTCGACGACAAGGTCGGGAACGGCTCGATCAACCCGGTCAAGAAGTGGTGGTTCGACCTCGAGATGGTCGACGGCGTTTCGGTGCTGCCGAAAGGCGTGAACGCGCGCGGGCTCGACCTCGAGGCGGCGAAGCGTGCGAAGGGCCAGACGCTCGCGTTCTTCCCGCCGTCGGTGTCGCCGCCCCCCGGGGCGAAGGAGCCCCTCGAGCCGGATCGCGCTGCCGGCATCAGGGCGTACGCCCAGGCGGAGACGCCCGCACAGGCGCGGGCACGGCTCGCGCGACGCTGACTCGGCCGCGAGCGCGTCCGGCGCCGAATCCACGCGGCGCCGCGGTGCGTATCTGGCACCGTGGCGCGGCTCGGATGGCTTCCCTTGACTGCTGCCGTCTTGCTCGGCGGGATGGCGCAGCTCGCGCCCGCCGCGCCGCTGTCGGACAAGGATGTGGCCCGGGTGTTCGGGTTGCTCGCCCCCCACGCTGACACCGCGACGCGCCAGCGCGCGATCCGGGAGGTCGCGGGCGCGCGCGACGCGCGCTTCATCGCACCGCTGATCGACCAGATGCGGTTCGTCGGCTCGCGCGACGAGCTTCTCCTCATCGTCGAGACGCTCAAGCTGCTCGCGGGGGCGGATGCCCCGGCTGCCAACTGGGCGGACATGGTGGTTTGGCTCGGAAGCCGCCCGGACCTCAGGCCGCCGCCCGGCTACGTCGGCTGGAAGGGCGAGCTGCACGCCGCGATCGACCCGCGCTTCGCCGAGTTCCTGCGCGAGGGCGTGCCCGCCAGCGTCCGGATCGAAGAGGTACAGTGGGGCGGGGTCCCGGTCGACGGCATCCCGGCGCTCGTGAACCCGCGGATGTCGCCAGCGCGTGCAGCGACCTGGCTCGACGACCGCGACGCGGTATTCGGCGTGAGCGTCAACAGCGACCATCGCGCCTATCCGCTGCGGATTCTCGACTGGCACGAGATGGCGAACGACGTGGTCGGCGGAAAGCCGGTCGCGCTGGCCTACTGCACGCTCTGCGGGTCGGGGGTCCTCTACGACGCGACCGCCGCCGGGCGCCGGTTCGAGTTCGGCTCCTCGGGGTTCCTGTTCCGCTCGAACAAGCTGATGTACGACCGCCAGACGCGCACGCTCTGGAACCACCTGAGCGGCGAGCCGGTCATCGGGCCGCTCGTGGGGAGCGGTATCCGGCTCGAGCGGCTCCCGGTCGTGGTGACCTCCTGGGGCGAGTGGAAGCGGGAGCATCCCGACACCAGGGTCGTCGACATCGACACCGGCCACAACCGACCCTACAACGCCGGCGCGGCGTACGGCGCCTACTTCGCGAGCCCCGGAACGATGTTCCCGGTGTGGCAGAAGAGCCGGGCGCTGCCCGAGAAGGCGCGCGTGTTCACCCTGGTCCTCGACGGGCAGACGAAAGCGTATGCGCTCGAGGCGCTCGACCGCGCGGGCGGCCTGCTCAACGACACGTTCGCCGGCAAGCCGCTCGTGGTGCACTACCGCGATGCGGTCGGCCCGGTGCCGTTGCCGGCGAGCTGGCGTGCGGCGCTGGCGGAGGTCGGGCGCCGGCCGATCCCTTTAGCGAACGATCTCGCGCTGTTCGACGCGCGCGCCGCGATCGCGCGCCAGCCCGCACTCGTGCGCGATCTCACCGCGGAGGTGCTGCTCGCGATGCCGACGGCGACCCGGCTGCCGCTCCTCGACGACTTCACCGCCGACGCCCGGCACGCGCCACTGCGGGGCGAAGACCTGATCGACCCGCGGCTTCGCAACGAGGTGGCGAGCCGCGGCCTGATCGGCGACACGCGCGCCTACGAGCGCGGCAGCCATCGTTTCCGCCCCGGCGGCTCGCGCGATACCCTCCTGGACGAGCGCGGCGCGGCGTGGCGCGCGACCGACGACGCGTTGGTCGGCCCCGGCGGCGAGCGGCTCCCGCGCCTCTCCGGACAGCTCGCCTACTGGTTCGGGTGGTTCGCTTTCTTCCCGAAGACCGAGCTCTACGGCGGGGAGCCGGCGCGATGACAAGCGTCGCCGGCTCGCGCTGCTACGATTGCCGTCAACTCCAATGGAGGTTTGCGATGCGTCGCATGGTACTCGCCGCTCTGCTCGTCCTGCCCGTCGCGCTGCTCGCCCCGGCGCAGGCCGCGGACGGTCTCACCGCCGTCAAGAGCCCGCATCCGGTGAAGGAAACGATCGACCGCCTCGAGGCCGCAGCGAAGGCCCGGAACCTCGTGATCTTCGCGCGCGTCGACCACGCCGCCGGCGCCCAGAAGGTCGGCCGGACCCTCCGCCCGACCGAGCTTCTGATCTTCGGCAACCCGCAAGGCGGCACGCCCTTCATGGAGTGCGCACAATCGGTCGGGATCGATCTGCCGCTGAAGGTGCTCGCGTGGCAGGACGACGCGGGCCAGGTCTGGCTCGGCTACAACGAGCCGCAGTTCCTTGCGGCGCGTCACGGCGTACCGAACTGCGCGGTGGTCCCGAACCTGAAGAAGGCGCTCGAGGGCCTCGCCGCCGAGGCGACGAAACCCTGAGCCGAAGAACAGGGAGTGATATACCGCATCCGGGTGGTCCCGATGCTTGCGCGCAGTCGGCGCTCTCGCCCGAGTGCGCCGCCGGGCTAGCGCCCGGCACAGCTGCGGAGGGCGGCGGTCTAAGCCGCTCGCATGCGTCTCAGGTTCTCACGCGCGCGATGAAATCGGCGAGCCCTGCGCCGATCTCGTGCGGACAGTCCTCCTGGGCATAGTGCTTCGCCTTCACGGTGATCTCCGTCTGGTTCGGCCAGCCACGGCAGAACTCGCGCGCCGCGCCGGTCAGGCCGTGGCCGAGCTCGGCGTTGATGAGCAGCTTCGGCAGGTGCGCGCTCGTCGCGAGCCAGTCGCTGTAGCGCTTGACGAGCGCGTGATTGTCGGCGGGCTCGCCGTCGAACGGGATCTCGCGCGGCCATTGCAGCGTCGGTCGGCGGGACTCGCCCGGCTCGAGGTACGGCGCGCGATAGACCGCTTTCTCTTCTTCGCTCAGCGCCCGCAATACACCGAACTCGAAGAGCATCCGTTCGACGAAGAAGTTCTCCTCGAGCACCATCCGCTCGCCCTCGGATCCGCGGAGCGCCCTGAAGATCGGCTGCCGCTCGGGCGGCAGATCCGACCACGAGCGCGGACGCACCATCGCCTCCAGGTAGGCGATGCCCGAGACCTCGTCTGGGAACCGGCAGGCGCGGTAGAAGCCGAGCGCCGCGCCCCAGTCGTGGACGACGAGGATCAGGTCGCGCCGCAGATCGAGCGCCTCGAACCACGCGTCCAGATACGCGATGTGGTCGCCGAAGCGGTACGCGCGGCTCGGCGACGGGCTCGACCGGCCCATGCCGACCAGATCGGGGGCGAGGCAGCGCCCCAGCCCTGCGGCGTAGGGGATGATGTTTCGCCAGAGATACGACGAGGTGGGATTGCCGTGTAGGAAGACGACCGGGTCCCCGCTGCCGACGTCGACGTAGGCCATCTCGGCGTCGAGCACGCGCACGCGCTCGCGCCGGTAGGGAAACGCCGCCGAGATCGGCCTGGCAGTCATCGTCGGTGGGGTCGCAGGTCGGTCGAGCGCGGGCGGGCCTACCCCACCCGCCCCGCTCGTCGGTGGTCGGCTACTTCCGTGCCTTCACGGACTCGACCACGGTGAAGGCTACGGCTTCGCGGTCTCTAGAACTTTCGCAAACGCCAGAAAGTCCTTGACCTGCCAGTCGGGAACGTACCCGTAGGGTTCAAGCGGCTCGTTCCATCGGTCGATCCACGCGGTCCGGAAGCCCATGCCCTTGGCACCGAATACATCGAACTGGTTCGAGGTCACGTAGATGACTTCGGAACGGTCGAGGCCCATCACCTCGATCGCCTTGAGATAGATGCCTCGCTGAGGCTTGTACAGACCGAACGTCTCGGAAGTGAAATACGCGTCCCACTTGAACCGGCCCAACAACGATTTCTTGAGCACTCCGAGACTGAGCTGCGTGTGAGGCACCAGCTTGTAGCCAAGCTCCCTCATCTTCTGCAGTCCCGGCATGACATCCGGGTAGACATCGAGCTCCCCCAGCAACGGGAGAACGCCTGCCGCAACGGACGGGTCAAGGTCCAATTTCTGTGACTTGGCGAGCGCCATCGTGGATCTTGTAGCGAGTTCCTCGAGCGGGATGAAGCCGCTGCCGATCATGGTGTTGTACATCATGTAGAAGAACAGCTTCGTTCGCCAGGGAATCCAGAACGATTTTCCGTCGATCTTTATCCCCCGCTCCGAGAAGTACTTGGTCATCTTGTCGGGCATGGTGGACCAGTCCAGGATGGTTCCACCCACATCGAAGAAAATGGCCTTTGCGGCCGCCGCATTGGTCAGCCCGGGCATCAAGACGCCGGTTCCGAGCGTCGCCGCCAGCGCCGCCCCTGCGCCGGTCACCTTGACCACGTCCCGCCGCGTTACTGGTTGTCGCTTGTGCTGTTCCATTTTCCCTCTCCTTTGTATCGGCCCGTCAGCAGTGGCGGGCGACCATGCGGTGGACGCCATTTCGTCGCCATAGCGTCTCCTTGCATATACCCCGCGCCGGACGATCAGCGTGGGCCGCCGCCGCTCGACCGAAGGTGCTTCCCCGCCTGCCACCCGTGCGGGGCGAGGTGCTTCTCGCCGACCTCGATCGGCTCGGCCTCGAGCGGCGTCGCCATCGTGTCGTTCCAGCGGTTGAGGAAGCCGAACGTGGCGATGACCGCGACGATCTCGACCACCTGCGTGTCGTTCCAGTGCTTGCGCAGCTCGGCGAACATCTCGTCGGTCACGTCGTTCGGCACCGAGCTGGCGGCCAGCGCGAAGTCGAGCGCGACACGCTCCCCTTCGGAATACAGCGGGCTCGATCGGTACTCCCAGACCGCCGCGAGCTTCGCCTCGTCGACGCCGAAGCGCATCGCGCCACCGGCGGTATGCGCCATGCAATACCGGCAGCCTGCCGCGCGGCTCGCAACGTGAGCGATCAGGCGCTTGAAGCCTCGGTCCACCTGCGCGTCCGGGTCGGCGTTGATCGCCGCGCTGAGCTGGGCGAAGGCGCGCGCGATGTTGGGCTTGCGCTGCATGATGAGCACGCTGTTCGGGATGAAGCCGAGCGCCTTCTCGTAGACGGCAAAGACCTCTTTCAGCTCGGGCGCTGGGGGCAGCGGCGCGAGCCGCGGCGCGGGCTTGACGCGTTGATCCATGGCAGTCTCCTCGGGTTTCCGGCTCAGGCTTCGCCGCGCGCCGGGTAGTTCTTGCTGATCGCGAAATCGATCGCCTGCGCGATCTCGTTGAAGTGCGGCCGCGCGAACGGCATCGTCGAGATCGATGCCCAGTACAGCGTGCGGTCGGGCTTTACCAGGAAGAGCCCCGGCTCGGCGAAGAGCGGCGGCTCCTCGACTCCGGCCGACGTGACGCCCCGGCTGGTCGAGATGTACAGCCCCCACTCGCGCGCCTTTTCGATCGAGACGCCGTAGCCGATAGTGAGCTTCGGCAGCCCCCATTGGGTCTTCGCCTGCTCCGCGCGCTCCTTCGGGTCGGTGCTCGTGATCACGGTCGACACGCCACGCTTCGTGAAGTCATCGATCATGCCGTTCAGCTCGGACGTGTAGCGGCGGCACACCGGGCAGTGCAATCCCCGGTAGACGACGACCATGGTGAAGTTCTGCGGCTGCTGCGCTGCGAGCGACCAGCGGCCGCCGTCGAGGGTGTCGAACTCGAGCGCGGGTGCGGGCTGTCTCGGCTTGATCGCCATGGGAGGCTCCTTGGTCGGCTGCGCGGTGTTATGAATCGATCAGTCCATAATGAGCCAACCCGACTCACCTGTCCAGCGCGCGCAGCATCACCCCCGCGATGTCGTCGAGCGCGGCGCGGTCCGGGTTGGCCTTGCCGACCAGACGCAAACCTTGGATCCCGGCGGTGAAAAAGCGCGCCAGTGCGCCGACGTCGGCGGTCCGCACGATCTCGCCGCGCGCCTTGGCGCGGCCCAGCGCGTCGCGAAACGCGGTCTCGATCCGCTCCAGGCTGCGGCGAACGCGGGCGGCCGCTTCGCGATCGTCGCGAGCGAGCTCCGCAGCACAGTTGCCGATGAAGCAGCCGCGGCGGCCGGGGCCGGCGACGATGTCGTCGATGAGGCGGGCGATGAACCCGGCGATCGCCTCGCGGACCGGTACCGGGCGCGTCAGCGCCTCATTGAGCCGCGCTGCCGATCCCTCCTCGTAACGGGCGAGCGCGTCTAGATAGAGGCCATGCTTGTCGCCGAAGGCTCCGTAGAGACTCGATCGGCCGAGGCCGGTCGCCGCGCAGAGGTCGTCGAGCGAAGTCGACTCGTAGCCCTTGGCCCAGAAAACCTGCATCGCGCGCTCGAGCGCAGCATCGAGATCGAACTCGCGGGGGCGGGCCATATGCGGAGCCTGGAGTCGGGAGGCAGGCGAGTTCCGTACTCTACGGTACAGAATGGGCTCGCGCAAGGGCGAGCTTCGGTCTAGGGTAGGAGCACGCTCGCGCCGATCGTCCGGCGCGCTTCGAGATCGAGGTGCGCGCGGGCGGCCTCGGCGAGCGGGTAGCGCTGCCGGATGTCCACCTTGAGCGCGCCGCGCGCCACCATGTCAAACACGTTCCCGGCGATCTCGCGCAGGTCCCGCGGGTCGGCCGTGTAGTGGAACAGCACCGGGCGCGAGAACCTCGCCGATTTCGCCGACAGCGCCGACAGTGCGGGCGGGTCGGGCGCCCCGGACGACTCCCCGTAGCTCACGAGATGGCCCTTGAGCGCAAGCGCTTCGAGCGAGCCCGCGAGCGTGTCCTTGCCGACGGCGTCGTAGATCACGTCCGCGCCGCGGCCGCCGGTGATGTCCCGAACGCGCGCGACGAAGTCGCCGGCGGCGGTCACGATCGGATGGTCGCAGCCGGCGGCGCGGGCGGCGCGCGCCTTCTCCTCGCTCGACACGGTGCCGATGACGGTCGCGCCGAGGTGCTTCGCCCACTGGCATAGGAGCGAGCCCGCCCCCCCCGCCGCCGAATGCACGAGCACGGTGTCGCCGCGTTGCACCCGGTGCACCCGCTGAAGCAGATACTCCGCGCTCATCCCCTTGAGCATCAACGCGGCGGCGGTCTCGTCGTCGATCGCGTCCGGCAGCACGACGAGCTGGTCGGCCTTCATCGTCCGGTACTGCGCGTACGCGCCCACCGGCGGGCAGGCGTACGCCACGCGATTGCCAGGTTGGATCCCGGTCACGCCGGGGCCGACGTCGAGGACCTCCCCCGCCGCTTCCATCCCCGGGGTGCCGGGCGGCGAGAGGAGCGGATAGAGGCCAGCCCGAACGTACACGTCGATGTAGTTGACGCCGATCGCCGTCTGGCGCAGCCGGACTTCGCCCGGGCCGGGCGGCGCCACCTGGATCTCGCGCCACTTCAGCTCATCGGCGCCGCCATGGCGGTCGATCACGATCGCGTGGCCCCGGATTGCGCCGCGCGTCGACTGCCTCGGCGCCGGCGCGTTGGCGGGGCGCGACTGGCGCAGGTACGTCCGCAGCGCCTCGAACCCGGCCTCGTACACGCCGTTGCCGACGAGCTCGGCGAACTCGTGCTCGCGGCCCCGTGGCGCCTCGAAGGTCGATTGCCAGTGCCAGAACGTCCGGTTGCCGTCGGTCACGCGCTTCAGCTGCACCGTCGCGACGTAGCGACGCATCGGCAGCGTCGCATCGAGGATGCAGTAGGTGGAGATGTGATCCTCGTCGGAGAGCCCGAGCAGCTGCTCCCGGAGGCGGTTGCCGTCCTTCAGCGTGAAGCTGCGCACGCAGCCCACCTGGTCGGACGCCTCGCCGTTCTCGATCGCCGACTCGGCGATGACCGGATGCCAAGCGGTGTGGCTGTTGAAGTCGCGCAGCACCGCCCACACACGCTCGATCGGCGCGTCGATGATCGCCGACCGCGTGACCCGGATCACCGGACGAGCTGCTTGAGCGAGTTGAACGCCGTCTGGAACACGCCTTGCCCGATCGACTGCGCCAGGTCACGCTCGCGCTCCGGCGCGCAGTCGAACTCCGCCCACCATTCGGCGAAGGTGCGGTTGCCGTCGGTGACCGGCGTGAGCTTGAGCGTGGCGACGTAGTTCTGCACCCCCATCGGGCTTTCGAGGATCGAGTAACTGCACTGGAAGTCGAAGTCCGAGAGCGTCAGCAGCTGCTCGCGGATGACGCCGCCGTCCTTGAGGCGGAAGTTGCGGATGCAGCCGACCTTGTCGGCCGGCAGCCCGCCCTCGATCCGCGACTCGGCCACGAACGACGTCCACTTCGGCAGGCCGTTGAAGTCGCGGATCTGCGCCCAGACGGAATCCGCCGGGGCGTCGATGACGCTGGAGGCGTAGACCTTGATCATCTTTGCGTTGGTGCTACTCCCGCCCGGTTCCGCTCTTGACCGGCGCATCCGCGAGCGCCGGCGCGCCGCCGCCCTGCCGATCGAGGAGGCCCCGCGCGAGCTTGCCGACGTCGCCCGAGTCGATCCCGATCTCCCGGAGGAGCTGATCGACGAGCGGCGCCTGGGCGCGATAGCGCAGCGCCGAGTTGACGACGTTGTCCGCGAAGCTGCCGCCGCCGTCGAAGCCCTCCGACCGGCCGCCGCCGCCGCCGCCGAGACCGTCGACCTGCAGGATCTTGATGCCTTCGATCCGCTCCAGCGGTCGCCCGGATTCGCGGATGATCGCTTCCATGTTGTCGATGAGCCGCAGCCGCATCGCGGACATCCGCGCGTCCGGCGTCAGCAGGTTCGCCGCCTGATTCATCAGGCGCTGGCCCTCGGCCTCGACCTCGTGGCGAATGCGTGCCGCGAGCGCGCGGATCTTCTCGGCATCGGCCGAGGCCTCGGCCTCGGCGCGCACTGCCGCGCCGCGGTCGTTCGCCGCCGACTTCTCGGCCTGGGCGGCGACCTTGAGCCGCAGCGCGTCGCGCTCGGCCTCCTGCGCCGCCGAGATCAGATCGATGCGCTTGCGCCGCTCGGCCATCTCGGTCTCGCGCGCGGTGAACACGCGCTCCTCCTCAGTTGCGGCGAGCGCCCGGGCCTTGTCGGCCGCGGCCTGCGCCTCGGACTGGGCCTTCGACTGCTCGGCGAAGGCGATGGCGCGGCCCTGCTCGGCGAGCTCGATCGTCTTGCGCCGCTCGATCTCGAGCGCCTGGACGTCGCGCTCCCGTCCGATCCGCTCCTCCTCGACCGCGCGTTCGGAGAGGATGCGGGCCCGGTCGATCGCCTCGCGCGAGGCGATCTGCGCGCGCTCGGCTTCCTGCTCCTTGTCCGCGCGCTCGCGCGCCACGTCGGCGCGCTGCCCCGCGCGCTTGACCTCGAGCTCGCGCTCCTGCGTGAGCCGCGCGTATTCGAGCTCGCGGTCGATGTCGAGCGCCTGCCGCTCGGTCTCCAGGTTCTTGTTGCGGATCTGGATCATCGTGTCCTGCTCGATGTCGTTGCGGACCTTCTTGCGGCGCTCGATCTCGTCGGTGAGCCGCGTCAGGCCCTCGGCGTCGAAGGCGTTGGACGGGTTGAAGAACTCCATCGCCGTCTGGTCGAGCTGCGTGAGCGACACTGTCTCCAGCTCCAGGCCGTTCTGCAGCAGGTCGGCGGCGACGACGCCGCGCACGCGCTTCACGTACTCGCCGCGCTTCTCGTGCATCTCTTCCATCGTCATCTCGGCGGCGACGGTGCGCAGCGCGTCGACGAACTTGCCCTCGACCAGCTCCTTCAGCGCGTCGGGCTGCATCGTGCGCTGGCCGAGCGTCTGCGCGGCCGCGGCGATGGCGTCGACGGCCGCCTGGACGCGGACGTAGAACTCGGCGACGACGTCGACCCGCATCCGGTCCTTGGTGATGAGCGCGCGCTCGCGGCCGCGCGAGACCTCGAGCCGCAGCGTGTTCATGTTGACCGGGATCACCTCGTGGACGATCGGCAGCACGAGCGCGCCGCCGTTCATCACCACCTTCTGTCCGCCGAGGCCGGTGCGCACGAACGCCCGCTCCTTGGACGAGCGGAGATACAGCCAGTGCAGGAGCCAGACGACGATCGCGACGACGATCGCGACGCCGATGAGCCCCAGGATGAACGTTCCGAATTGGGCGCCGGTCATGATTGTCTCCTCCTTGCTTCCGTAACTGGATTCCCCTGGCGCCGGATCGCCTTGAACCGGCGCGTGGTCTCGGTCAGCGCGGTCTCCGCCGGCAGCCGCTCCATGCTGGAGGCGCCGTAGAAGCCGTGGCACTGCGGGCAGGCGGCGAGGATGTAGGCCGCGTCCTCGGGCCGCGCGATCGGCCCGCCGTGGCACAGGACGATCACGTCCTTGCGCACCTTCAGCGCCGCCTCCGCCCAGCGGCTGATGAGCGACGCGCAGTCGGCGAGCTTCAGCGCAGTCTCCGCCCCGATTGCGCCGCCGGCCGTCAGGCCGAGATGGCAAACGATGACGTCCGCCCCGGCGTGCGCCATGTCCGTCGCGTTCTCCTCCGAGAATACGTAGGGCGTCGTGAGGAGATCGAGGTCGTGCGCCGCGCGGATCACGTCGACCTCGAGGCCGTAGCCCATGCCGGTCTCCTCGAGCTGGGCACGGATCACGCCGTCGAAGAGGCCCACGGTCGGGAAGTTCTGCACGCCCGAGAAGCCGAGCGCGATGAGGCGGCGCAGGAAGTGATCGGTGATCATGAACGGATCGGTGCCGTTGACGCCGGCGAGCACCGGGGTCCGCTTCACGACCGGCAGCACCTCGCGCGCCATCTCGAGCACGATCTCGTTCGCGTTGCCGTAGGCCATCAGCCCCGCGAGCGAGCCGCGCCCCGCCATCCGGTACCGCCCCGAGTTGTAGATCACGATCAAGTCGATGCCGCCGGCCTCCTCGCACTTGGCCGAGAGCCCGGTGCCGGCGCCGCCGCCGATGATCGGCTCGGACCGCGCGATCATGCCGCGGAACCGCTCGAGGATGTCCTTGCGCGCGATGCGTGGCATCGGTGCTCAGACCCGCAGCGCGCGCACGCCGGAGGGCTGCGCTGGCGCGATCTCGTTGAACGCGGCGACCAGCGCATCGGCGAACGCCCGGTCGTTCAGGTGATGCGGCAGCCGGACGAGCCGGCGGTTCGCACCGCTCCGGAAGCTCGCCGCGATCGTGTCGAAGAGCCGCTTGTCCGCCGCCGGATCCCAGAACGGCCGGTCGGGCGCGTCGACCCCGGAGACGCCGCCTTCCGGGATGAGGAAGCGCACCGGCCCCGCCATGCGATTCAGCTTGTCGACGATGAATCGGCCGATCCGCTCGTTCTCCTCCGCGGTCGTCCGCATCAGCGTGACGTTCGGGTTGTGCCGGTGCAGCTTGCGGGTCCGGAACCGCTCGGGCACGGTGTCCATTGCCCAGAAGTTCACCATGTCGAGCGCGCCGCACGAGCCGACGTAGGGGATGTGCGCGCGGATCATCGCATCGAAGCGCTCCGGTCCGGCCGAGAGCACGCCGCCGACGATCTCGTCGGCGACCTCGGTCGTGGTGACGTCGATCACCCCGGCGAGGAGCCCGGAGTCGACGAGCTTCTCCATCGACTGCCCCCCGGTGCCGGTGGCGTGGAACACCAGGCAGTCGTAGCGTTCCTCGAGCTGCTTCGTGACCGCCTGAACGCACGGGGTCGTGAGGCCGAACATCGTGAGCCCGAGCGCCGGCTTCGTCGTGGTCTCGCCCGTGCCGGGGCGCGCGTAGGCGATCATGCCGGCGAGGGCGTGCGCGGCGTTCGCGAGCACCCGCTCCGAGATGCGGTTGATCCCGGAGACGTCGGTCACCGAGTACATCATGCAGATGTCCGACGGGCCGACGTAGGGCCGCACGTCGCCCGAGGCGACGGTGGACACCATCACCTTCGGAACGCCGATCGCGAGCCGCCGCATCGCCGGCGTGGCGAGCGCCGTGTTGCCCGACCCGCCGGCCGAGATCAGACCGCCGAGATCGCGGCGCCGGACGACGAACTGTTCGAACGCGACCGCCATCTCGGCGATCGCCGAGCCGCGGTCGCCGGTGAACACCGCCCGCTCGCCCTTGGGGTGATGGCGCGCGACCTCGCGCGGATGCACCATCGCCGGCGACGGCTTCCCGGAAGTCGAGAGGTCGACCGTGACCGTGCGCAGCCCGAGCTTGTCGAGGCAGTTGCGCAGGTAGAAGAGCTCGCGCCCCTTGGTGTCGAAGGTGCCCGCGACGTAGGCGGCGCGTTCGACCGTCGCCGCGACCGGGAACTCGAGGACCCGCCCGTCGCGGCCGCTGTCCGCGATCGCCGCGGCGGCGTCGGCGAGCGAAGGCGGCTCGGGCGTCGGCTCGGCGCGCGCCTCGACCAGCCGGTCGCGCGGCCGCGATTGCGGATCGGCAGCGTTCCAGCGGGTGAACGCGCGCACGGCGCGCTCCTCGCCGGTCTCGCGCGCTGCAGCCGGGGCCGCGTCGTCCCCCGACCGCCTCACGGTGAAGACCCGTACATCGCCGGCGTCCGGCTCGGGCGCCGCCGCCGCGCTTTCCGGTGCGGCCTCGTCGCCGTTCTCCTCCTCGGCGGCGGCGCGCACGCCGAGCAGCCGTTGCTGCAGCTCGCGGTCGGCCGCGAGCTCGGAGGCCGGCATCGAGCGCGCGATGCGGCCGTTCACCATCACGTCCACGGTGTCGGCGACCTCGATCGCCACCCCGAGGTTCTGCTCGATCAGCAGCACCGAGATCTCGCCGTCCGCGGCGAGCCGCTTCAGCATGTCGGCGACCTGCCGGACGATCACCGGCGCGAGGCCCTCGGTCGGCTCGTCCATCACCAGCAGCCGCGGGTTGAAGAGCAGGGCGCGCCCGATCGCGAGCATCTGCTGCTCGCCGCCGGAGAGCTCGGCGCCGCCGTTCCCCTTGCGCTCGGCGAGCCGCGGGAAGACCTGGTAGATGCGCTCGACCGTCCAGGCGCCGCGATTCCCCTTGACGGCGAGCCGCAGGTGCTCGTCGACCGAGAGCGACGGCCAGACCCGGCGGCCCTGCGGCACGTAGCCGACGCCGCGGTCGTTGATCGCGTGGGACGCGAGCCCGAGGATCTCTTCGCCGGCGAGCCGGATGCTGCCGGTCGCAGCGACGAGGCCGGTGACCGCGTTGCAGAGCGTCGTCTTGCCCATGCCGTTGCGGCCGACGACGGCGAGGACGCCGTGGTCGAGCGTGAGCGACACGCCCTGCAGCGCGTGCGCGCGGCCGTAGTACACGTCGAGGTTCTCGATCTGCAGGATCGGCCCCGAGGTCCGCTGGCGGCGGTCGCGAGAGAACCAGGCCATCTCAGTGCACCGTTCCCATGTAGATCGCCTGCACATCGGCGTCGTCCTCGATCTCGGCGGGC
>Ga0209342_10000784_pt1 | contig 36767 bp, 33 predicted proteins | sample RifCSP16_2_FD_184023 | JGI IMG/M metagenome (GOLD analysis project Ga0209342, IMG submission 184023) | Soil microbial communities from Rifle, Colorado - Rifle CSP2_sed 16_2 (SPAdes) (version 2) | ecosystem: Environmental > Terrestrial > Deep subsurface > Rock core/Sediment | place: Rifle...
GCGAAGGGCCCGTCGGCGGCGAACGTTCAGCCGGCTTAAGCGTCAAGCACTGCGCAAGCAGGTTTGAGATCAGGACCTCGCCGGGTGGCGAGGTCTTTTTTTTTACATGGCGCGGATTATCCGGGCCACCCCGGCCGTTAACTTTTTTTGTGGGGCCGTGTTGTGGGTTCTACCGCCCCGATACGAGTCGCAGCTACTCAATCAGTCCCTCCGGCTTTATCGCTGTTCGCACCGCCGGGCGGGCGGCGATGCGGGCTATTTAAGCCCCGAGCGCGGACCACCGGCTAGGACGATGTAAGTCGGTTCTCATGCGACGCTGAAGCGCCCAGCGGCGGTATTCCCGGCGCGCCTGCCTGTGCCGTGCATGGCACACAGGTGGCCGGCCCAGGGCCACACCGCTCCGCGACGACCGGCCCGCGCGTTCAGGAGGGAGCGGCGGCACGGTGCGTCGCTGCGCGAATTACGGATCGCGGCGCTAAAAGTAAGTTTGAGCCCTGCCGGGGCCACGATCCTCCCCCAAGAACCTCACACCAAACAACGGATAATGGACGTAAGTCCTTGTTTGGCGGCGTTGCGCGCCATTCTTGCCGATTGTTTTCCGTTTTGGCATAGAACTTGAATCATCCCTGGCATCTTTGGCGGATAAGCCCAGTAAGGATGCCCAAGCGATGAACCCCAGAGTCGTATTGCTCGACGATGACCCGGATAATCTGACCGCGCTGGAGCAGATGCTGCACGCGATCGAAGAGACCGGTGTCGCGGATGTCCACCGCTTCACTTCGGCGGTCGAGGCGCTCGCCTGGTGCCAGGCCCACGAGCCGGATCTGTGCCTGGTGGATTACTGCATGCCGCAGATGGACGGTATCGCGTTTCTCGCCGCGGCGCGCGGGCTCCCCGGGTTCAAAGGCATTCCCATGATTCTGGTCACCGATCTGGCGGAGCGCGATGTGCGCCACCAGGCGCTGGTGAGCGGCGCGACCGATTTTCTTACGCGCCCCGTACACCCCGCCGACATGAAAGCGCGCGTGACCAATCTGCTCCGGCTGCGCATGGGTCTCGTGAATCCGCGCGCCAAGGTCGAGCGACTCATGCACGATGTCGAGGATGTGTCGCGCGATGCGATCGAGCGCGAGCACGAGCAGATCATTCTCAAGCTCTCGCAGCTTTCCCGCTGCCGCGACGAGGAGACCGGTAACCACATGCGGCGCGTGGCGCACGTCGCGCAACTGCTCGCCCAGGAGCTCGGCTTCGACTCGGGATTCTGCGACACGCTGTTCCTCGCGGCGCCCCTGCACGACATCGGCAAGGTCGGCATCCCCGACCGGATCCTGCTCAAGCCCGGCAAGCTCACGCCGGAGGAGTGGGGGATCATGAAGACCCACACCGCCATCGGGTACGAGGTGCTCAAGGATTCGAGCTCGCAGCTCCTGCGCATGGGGGCGGCGATCGCGCGCTCGCACCATGAAAAATTCGACGGCAGCGGATATCCGTTCGGGCTCGCGGGCGAGGACATCCCGGTGGTCGGGCGCATCGTGGCGGTCGCGGACGAGCTCGACGCGCTGCTGTCCGTGCGCCCCTACAAGCAGGCCTGGGCGGAGCAGGATGCGCTCGCGCTCGTGAAGTCCAAGCGCGGCACGCAGTTCGATCCGCTCTGCATCGACGTGTTGTTCCAACACATCGACGCCGTCCTGGAAATCCAGCGGAAATTCGCCGACCCGGCCTTCGGCCCGGAGCAAATCTACAAGCCGCTTGCGGAAGACGCCGCCTGAGGAGCCTCAAAATAAGAGTTTTTGCCGCAGAGACGCAGAGTACGCAGAGAAAAATCAAAAATGGACAGGATTAACAGGATTTACAGGATTAAGGCAAAGACTCTGGACTCTAAAGATTCCTTATTCCTCCGGGAGAAGGCGAGGATGAGGGGATCACTTCGGCTCCGCCGGCGCCGGCAGTTGCTCGAGCGCAAGCTCGGCGGCGTCGCGCCGCAGTCGGTACCATAAAAGTCCGTAGCGCTCGCGCAGCGCGAGACTGCTCAAGAACAGGCCGTGGGCGGACGGGAGGTAGCCGAGCGCGCTGCGATCCTCGTTGGACAATGTGGTGAAGCCCATGGGCGCGGGTATCGCATCCAGACCCGTGTTCACGAACGACCAGAGCGCGCGCGGCATGTGCCAGGCGTGTGTTACCAGATAGATGCGGCGCACGCCGGCGCCGGCCATAATCTCCGCCACCCGCAGGGCGTTTTCGCGGGTGGTGCGCGCGCTGGACTCGACCCATCGCGGCTTCACGGAAAAATCCCGCTCCAGCACCTCTTTCATCAACACCGCCTCCGGCGCCGCCTCGCCGAAAGGCGCGCCGCCGCTCACCAGGATCGGCAATCCGGTTTGCCGGTGCAGATACGCGCCATAGTGCAGGCGCTCGAGCGTGGCCGCCGAGACGGTGTCGGCGCCGTACTCCGGGGCATTCGCGTAACGCCCGCCGCCCAGGATGACGATGGCGCCGGCCGGTTTTGCCTCCTTCGCGTCGAGGGCGAGCGGCTGGACCTGCGCCTCGAGCTGCGACATCAGCCGCTTGCCGGTCAACGGCAGGCTCAAAAAGAGCAGCGCCAGCAGGCTCGCGATGACCAGAAAGTTGCCGAGGAACGACCATTTGATCCGCAACAGGAATCCGAGCAGCGCGATCACCAGGATAACGCCCGGCGGCGTGAGCAGCAGACCGATCGCCTTGGGTCCGATGAGCTCCATCAGTAGGCCTCGCCCGCCGCCTGCCGCTCCGCGTGGTAGGAGGAGCGCACCATCGGGCCGCTCGCCACGTTGCGAAAGCCGAGCGCTTGCCCGACCCGCGCGAGCTGCGCGAACTCCTCGGGCGCGGCGTAGCGCGCCACCGGCAGGTGATGGCGGCTCGGTTGCAGATACTGGCCGATGGTGAGCATGTCGCAGCCCTGCGCGCGCAGGTCGCGCATCACCGCCTCTACCTCCTCGTTGGTTTCGCCGAGCCCCAGCATGAGCCCCGATTTGGTCGGGATACCGGGGTGGCGCTCCTTGAAGCGGCGCAACAGTTCGAGCGAGTGCGCATAGTCCGCCCCCGGGCGCGCGACCGGGTACAGGCGCGGCACGGTCTCGAGGTTGTGGTTGAACACATCCGGCAGCGCCTCGGACAGGGCATCGAGCGCGCGCTCGATCCTTCCGCGGAAATCCGGCGTCAGGATCTCCACCGAGGTGCCGGGCGCGTGCGCCCGCACGGCGCGCACGCAGGCGGCGAAATGGGCGCCACCCCCGTCGCGCAGATCGTCGCGGTCGACCGAGGTGATGACCGCGAATTTGAGCCCCATGGCCGCCACCGCGCGCGCGAGGCTCTCGGGCTCGTTCTCATCGAGCGGGTTCGGGCGGCCGTGGGCGACGTCGCAGAAGGGACAGCGCCGGGTGCACAGCCGCCCCATGATCATGAAGGTCGCGGTGCCGTGGCGGAAACATTCGCCGAGATTCGGGCAGGAGGCCTCCTCGCACACGGTGTTGAGGCGATGCGCGCGCAGCAAGGTCTTGAGCCGGCCGACCTCGGGGTGCGTCGGGCTCTTGGCGCGGATCCAGGCGGGCTTGCGCAGCGGCGTCTCCGTCGGCGCGACCTTGATCGGGATGCGCGCGACCTTGGCCGCGCCTTTCTGCGCCGGCGGCTCGGACTCGCGATTATTCGGGGAGGATGGCTCGAGCGGCATGGGTGGCCAATTCCGGGCGTATGGGACTATATACTTGCGTCACGTCATTATACCCGAGATGGCGGGCGAGCAGTCCGGCCAGGGCCTTTCGCGTCTCGCTCAAGCCCGCAGCGATCCCAAGGTCAACCAGCTGTGTCGCCTGAAGCTCGGGATAACCGCAGGGATCGATCCGGGAGAAGGGTGTCAGGTCCATGTCCACGTTGAGCGCAAGCCCGTGGTAGGTGCGGCCCTGACGCACGCGCAGCCCGAGGGCCGCGATTTTCTTGCCGGCGACGTAGACACCGGGGGCGCCGGCGCGGCGCTCGCCGTGGATACCGTGGCTCGCCAGCAGCTCGATCGCCGCCGATTCGAGTGCCTGCACCAGCGTCTTGATGCCCCAGCCCCGGCGCCGCAGGTCCATGAGCACATAGGCGACTATTTGCCCGAGGCCGTGATAGGTGATGTCGCCGCCGCGGTCGGTGTAGACGATCGGAATCCCCCGAAGCGCGCGCGCCGTGCCGTCGCGCCCCTTGAGCCCCATGGTGTAGACCGGCGGGTGTTCGAGCAGCCAGATCTCGTCCGGTGTGGATGCGGTGCGCGCGTCCGTGAATTCCCGCATCGCGCGCCAGGATTCGTGATAGTCGACGTGCCCGAGCGCGCGCAGCACGACCGGGGTGTGCTTGGCTGACGCGGGGCGAGGCATCAGTCGACGGCGCCCTCGCGAAACGACTGCTTGTAAGCGAGATAAAGCGCGAGCATGCGCGCGTGCATCGGTCCGGGCCGGCCCGAGCCGACGGGTTTGTTGTTGAGCCGCGTGACCGGCAGCACCTCGCGCGTGGAGCTCGTGAGCCAGACCTCGTCGGCGCCGAATAATGCTTCTTCGTGCACGGTCTCCTCGGCGCAGGCGACGCCGTGGGCGCGCGCGAGCTCGAGCACGAGATCGCGCGTCACCCCGGGCAGGATGTACGGCCCCTTCGGAGGCGTGACAAGCCGGCCGTGCTTGACGACGAAGATGTTGCTCGCCGCACCCTCGGTGACACAGCCGTCGCGCAACAGGATCGCCTCGGCCGCGCCCTGGTCGATCGCCTCCTGCCGCAGCAGCGCGTTCGCCAGCAGCGCGATCGCCTTGATGTCGCAGCGCAGCCAGCGGATATCGGAGCAGGTCACGGCCGCGACCCCTTGCGCGAGCTGCTCGGCCGAGGGGTACTTGAGCGGCTGGGCGTAGGCGAACACGGTGGGCGCGACGTTGGGCGGAAACGCGTGGTCGCGCGGCGCCACCCCGCGGGTGATCTGAAGATAAATCGAGAGATCGCCGCCACCCTGCTCGCGGACCAAACGCGCGAAGACCTCGCCCCACTGCGCGGGGTTCAGGGGATTGGCGAGGCGGATCTCGCGCAGGCTCGCGTCGAGGCGTGCGAGATGCTGCGGCAGCCGGAACAGGCGCCCGCCGAACACCGGGATCACCTCGTAGACGCCGTCGCCGAAGACGAAGCCGCGGTCGAACACCGAGACCCGCGCCGTCTCCGGCGGGAGGAATTGACCGTTGAGGTAGACCAGCCGTATACCGTTCATAGCAAAAAACATTTAACCGCAGATGAACGCGGATGAACGCGGATATTCACGCACTGCCTTCAGGTTCATGCCGGCCGCATTCCCGCCTGGGCGTTTGCCGGGATCGCTATTCTAACCGGTTTTCGGGCGCGCCTTCGGAGCCGGTTTACAGGCTCAGATTTAGTCCGATATTGTTGAGCTGTAGCGTTTAATTCTAATCCTGTAAATCCTGTAAATCCTGTTAATCCTGTCCATTCCGGCTTTTGCTTTTTTGTTCTATTCCACTACGAACACCGCGTTCGCGACGCCCTGCTGCGCGAGCCGCTCGGTCAGCCGGTCCCCTTCCTCGACGCTGGCGACGGGCCCGATGCGCACGCGGTAGACGCGCGTCTCGGTCTCGACCAGCGTGGACTGGACGAAGATCGGACGAAACGCCTCGCGTTCGAGGCGGTCGCGCAGGGCGATGGCGTTGTCCCACCGCGTGAACGCCCCCACCTGAAGATACAGGCGCGGTCCGCCGTTTGCCTCCGCGGCCGCGGCCGGCGCGATGATCTCGACCGTATCCGTTTTCGCCGTCAGCGGCTCGCCGGGGGCCACCGTCTCCACCTCGACGAGCCCCGTGCCCTCGTCGGCGATGCCGAGCTTCGCGGCCGCGGCGTAGGAAAGATCGATCAGCCGGCTATGCAGGAACGGACCGCGGTCGTTCACCCGCACCACGACGCTGCGGCCGTTCTTGAGGTTCCGCACGCGCACGTACGACGGCAGCGGCAGCGTCGTGTGCGCTGCGGTCATGGCGTACATATCGTAGGTTTCGCCGTTCGAGGTGCGCCGGCCGTGGAACTTCTTGCCGTACCAGGAGGCGACGCCGCGCTCGCGATAGCCGCGCGCATCCGCAACCGGATGGTACCGCGCGCCGTTCACGGTGTAGGGGTTGTTGCCGTAGCGACTGCGGGACTCGTGCTTGGGTACGGCATCCGGAATGCGCGCGGCGTCCGCGATCGGCGCGGACGGACCGTCGTCCTCGAAATAGCCGCCGCTGCGCGGCAGGAAACTGCACGCGGCGAGCAGTAGCAAGAGCGGCGCAAGCGCGAGACCGCAATAGGGGCAGCGACACTTGCGCCTCATGAGGGCTCCGCGCGCCGTTTGCGGATCAGCTCGCCCAACTCGTACACCGCCATCGCGTAGAGCGCGCTGCGGTTGTAGCGCGTGATGACGTAAAAATTGTTGTAGCCGAGACGATGGATCGGACCGTCCTCGCCTTCGAGCACAATGAGCGCTGCCCGCCGTTCGAGCTCGGCCGGCCGGCGTGGGACCACGCCGTACTGGATGAGCCGGCTCACCGGCAGCGCCGGGCGCGTCCCGAGCTTTTCGATCCAGAAGTAGAGCGTGCCTTCGAGCCGCACCTCGTCGGTGACGGGCGCGCGCGCCTCCCAGCCGTGCGCCTTGAGGAAATGCGCGACACTCCCGATCACGTCCGCGGGGCTGTCGAGGAGATCGCGGCGGCCATCCGCGTCGAAATCGACGGCGTAGCGCCGGTAGCTCGAGGGCAGAAACTGCGGCGCGCCGATCGCGCCGGCGTACGAGCCCTTGAGCGTGGCCGGATCGAAGCCATTCTCGCGGCACAGCAGCAGGAACTCCTCGAGCTCGCGGCGGAAGAATTCGGAGCGCTGCGGGTAGTGGAGCATCAGTGTCGCCAGGGCGTCGACCACCGGATACTTGCCGCGGTTGCGGCCGTACTGGGTTTCGACCCCGATGATGGCGACGACGATCTCCGGGTCCACGCCGTAGGACTCGCGGGCGCGCTCGAGCGCCTGCGCGTGTCGCTCCCAGTAACGCCGGCCGTCGCGCACATGCTCCTCGTCCAGAAACCGGCCCTTGTACTCGTACCACGGCCGCGCCTCCCCGGGGCGCTCCATCGCCTCGACGATTTCCGGGCGGATGCGCGCCGCGAGAAACAGCCGGCGCAGCTGCGCGGCGTCGAACCCGTGGCGCTCGGACATCTCACCGATGAATGCGCCCACCTCCGGATATTGGGTGAGGTCGAGCGCGTGGGCGGCGGACGGCGCCGCCCACGGCGGGAACGCCCACCCCAGCGCCAGAAGCCGCAGCGCCAAGCCGCGCATCATCCCTCGACGATCCGCCGGTGCGTGTGGATGCTCATGAGCACGCCGAAGCCGGCCATGAGCGCCAGCGTCGAGCTGCCGCCGTAGCTTACGATGGGCAGCGGCACGCCGACGATGGGCAGGATCCCGGTCACCATGCCCAGGTTGACGAAAAACGCGAGGAAAAATCCGAGACTCACGGCGCCCGCGAGCAGGCGCGTGTAGGAGTCCTGCGCGAGATAGGCGATCCAGAAGCTGCGCGCGACGACGAAGCCGTAGAGCGCGACGAGCAGGAGGCCGCCGATGAGCCCGAACTCCTCCGAAAAGACGGCAAACGCAAAATCGGTATGCGATTCGGGGAGATATTCGAGGTGCGCCTGGCTCGAGTTGAGCCAGCCCTTGCCGTAGAAGCCGCCGGAGCCGACCGCGATCATGGACTGGATGGTGTGATAGCCGCGCCCGAGCGGATCGGAGTCGGGATCGAAGAGCGTGAGGATGCGCTGCTTCTGGTAATCGTGCAGGAAGTGCCAGGCGAAGGGCGCGGCCGCGCCGATCGCTCCGAGGAGCGGCACGATGAGGCGCCAAGGGGTGCCGGCGAGAAACAGCACGATGAGACCGCTCGCGAGCACGAGCACCGCGGTTCCGAGATCGGGTTGCTTGGCGATGAGCGCCGCGGGGATCGCGACGATCGCAAGCCCCGCGCCGAGGCGCCAGAGCCGGGGCGGCAGCCCCTCGCGCCCGAGGAACCAGGCGAGCATCATCGGGAGGGCGAGCTTCATGACCTCCGAGGGTTGGAACCGCGCGAGCCCGAGGCCCAGCCAGCGCTGCGCGCCCTTGCCGATCACGCCGATCGTGAGCACCCCCAGGAGCAGCGCGAGCGCGGCGCCGAAGATGTAGGGCGACCAGCGCTCGAGGATTTCCGGGCGGACCTGGGCGATGGCGATGAGGATCCCGAAGCCGAGCAGCAGGCGCGCGACGTGCGCCAGGGCGAGGGCCTCGTCTTTGGCGCCGGCGCTGTAGACGACCGCAAGACTCACCGCCGCCAGCATGAGCAGCGCGTAGAAGAGCGGCTTGTCGAGGTGCAGGCGTTGAAGATTCATATTAAATCGGAACCGCAGATGAACGCGGATAAACGCCGATAAAGAAAGAACGACCGTCTCTTTGCGCCTTAAAATCTGCGTTCATCTGCGGTTACGACATTCTTACTCATTGTTTTCCGAAGCGGCCGGCTGCGGCGGCGCCGTGGTTTTGCCGAGGATCACGTAATCCATCAGCTTGCGCGCCACGGGCGCGGCGGCCGAGCTTCCGTGGCCGCCGTTCTCGATAACGACGGCGACCGCGATCTGCGGGGCCTCGACCGGCGCAAACGAGATGAAGAGCGCGTGATCGCGCAGCCGCTCGGGCACGAGCTTCTCGACATAGCTCTCACCCTGGGCCACGCCCTTGACCTGTGCGGTGCCGGTCTTGCCCGCGATCTTGTAGGGCGCATTGTAGCCGATGCCATAGGCCGTGCCCTTGTTGGTGTGCACCACACCCGTCAGATGCTCGATCAGCTCGTCCAAGTGGTGCTTGTCGCGCAGCGGGAGCTCGGGGTAGGTCTCGGGCTCGGGTTCCCGCGCCACCTTGCTCTTGGCGTCCACGATGGAGCGCAGCAGGCGCGGCTTCATGCGCACGCCGCCGTTGGCGATCGCCGAGATGGCGGAGGCGAGTTGCAGCGGGGTCGCCAGGATCGGACCCTGCCCGATACCGGTCATCACGGTCTCGCCGGGGTACCAGGGTTGTCCGCGCGCCTTTTTCCATTCCGGCGAGGGCAGGATGCCTTCGGACTCGCCGGGGAGGTCAACGCCGGTCTTGGCGCCGAAGCCGAAAGGCGCGAGGAAGTTCTTCATCGCCTCGATACCGACCGCCGCGGCGAAGCGGTAAAAATAGACATCGCAGGACTGCACGATGGCCTCGTGCAGCGTGACGACGCCGTGCCCGGTCTTCTTCCAGTCGCGGAACAGATGCCGGTCGCCGGGCAGGGTGAACCAGCCGGGACAGGTCACCGGTTTGTCGGCGTCGAAGCCCCCGAGCTCCAGGGCCGCGAGCCCGAGGAAGGCCTTGATGGTCGAGCCCGGCGAATACTGGCCGTTCAGGATACGGTTGACGAGCGGCTTGTCCGGATCGTCCAGCAGCTTGCGATAGGCCTCGGGGTCGATGCCGTTGACGAAGGGGTTGGGGTCGTAGGTCGGGGTGGCGGCGAATGCGAGCACCGCGCCGCTGCGCGGCTCGATTGCCACGACCGCCCCGCGGCGCTTGCCGAGCGCCTGCTCGGCAAGCGCCTGGAGCTTGGCGTCGATATTGAGGGTGAGGTTCTTGCCCGCGACCGGCGCCACGCGCTCGATATTGCGCAGCGTTCGCCCGTGGGCGTTGATCTCGACCTTCTCGAACCCCACGTCTCCGAGCAGCAGTTTCTCGTAGGTCGCCTCCACCCCGAGCTTGCCGATGTGGCGCATGCCGCGGTAGGCGGATTTGTCGATGCGCTCCATCTCGGATTCGTTGATGCGCCCGACGTAGCCGAGGGCGTGCACGGCGAGGCCGCCGAGCGGATAGTGCCGCTGCAGCCGCGCCTGAAGCTCCACCCCGTTCAGATACGGACGCCGGACGGCCACGCGCGCGGCCTCGACCTCGCTCAGGTTCGTGCGCAGCGTCAACTGCTCGAAGCGCGGGCGCTCGCGCAGCAGTCTGCGAAAGGCCTTGAGGTCCGCCTCGCCGAGCGTCACGAGCCCGCCGAGCTCCTCGATCAGGGTATCCATGTCGTCCACCTGCTCGGGGACGATTTCCAGGGTATACACCGGGAAGTTCTGCGCCAGCACCACGCCGTTGCGGTCAAGGATCAGCCCGCGCACCGGCGGGATCGGGATCGGGCGGATGCGGTTCGCCTGGGAGAGGGTGGCGTAGTGTTTGTGCGCCACCACTTGCAGGTACGCGAGCCGCACGGCGAGCAGCAGGATCAACGCACCCGCCACCGCGGCGGCGACGGTCAGACGCGCGTTAAAGAGCTTGGTCTCGCGGAAATAATCCTTGATCGGGATATTGAGCATGGCTCACGCGATATTGCCCCGCCGGCGCACGTCCCGCAGGATCGCGAACAGCCACGGCCAGACGACCATACCGACGATGCTCGGGGTCCAGTAGCTCGCCGTTTGCGGCGCCTGGCCGATGGCGCCGCGGATCCACAGCACCAGCAACTGGTTGACGGCGAGCAGGATGAGCACCGCCACCGCCTGCTGCAGCCGCGGAAACATGCGCAGCTTCAGGTGCAGGCGCACGGCGAGGAAGGCGACGAACGCCTTGCCGAGCGCGTGCAGTCCGAGGATCGAGCCGTAGAGCACGTCCTGGACGAGTCCGAGCATCCAGCCGGTGCCCACGCCCACGCGGCCCGGCACGGCGATGCACCAGTAGATGAGGACGAGCCCCACCCAGTCGGGCCGGAACGGCTCGGCCCAGTTGGGCACTGGCATCGCGGCGAGGACGAGCGCCGCGAGATAGGTCGCGTACAGATACAGCCGGCCGCGGGCGGCGGGGCTCAAGTTCATGGCATGCGCTCCTGCGCCTCGCGGCGGGCCGGGGAGGGCGGCGCGGGTTTGCGGCCCGCGGGCTCGGCGCCCTTCTGCGCGCCGCCCGGCCAGATGAGCAGCACCTGCTTGCCGTGGCTGAGCTGCGCCATCGGGCGTGCGCGGATGTCGAGGAAGGATTCGTTCGGGTCGTAGGCGATCTTCACGATCTGCGCCACCGGGTAGCCCGCGGGGAAGGTCCCGCCCATGCCGGAGCTTACGAGCAGATCGCCCTCCTTGATGTCGGCGCCGGCGGTGAGATAGGGCACCTGCACGGTGTCCTGATCGCCGGTGCCGTAGGCGAGCGCGCGCAGGCCGCTGCGATTCACGAGCACCGGGATCGAATGTCCCGGGTCGGTGATGAGGATGACGCGCGCCTGATCGCCGGCGACCTGCGTCACCTGCCCCACGACGCCGTGGGCATCAATCACGGGCTGCCCGGCGTATACGCTTTCCCGGGAGCCCTTGGCGACGATGACCTTGCGGGTGAAGGGCTCGGGGCTCACCTGCAGCAGATCCGCCGCAAGCGCCTTGTCCGCCACGCGTGCCGCCGAGCCCAGCAATTGGCGCAGCCGGTTGTTTTCCTCCTCGAGCGCCTCGAACTGCTGGAGCCGCGCGAGCAGCAGTTGGCGCTCGGCGCGCAGCGTCTCGTTGCTCGCCTTGAGCGCGCGCTCGCCGGTGAAGAAGTTCGAGACCGCCGAGCCGACGGCGGCGGGCAGGCCCGCCGCGACCTGGATCGGATACATGACCACGATCAGGGCGGCGCGTATGCGCTCGAGATGATGCCCGCGGTGGTCCAGGATCATGAGCGAGATCGAGAGCAGCACCGTCAACACCAGCCGGGTGAGCTGCGAAGGAGCGCGGGCGGACCAGCCGAGGACGTTCATCGAAAATGGCGAAGGGGGCGATACAACCGAGACGGGGACATTCTATTTTTGACGCAAAGGCGCAAAGAAAAGCATTTCAAAAATTTAAGACGAACAACCTTGTTGTCTCTGATTCGCGTTCATCTGCGGTTATGAATTTTAATTATGGTCCAGGGAACCTCTGAATAATAGGAAGTCTTCGCCGCAAGGGCCGGGAACGCGACGTGAAACGGGCTCGGATTCCTGCCTCGCGTCTTTGCGGCAAACGATCATACTTAATCAGAAATTCCCCAAGATACACGGTCGGCCCGCGGAAGCGCCGCGATCCTCCCGGGGCGGCTATTCGTACACGAAGACATCGCCGAGCTTTTCCGCCTCCGTGAGCGCACGGCCGCAGCCGCGCACCACGCAGGTGAGCGGATCGTCGGTGATGATGATCGGCAATCCCGTCTGCTCGGTGAGCATGCGGTCGATGTCGCGCAGCAGCGCGCCCCCGCCCGAGACCACCAGGCCCTTATCGGCGATGTCGGCGCCGAGCTCGGGCGGGGTCTGCTCGAGCGCGATCTTGATCGCGCCGACGATGCCGTTCAGGCACTCCGAGAGCGCGGCGTGCGCCTCCTGGCTCGTGATCGTCTGCGCGCGCGGCACGCCGTCGGCGATGTGCCGGCCCTTGATCTCCATCTCGCGCACCTCGCTGCCTTCCCAGGCGGTGCCGACCTCCTTTTTCACCTGCTCCGCGGTGGCCTCGCCGATCAGGATGCCGTACTTGCGCCGGATGTAGTTGACGATCGCCTCATCCATCTTGTCGCCGGCGATGCGCAGGCTGTGCGAGTAGACGATGCCGCCGAGCGAGATCACGCCGACCTCGCTCGTGCCGCCGCCGATGTCGAGCACCATCGAGCCGGTCGGGTCCATGATGGGCAGGTCCGCGCCGATCGCTGCGGCCATCGGTTCCTCGATGAGGAACACGTCGCGCGCGCCGGCGCTCATCGCGGCCTCGCGAATCGCGCGCCGTTCGACCTGGGTCGAGCCGCAGGGCACGCAGATCACGATCCGCGGCGAGGGCTGGAACAGGCGGTTCTCGTGCACCTTGCGGATGAAGTACTTGAGCATCTCGCCGGTCACGGTGAAATCCGCGATCACACCGTCCTTCATTGGACGGATGGCCTGGATCGAGCCGGGCGTGCGTCCGAGCATTTTCTTCGCCTCGTGGCCGACGGCCAGGATGGCGCGGCTGTTGCGCGCGCCGTGCTCGTGGCGGATGGCGACCACGGAGGGCTCGTTCAGCACGATGCCCTTGTCGCGCAGGAAGATCAGGGTGTTGGCGGTGCCGAGGTCGATGGCGATGTCGCTGGAGAAGAGACCGAAAAGCTGCTTGAACATGCTGGGGATCTGCCTGGACGTTGTAATAATAATAATGGGTAACTGTAGCAACCGCGGAGGGCCGGTTCAACCGCCCGGCCGGATGTGGTAATTTGCGCCTCAGCGGGCGGTGCGAACGCCGCGCCGCCGCTGCGCTACCGACCCCGGCCCCGAACCCGAGACACGTCCCATGTCGCTCGACCGAAGCCAAGTGCGGAAAATCGCCCATCTGGCGCGCCTTGAGATTACCGATGCGGAGGCCGAGCGCTATGCCGAGACGCTTTCGCGCATCCTCGATCTGGTGGAACAGATGAACGCGGTGGACACCACGGGCGTGGCCCCCATGGCGCACCCGACGGACGCGGGCCTGAGGCTGCGGGAGGACGTCGTGACCGAGACCGACCGGCGCGAAAAGTTCCTGGGCCTCGCCCCGGCGGCCGAGGCCGGGTTGTACCTCGTACCCAAGGTGATTGAGTAAGAGTTTTTGACGCAAAGGCGCAAAGACGCAAAGGAAAAATGAAAATTTTCTGCCTCTTTGCGCCTCTGCGCCTTTGCGTCAAACAATATTAAAACATGTTCAAACTCACCGTTGCCGAGCTGTCGGCCGCCTTACTGGCCAAAAAGGTCTCCAGCGTCGAGCTGACGCGGGCGTTTCACGACCGTATTAGTAAGTATAAGGACCTCAACGCCTATATTACGGTAGACCCGGAGCGGTCGCTCGCCCAGGCAAAGACCGCGGATACCCGCATCGCAAAGGGCGCAGGCGGACCGCTCACCGGCATCCCCATCGCCCAGAAGGATATCTTTTGCGCCGACGGCTGGCGCACCACCTGCGGCTCGAAGATCCTCTCCAACTTCATCGCCCCGTACGACGCCACGGTCATAGAAAAATTCAATGCTTCGGGCGCGGTCCTGCTCGGCAAGACCAACATGGACGAGTTCGCCATGGGCTCGTCGAACGAGACCTCGTTCTACGGCCCGGTGAAAAACCCCTGGGACCTCACCGCGGTCCCCGGAGGAAGCTCGGGCGGCTCGGCCGCGGCCTGCGCGGCGCGTCTGGCGCCGGCCGCGACCGGCACCGACACCGGCGGTTCGATCCGTCAGCCCGCGGCCCTCACGAACCTCACCGGCCTCAAGCCTTCTTACGGGCGGGTGTCGCGCTACGGGATGATCGCCTTTGCCTCCTCGCTCGACCAGGGCGGCCCGATGGCGCGCACCGCCGAGGACGCCGCGTTGCTGCTCAATGTCATGGCCGGTTTCGATCCGCGCGACTCGACCTCGGTCGAAGCGCCGGTTCCCGATTACACCAAGGCGCTCGACCACGACATCGAGGGTCTGCGCATCGGGCTGCCCAGGGAATATTTCGGCGCGGGCCTGAGCCCGGAGGTCGCCGGCGTGGTGGAGGCGGCGATCGCCGCGTACCGCAAGCTCGGCGCGCAGGTGGTCGAGGTGAGCTTGCCCAACTCGAGCCTGGCGATCCCGTGCTACTACGTGCTCGCCCCGGCCGAGGCGTCCTCGAACCTCTCGCGCTTCGACGGCGTGCGCTACGGCTACCGCGCGCCGGAATACGGCGACCTCCTCGATATGTACTGCAAGACCCGCGCGCAAGGCTTCGGCGCGGAAGTAAAACGCCGCATCATGATCGGCACCTACGCGCTCTCGGCCGGCTACTACGACGCCTATTACCTGAAGGCCCAGAAGCTGCGCCGCCTCATCAGCGAGGACTTCAAGCAGGCCTTCGAGTCCTGCGATGTCATCATGGGCCCGACCAGCCCCACCACCGCCTTCAAGCTCGGCGAGAAGAGCGACGACCCGGTGGCGATGTATCTCAGCGACATCTACACGATCTCGGTCAACCTCGCGGGCCTACCCGGCATGTCTATTCCGGCCGGGTTTGCGGCGGACGGCCTGCCCGTGGGATTACAGCTCATCGGCCAGTATTTCGACGAAGCACGGTTGCTGAATGTCGCCCACAAGTACCAGCAGGCGACGGACTGGCACAAGCGCATGCCGAAAGGTTTTGAATGAAACAACTCAACGCAAAGGCGCGAAGGACGCAAAAGGTGCGGGCCTTTCACCTCAATAGAGGATTCGTGCTATGCTGATGCTATCGTTTTGATAGCATGGCATGGAGGGATTTATGGCACAGGTTCTCGTTCGCGATCTCGACAGGACCGTCATCGAGCGCCTCAAGGCGCGCGCCCAGCAGCATGGGCGATCCTTGCAGGTCGAGCTGAAGACCATCTTGGAGCAGGCGACCCGAACCAATGCGGTCGTGGCCGGCAGGATCGCCGCCCGCCTTCGCAAAAAGCTGGCCGGGCGTGCACATACCGACAGCGCCAAGCTCCTTGCCGAGGACAGAAACCGTTGAGCCGCCTGGTCGTTGACGCAAGTGTCGCGATCAAGTGGTACGTACCCGAGGTGCATTCCGCAGCCGCAGCGAGACTGCTCGAGGGCGGTAACGAATTGCTCGCGCCGGACCTAATATTCCCGGAATTCGGAAATATCCTCTGGAAGAAAAGACGGATGCGGGAAATCCGGGAGACGGAGGCCCGTGATATCCTCAAGGCGCTGCGTACCGTGCCGTTGGAGGTTTACCCGTCGGAGCCGTTGCTGGATGCGGCTTTTGAGATTGCGATCAGCCTGGACCGCAGCGTGTACGACAGCTTGTATGTGGCCCTGGCGGAATCGCAGGACTGCCGGTTTGTTACGGCGGACGGCAAACTTCACAACGCCTTGCAGAACACGCCGCTGGCCAAGAGCATCGCGTGGGTAGCCGAGTGGTGAAGCATGACGAGAGGCAACAGTTGTTCAACCCGCCGCATCCGGGCGAGGTGTTGCGCGAGCTTTATCTCAAGCCGCTCGGCCTGAGCGTTACCGAGGCGGCCAGGCTACTTAATGTGACGCGCAAGACGCTCTCGGAGTTGCTCAATGGACACATCGGAGTGAGCCCGACCATGGCGGTACGCTTGGGGCTCGCTACGCGTACCACCCCCGAGAGCTGGCTCAACAAGCAGGTGGCATACGACCTCTGGCAGGCGAAGCAGAAGATGAAAGAACTGCGCCGCAAGATCAAGCCGCTCAAGGCCAAGGCGGCGTAGTTTACGGACTGGCACAAGCGCATGCCGAAAGGTTTTGAGTAACAACATCTGCCGCAAAGACGCAGAGGACGCAAAGAAAAGCGAATGAAGTTTAACCTGCGAAGCCTTTGCGTCCTCTGCGTCTCTGCGGCGAGAACTCATATATGACATGGGAAACCGTCATCGGCCTTGAAATCCACGCCCAGCTCCTGACAAAGAGCAAGGCGTTCTCGGGCGCGTCCACAAAATACGGCGCCGAGCCGAACACCCAGGCGTGCGCGGTGGATATTGCGTTGCCGGGCGCACTACCGGTGTACAACAAAGAAGCCGCGCGCATGGCGGTGAAGTTCGGGCTCGCCATCGGCGCGCAGATCAACCGCCGCTCGGTGTTCGCGCGCAAGAACTACTTCTATCCCGATCTCCCCAAGGGTTATCAGATCTCGCAGTACGAGCTTCCGATCGTCGCCAAGGGGCAGCTTACCGTCGAGGTGGACGGGCAGGAAAAGATCATCGGCATCACGCGCGCGCACCTGGAAGAAGACGCCGGCAAGTCGCTGCACGAGGACTTCCACGGCATGACCGGCATCGACTTGAACCGCGCCGGCACACCGCTCTTGGAGATCGTCTCCGAGCCGGATCTGCGCTCGGCGAAAGAGGCCGTGGCGTACATGAAGAAGCTGCACCAGCTCGTGGTGTACCTCGGCATCTGCGACGGCAACATGCAGGAAGGTTCCTTCCGTTGCGACGCCAACGTCTCGGTGCGGCGCAAGGGCGATCCGAAGCTCGGCACCCGCGCCGAGATCAAGAACGTCAACTCCTTCCGCTTCGTGGAGAAGGCGATCGAGCACGAGATCGAGCGCCAGATCGACCTGATTGAATCCGGAAAGCAGATCGTGCAGGAGACGCGCCTGTACGACTCCGACCAGGACGTCACGCGCTCGATGCGCAGCAAGGAAGAGGCGATGGACTATCGCTACTTCCCCGACCCCGACCTGCCGCCGCTCGTGGTTACGGAAGATTTTATCCGCGATGTCGAGGCGACCATCCCGGAGCTGCCGGATGCCAAGCGTGCGCGCTTCATGCAGGACTACGGGTTGAACGGCTACGACGCCGGGGTGCTGACTTCCGCGCGCGCGATGGCGGACTACTACGAGCAGACGGTCCGGGAATCGAAGGCCGATCCCAAGATCGTCGCCAACTGGATCGCGGTGGAGCTCTCGGGCTACTTGAATCGCGACAACAAGGAGATTGCCCAGTCACCCGTGACCGCGCCGATGATGGCCGGGCTCTTGAAGCGCCTGACCGACAACACCATCTCCGGCAAGATCGCCAAAGAGCTGCTCGAGGCCATGTGGGCCGGCGAGGGCGATGCCGACGCCGTGATCGAGAAGCGGGGGTTGAAGCAGATCACCGACAGCGGCGCGATCGAGAAGGCGATCGACGAGGTGATCGCCAGGAACCCGAAGCAGCTCGAGCAGTACCGCGCCGGCAAGGAGGCGCTCTTCGGATTCTTCGTCGGCCAGGTGATGAAAGCCACCCAGGGCAAGGCCAACCCCCAGCAGGTGAACGAGTTTTTGAAGAAAAAGCTCAGCCCCTAGGCGGCACGCTTCCGACGTGTGTCTGTAACCATGGTCTGTCCGTTTTCGACGCAAATCCCGTTTGCTTGCCCCGGGTGCTAAGCATCGCATAGACTCTTCGCATGTTTGAGGCCCGCCTATTCCGATTCTCACGCCGCCGCCCGCTGGTGTGGTGTCTCGCGCTGTCGCTCCTGGTGGTGCAGGGGCTCAGGGTTCACTTCCATACGTTCGCCGATCATGAGCCGCTTCACGGCCATGGCCATGCGGTCGAGCTGCACGTCGGCGGCATGCCCGCCGACTTCGGCCACAACGACGATGTAGTCGGCGAGGCAGGATTTGCCAAGTACGCTGTCCTGAAGCTCAAGAACGCACAGGCGGACAGCCTCGCCCTGGCCGTTGTCTTTACCGCATTCATGCTGTTCGGGCTCGCACTCGCGGGCCGCCCCCCCTGGCGGCCGGGACGCCTCTCCCGTCCCACGCCGGGCGGCGACGTTCGAATACCGCCGTTGCGCGCACCGCCTCTCTAACTCCTCCCAGCAGTTCGCTCTACGCGGCCCGGGCGACGCCAACGCGTCGTCCGTGCCCGCAAGGTTTCCGTTCCCCTGTTTGTGATCCCGCCACCGTGTACGGCGGCGGGACGAAGGAGTGCCCGGTGTCTCGTCATACGATCACGCCCGCGTCAGTCGGGCTGGTGTTACTGAGTCTGTTGTTCATCGAAGCGCGCGTCGCGCACGCGGCCGAGACGTCCGTCTGGACGCTCGACGCCGCCGCGCGCCAGGCGCTGACGGTGGCGCCGGAGATCCGTGAGGCCTCGGCCGAAGTGGCGGCACGCGAAGGCGCGCTGACGCAGGCCGGCGCCTGGCCCAACCCCTCGATCGACCTGCGTGCCGACCAGAAACTCGGAGTCGAAGACGGCAACGGCGGGACCGACCTCACGCAGGTCGTAATCACGCAGCCGCTGCCGCTCACGCGCCTCGCGTCCCAGCGCCACCAGGCCGAGGCGCAGCTTGCCGCCGCGCGCGAGCGTTTGCGTTATGTGCGCATTGCACGCGAGACGGAGGCGGCGCGCGTGTTTCATGGGTTGCAGCTCGCGCAGGCGCGTTTGACGCTCGCCAAGCAGCGTGTCGCATTCGTTGCGGGTCTCGAACCCGCGAGCACGCGCCGCAGCGACCGCGTGGTCCGTTACCTCACGCCGCTGGAACGCGCGCGGCTTGCCATCCTGCACGAGGCGGCGGAACAGGAGGTCACCTCCGCCGAAGGCAAGTACAGTGAGGCCGCGGCACAGTTTCGCGCGCTGTTGGCAATCGGGCCGGAAGCCACACCGCAGACCGCGCTCCTTGCCCCGCCCTCTCCGCCGCCACCACTGGATGAACTGCTCAAGGGCCTCGACGCTCATCCGGCGCTCGTGGCCGACGATCAGGACATCGAAGCTGCGCGCGCGGGAATCGACGTGGCGCGCGCCAGCCGCTTTGCCGATCCGACACTCGGTGTCTTCCGCGAGCGCGATTTTCTCAACGGGGCGCGACGTGATTACAACGGCGTGATGCTGAGCGTGCAGGTGCCGCTGTGGAACCTCAATAGCGGCGGCGTGGCGCGCGCCCAGGCCGAGACCGATCAGGCGCGCGAACGCCGCACGGCCCAGCGACGCGAGCTCGAAACGCGCCTGCGCCAGGCATGGTTGCACTTGGGTCACCTGATCGAACAGGCGGAGCGTTACCGCGAGCGCCTGCTCGGGCCGGCACGCCGGATGCTGGAGCTCGCGCGCCGCGGTTTCGAGACCGGCGAATCGAACGTGCTGGCGCTGGTGGACGCGTACAACACCTATTTCGACGCCGAGGTTCGCTACCTCGAACTGCTGCAAGAGAGCTGGCAGGAGGCGGCCGAGCTGCGGCTGGCCGCCGGCGTCGCGCTCAACCAAGCGGAGGCCATACCATGATCGCCACTTTGATTCGTTTCGCGCTGATCCAGCGCCTGATGATGCTGCTGGTCGCCGCGGCCGTGGTCGCCGGCGGGCTGTGGGCGTTTCGCACGCTCCCCATTGATGCCTTTCCCGACATCTACACGCCCCAGGTACAGGTGATCGTAAAGGCGCCGGGCATGACTCCGTCCGAGGTTGAGAGCCGCATCACCTTCCCGATCGAGATCGAGATGCAGGGTCTGCCGCGCCAGACGGCGCTGCGATCGCTCAACAAGTATGCGCTTGGGCTCGTGACCGTCTGGTTCGAAGACGGCACCGACATCTATTTGGCACGCCAGCAGGTAGCCGAGCGGCTGAACCAGGTGCGTGGGAGCTTGCCACCCGACGTCGAGCCGGTGCTGGCGCCAATCACCACGCCCCTGGGCGAGGTCTACATGTACCGCATCGAGGGCGGGAACCTGAGCAGCGCCGAGCGGCGCACGCTTCAGGACTGGACGATCCGCCCGCGGCTGCGCACCGTGGACGGGGTCGCCGACGTCAACTCGCTCGGTGGCGAGGTGCGTGCCTTCGAGGTCGCGGTGCAACCCGAGCGGCTGGTGCGCTACGGCCTCGGGCTCGACGACGTCGAGCAAGCGATCGAGGCGAGCAACCGCAACGCCGGCGGCGACCGCATCAACCGGCAAGACCAGACGCTGTTGGTGCGTACCGTGGGTGTATTGCGCGGACTGGACGATATCGGCAAGGTGGTTGTGGCGACGCGCGCCGGCATGCCGGTGCTCGTCCGGGACGTGGCCGAGGTGCGCCTGGGCTCGCTCATCCGTTACGGTGGCGTGACCGCCGACGCCAAGGGCGAAGTCGTTACGGGCCTGGTGTTGTTGCGCAAGGGCGCGAACGGACGCACTACCGTCGAGGGTGTGAAGCGTGAACTCGCGGCGCTGGCACCGGCCCTGCCCGAGGGCGTGAAAATCGTGCCGTTCTACGACCGCACGGAGCTGATCGAGGCCGCCGTGTGGACGGTGGAGAAGGCGCTCGGCGAGGCGGTGGTGCTGGTGCTGATCGTGCTCATCGTGCTGCTCGGGAATCTGCGCGCGGCGCTCACGGTGGCGCTGATCCTGCCGCTCTCGGTGCTGTTCACGTTCCTGGCGATGCGCCTGTTCGATGTCTCCGCCAACCTCATGTCGCTCGGCGGGTTGGCCATTTCCATCGGCATCCTGGTGGACGCGGCCGTGGTGGTCGTGGAGAACATCCACACGCAGCTCGCGCACGCACCCAAGGGCGTGAGCCGGCTGCACCTCGTCTACCGCGCCGCCGTCGAGGTCGGGATGCCGGTACTCTCGGGGGTTCTCATCATCGTCATTGTGTTCCTGCCGCTGTTCACGCTTTCCGGCCTCGAAGGCAAGATGTTCACGCCGCTCGCGCTGACCATCTGCTTCGCACTCGCGGGATCGCTCATGCTCTCGCTCACCGTCATCCCGGTGCTCGCGAGTTTTCTCATGCGCACAGGCGGGCAACATAAGGAAGACCGCGTTCTCGCCGCCATCAAGCGCGTCTATCTGCCGGCGATGCGCTGGGCGTTCGTCCATCGCCGGACCGCCGTCAGCGGCGCGCTCGTCGCGCTTGGTCTCGCCGCGGCGCTGTTCCCGTTCATCGGGCGCGAGTTCATGCCAATGATGGACGAAGGCTCGACCGTGGTAATTATCGAGAAGAAACCGGACATCACGCTCGAAGCCTCGCTCGCCGCGGACACGCAGTACCACCGCGCGATGATGGAGCTGCCCGAGGTCACCGGTGTGGTGTCGCGCACCGGCGCCGACGAGCTGCGGCTCGACCCGATGGGGCTCTACCAGACCGACAACTTCGTGCTCACCAAACCGCGCGGCGAATGGACGCGCAGCCTCGCCGAGTTCCAGGAGGAACTGCGCCAGAAACTCGAAGCCTTCGAGGACATCGAGCTGGCCTTCACTCAGCCGATCGACATGCGCGTGTCGGAGATGCTCTCCGGCGTGCGCGCCGCGCTCGCGATCAAGCTCTACGGCGACGACCTCGCGGTGCTGGAGGAGAAGTCGAAACAGATCGAGGAACTGGCCGCCAAGGTACCGGGCGCAGTGGACATCGTGCGTCCGCCGATCCTCGGCCAGCAATACCTGCAAGTCGAGATCCGCCCGCCACAGACGGCGCGCTATGGAATCAAGGTCGAGGACGTCAACCGTCTCATCGAGAGCGCGGTCGGCGGCAAGATCACGACCGAAGTGATCGAGGCGAGCCGGCGCACCGCCGTGTTCGTGCGCTTTCCGGAGGGCGCGCGCACCACCCCGCAGGCGCTGGCGCGGCTGCTGGTCGAGACGCCGGGCGGCGCCAAGGTGCCGCTTTCGATGCTGGCCGATATCCGCGAGGTGGACGGCCCGGTGCAGATCACGCGCGAGGCCGGCAAACGCCTGGCGGTGGTGCAGGTAAACGTCGAGGGACGCGACGTGGTCAGCCTCGTCGAGGACGTGCGCGCCGCCATCGAGCGCGAGGTCAAGCTCCCGCACGGTTACTACATCGACTATGGTGGCCAGTTCGAGAACCAGCAGCGCGCCGCCGCGCGTCTGGGCCTGGTTGTGCCGATATCCATCATGCTCATCTTCTTCATGCTGTTTTCCACATTCCGCTCGGTACGTCAGGCGGGACTGATCATCCTGAATATCCCGTTCGCCATGATCGGCGGCGTGGTGAGTCTGTTTGCTTCCGGGCTGTATCTCTCGGTCCCGGCGGCGGTCGGTTTTATCACGCTGTTCGGCGTGGCGGTATTGAATGGTGTGGTGATGGTGGCGTATTTCAACCAGTTGCGTGAGGCCGGGCGCACGGTGTTGCAGGCGGTACAGGAAGGCGCGGAGCGGCGGCTGCGGCCGGTGTTGATGACCGCGCTGATCGCCTCGCTCGGCCTCGTGCCGATGCTGCTCGCCACCGGTCCGGGTTCGGAGTTGCAACGGCCGCTGGCGGTGGTGGTGATTGGCGGGCTCGTGACCTCGACGCTGCTCACGCTGGTGCTTCTGCCGACACTTTACGTCTGGCTCGAGCAACGCGTAGAGCAGCACAAGAACCGTAACGGAGACAAGTCATGAAAAATCTGACGCTGATCGTGCACGCCGACATTCAGCAGGCGCTTGCCGATGTGTTGCGTGCGCTGCCCGGGGTGACGGGCTTCACCTTCACGCCGGTCGAGGGCCATGGCCCGCAGGACGAACGCGATCCCTCGCTCTCGGCGCGCGACCGGGTGGTCGGCTACACCCCGCACGTGCGCGTGGATCTCCTGCTCGAAGACCGCGACGTCGAAACGGTGGTGGAGGCGCTGCAGGTGTCGAACTGCGGCGTGGCCGGGCGCGGCGTGTACTGGGTCACGCGCCTGGAGCGCCAGGGGCGGCTATGATGCGGCAGCGTGCCAGGCGCGTGTTCCGGGTTCTCGTTGCGTTGGCGGTCGCATCGGCGGCGGGCGCGGGCGAAGCGCCGGAGCGGCTGGGTCACAAAGACGGGTAGAGTAGAGGGCAGTAATCGGGCAGTAATCGGGGACGTACCACGGTTTCGCGCCATTCACGGATGTCTGCTCCTGGCCGGAAGCGGGCAGACTTCGGCTGCGCGCAAACGGCGTCGGATCGTCACTTGCCTGCCAAGCTCGATCACGCGGTTGGTCGGCAGGTTGGAATACCCAACCGCGCTGTCGATGTGCCCTCGGGCGGAGGGTTGTGCGTGACGATATTGTGGCCGCAACCGGTGGCCAAGCCATGACGGCCGCCCGTGGCAAGGCCAATCCGCAGCAGGTGAACGAGCTGCTCAAGAAGAAGCTCGCGCCCTGATAAAGAAGCCAGGCGGCGCGCCGCGCCGCGCCGCCTGGCTCCGCGCATCAATCGAACGCGATGCTCGCCTTCAGCCAGACGTTGCGTCCGGGCTCGTTGACGCGCGTGGTCTGTGTAAAGCCCGCGACCGCCGCGCCGGCGCGGCTCAAGTGCTCGGCGTAAGACTTGTCGAAGATGTTGTCGATGCCGGCGGTGAGGAGCGCGCCCTTCTTCGGGCGGTAGCCGGCGTTGAGCGACAGCACCGAGAAGCCCGCCGTCGGCCCGATGTCCTGGCCGACGATGCTGCCGTAGCCGACGTGCACCCGGTCTTGCCGGTCTACCATGCGCGCCAGCGCGCCGAAGACCCAGGTCTTGTCGTCGTAGTTCAGGCCCAGCCGCCCTTCGAGCGGCGGCATCTGCGCGAGCGGCGTGCCGTCGGTGTCGTTGTCGCCGCGCACCCAGGCGAGGGTCGCCAGCGCCTTCCACGTGCCGGTCAGCGCGTAGCTCATGTCCGCCTCGGCGCCGTGGGTCGTGGCATCCACGTTGCGCGCGGTGCTGTCGTTGCGCGTCAGGATGAAGTCGTCGAGACGCGCATAGAAGGCGGAGAGCCCGGCGCGCCACGGCCCGCCGGTATAGATCACGCCGGCGTCGAGCTGGTTGTTCTTTTCGGGATTGAGATAGAAGCCCTGATAGGTGCTGCGCTCCCACCAGTCGGCAGGCCGTTCGGCGTGCCCGAGGCCGACGAAGCTCGTGAGCCCGCTCGCGGCGCCGTGCTCGTAGCGCAGGAACGCGCCGCGCGTGCGATCGGTGTCGCTGCTGAGCGCCCCCGGGCCGGTGGTCTTTTCGTTGTCCACCCCGAGCCGGTCGAGGCGCAACCCGCCGATCAGCCGGTCGCTGTCGTCGAGCGGATGCGCCACCTCGGCGAATACGCCGGCGTTATCGAAGGTCATGTCCGGTGTGCGCGCGAGGGCCTCGACGTCCGGCGCCGTCATCATGCTGCTGGCGCTGCGCAGCGTATGCTTGTTCTTCTGGGTGTCCACGCCGAGCTTGAGCGCGGTGCTCCCCGCGAGCGCGAGCTGCGTCGAGAGGCGCGCGCCCTCGGTCTCGCGGTCGGGGTTGCTTACCATGTACATGGACGTCATGGGTTTGGCGCGCAGCGTGAAGTTGTCCATCACGTGGTCGACGTAGTTGCGGTAGACCTGCGCCTCGAGCTTCTCTACGAGCGGCGAGAGGTGCGCCTGTTCGAGCTTGAGCCCGTAGCTCGTGCGGTCGAACTTGACGCCGTCCATGCTGCGATCGGCGTAGGCCGCCTCGCCGTCGCTGCGGTCGAGCGAAAGCTCAAGGCGCGTGTCCTGGTCCGGCGTCCAGCCGCCGAGGAGACTGCCGCTCCAGCGCGTGTAGGCGGAGTGCACCGGCTCGCCCGCGCCGTCTTTGTAGTCGTCGGCGGTGGAGCGCGTGCCGATCGCGCGCACGAAGCCCTGCGGCGCGCCGCCGGTCACATCCGCGATGACGTCTCTGCGGTTGAAGCTGCCCCCGAGCGCACCCAGAAAGCCGCGGGCGCCAGATTCCTCGAATGTCTTGGTGCGACGCTCGAAGAGCGCTGTGCCGGCCAGGTTGCCGCCGCCGTGCACCACCGTCTGCGGCCCCTTGAGCACCGTGATGCGGTCGTAGGACTCGGGGAAGACGTAGGCCGTCGGCGGGTCCATGCGCCCGCCGCAGCCGCCCTGGATGGCCTCGCCGTCCATGAGCACGTTCAGGCGCGAACCGGCGAGCCCGCGCAGCACCGGGTCGCCGTCGGTGCCGCCCTTGCGGACCGCGCTGAACCCGGGGATGTTCTTGAGGTAATCCGAGCCGTCGTGCGCCGGCACCGGTTGGCGCGGCGCCTTCGGGTCGGTCTCGACGGTGAGCGGCTCGGAGATCTGCGGCGCGGTGACGATCACTTCGTCGAGTACGGCACTGGGTTTCTCGTCGGCCTGGGCCAGCGAAAATACGGCGCAGGCCGCGGCGAATGCGAGCGTGCGTTCGATGGGTGTGGGATGCATCGTTTCCTCTCGTTCAAATTTCGGTCGAAAAAAAACCGGGACGGTGTTGCGCACCGTCCCGGTGCTAAGGCGTCGAATCTGCTAGGAGGCAGTGAAACGGCAGTGAAGGAGGAGCCGCAGTCGCACGACGCTAATGCCAAAAACATCTTAGCGGCGTCGCGGGCGCGCGGGAATGTGGCATGACGCCGCGCGGCGATTCGCCGCAGCAGCGACTCCGGCGTTTTTGATTATCCGCAGATTACGCAGATTTGCGCAGATTAATGCGACCGAATAGAACCAAAAAAATTAACCGCAGATGAACAGTTTGTTGAAATTCGCCTGTCGAAAGGTCCCCTCTCCCCTTGCGGGAGAGACCGCCCGAACCCACATGGTCGCGATTTGCGACCCGGAACCGGGCGATCTCTTCCCTCACCCCCATCCCCTCTCCCAAGGGGAGAGGGGGGCGAGCCGTCGCGGCCTTCGGCCGCAGGTTCCGGGGTAGGGACAGGGAGAGGGGTCGAAACGAAGCGGTTCTGAATCATCACGTGACGCGGCACCAGTGAGTCATCACCCTCTCCCCAGCCCTCTCCCATCGAGGGAGAGGGAGAATTTCAACAAACTGCTAATGGATTGCGCAACGGAAAGAGGGGGCCGCATTTAAAAACGGCAAATGCAGGCGGCAAGACTAATCTGCGTAAATCTGCGAAATCTGCGGATGAAAAATTCTTTCTAGTGTTTTTTCCAGACCGGCTATTGCTCGATCGGCGCGGTGACGACCGAGAGCCGCGTGATGCCGACGCGCTGGGCCGTCGCCATCACCTGTGCCACGCGCCCGAAGTTCACGGCCGCGTCGGCCTGCACGAGCAGGTTGGCCTCGGCGTTCTTCGCGTGCCGCTCGCCGAGCTCGCGCTCGAGCGCCTCCGGCGCGACGCGCTCGCGGTCGAGGAAGATCTCGCCCTGTTTGTTGACGGTGAGCGAGATGTTGCGCGGCTCGGTCATCGGCCTGGTCGGCGCGGTCTTGGGCAGCTCCACCGGCACCGCCTGGATGAGGAGCGGCGCGGTGACGATGAAGACGATGAGCAGCACCAGCATCACGTCCACAAGCGGCGTGACGTTGATCTCGCTCATCGCGGCGTGGTCGGAGCGTGTCTGAAATGCCATCGGTGCCGCCTAGGCGGTCGCTGCCAGGTCGGAAAGGGGGAATTCACCGCGGAGGCGCGGAGGCGCAGAGAAAACCTTTATGTCTTTTGATTCACTGCGCGCCTCCGCGTCTCTGCGGTGATAATCGGATGTTTCAGAGATGCGATGGCGTTCCATTACTTGCCCCGCTTGACGTTCAGACTCGCCTTCATGGCGACGCGCATGAGGTTGGCGGCGAAGTCCTCCATCTCGGCGATGAACAATCGCGCGCGCCGCAGCCCGTAGTTATACGCCAGCACCGCCGGCACCGCGGTGGCGATGCCGATCGCGGTGGCGACGAGCGCCTCGCCGATCGGGCCGGCGACGACATCGAGGCTCGCGCTGCCGGCGCGCGAGATGTCCTGGAGTGCGTGCATGATGCCCCAGACGGTGCCGAACAGGCCCACGAACGGCGCGGTGCTGCCGATGCTCGCGAGGATCATGAGACCGCTTTCGAGCCGATGCTGTTCCTTCTGGATCTGCTGGCGCAGGCTCGACTCGAGCACATCCTTCCGGTCGCCGGTGAACTGCAGGCTGTGCTCGCCGTCCTTGCCCAGGTCGCGCAGGGCCTGGAAGCCGGCCTGGCACACACGCGCGAGCGGGCCCGCACCGTCGTGCGCCACCGTCTCGGCCTCGGCGACGGTGTGCGCCCCCCAGAAGGCCTTGCTGAAGGCGCGGTTGAGCCGCCCGAGCTGCCATTGCAGCCGGCCCTTCATGGCGACGATGGTCCAGGTGGTGACGGAGAACGCGATCAGCACCCAGAGGGTGACGGCGACTACGACGGAGGTGGTTCCGAACATGCCGGGGATTTTTCAGTTGTTCAGGCGGAAGGTGATGGGCACGTCCACCCAGGCGACGGTCGTCTGGCCGCCGCGGCGCGCGGGCGTGAAGCGCCAGTCCTTCACGGCCTCGAGCGCGGCCTTGTCGAGGATGGTGTGGCCGCTGCTCTTCTTGAGCGCGGCGTGGTGGCAGTGGCCGTTGTCGTGGATGAGCGCGCGGATGACCACCGTGCCCTCGATCCCGCGGCGGCGCGCGGCCATGGGGTAGGCCGGAGGATTGTTGCTGAGATAAGCGGCGCTGTAGATCGGTTCGACGTACTCCTCCTGCGGAGCGTCTTCCTTTTTGGCGTCGGCGTCCGGCGGCGTCTGGACGATCTCCCGCGGTTTCGGCGGCACGGTCTTCGCTTGCAGCGGCGTGACCTCGTTCCGGGGCGGCATGCGCGTCACCAGCGACACCTGCACGATGGGAAGCGGCCTGGCGGCGGCGTCGCCGGCGAAGGGGTTGTGCGCGAAGCCGTACCACACCGCGCTGTGCGCGGCCGCGACCAGGGCGAACGCGGCGAGCCAGTTGGTGGCGCTCGCGGCGGATCCCTCTTGCGGCAGGGTGTAGGCCAATGCGGCGTTCATCGTTGCGTTCGCTCCGGCGCTCAAAAAAGAAGGGGCGGTGGACTCCCTGTCCGGATATCGCACGGCCCCTCCGACTGTCTGGCGACCACGGGTACGGTCTTACCGGTTACCTTCAATGGCCCCATCTTAAAGTCCTGGGCCGGGCGGGTGAATGCGGTACGGTGTCGCGCGGCAATTTGTCGCACCCAGCCCAAAAAAACAGGTAACCGCAGATGAACGCAGATAAACGCGGATGAATCCTTATGTGTATCCCACGGGGCTTTCTTTGCGCCTTGGCGTCTTTGCGTCAAGTAATCATATAAATCAGTCTTTAGCGGGGTGGGGCCGTGCCAAGCTGCTGTTTGATCCAATCCTCCAGCCGTTCCGGGTCGATCCGCCCGCTCTGGGCGCGGCGGCTTTGGTCGGCGGTGTAAAGGTACGTGCGCGGCAGCTCGCCGCCCCACTTGGGGTCCACCTCGTAGCGCAGCCGCTCCGCCGACTCGTCCGCGAACACCCAGGACTCGACCCCCTCCAGGCCGTAGCGGCCCAGCGTATCGACGAGTGCTTCGCTCTCCGCGGGCGTGTCGGTGGCGACGAGCACGATATCGAGCGCGGGATATTTCTTGAGCAACTCGCCGAACAGGGCGAACTCCTCGTGGCAATACGTGCAGGAGAGCGACCAGAAGGCGAGCACGAACGGATGCCCCCCGCGCGCGGCCTGAATCGCCTTGAGGCTTCCTGGCGCGAAGGGTTTGAGCTCCTGCGCCCCTTGGGCCGGCGGGGCCAGCAGCGCCACGGCCGCGGCGGCGGCCAGGCACAGGCCGCGTGCGGCGCGGATCATCGCGCGCCCTCCAGCTCCACCAGCCGGTAGCCTTCCTTGGCGGCGTACCAGGAGAGGTAGGCCTTCGCGCCGTCACGCACGAGCAGCGGATGATCCGAGGCCCCGGCGGCGGTGGCGACCAGGGCCGGCGCGGACCAGGTGGCGCCGCCGTCCATCGAGCGCATCAGGCGCACGGCCGAGCTGGCGCCGTCGAACTCCTTCCACGTCAGGAACACGCGCGGCCCGAGGCTCAGCACCTGCGGGCGCGCGGGCTGCGCGCCCGGGTCGCCGAAGGCGAGCGGCGCGGTGAAGGTTTTGCCGCGGTCGAGGCTGCGGCGGTAGTACAGCCCGGCGCGGCCCTCGGCGCCGGTGTACCAAGCGAGGTGATAGACGCCGTCGGCGCCGATCGAGAGCGACGGACCGTGGTGCGGGCAGGCGTCCAGTTCCCAGCCGTCCTCCGAGGCGCGCACGAGCGTGGACTTCCCGTCGAGTCGCAGGAGCGCGTGGTCGCGCGTGTTCTTGCCGAAGATCTGGCGCCAGAGGATGACCGGGACATCGTCGGTATCGGCCGCCGCCGCGATACGGCAGCACTCGCAGGAGTGATCGGCCGCCTTGCGGTTGGCGCCGAAACTCGCGCCGCCGTCGGTGGACACCGCGTAGTAAACCGCGAGCCCGGAATATTTTCCGCCCTTGCCCTCGGAGGCGGCGGCGTCGCGCTTGTCGAGCCAGAAGAGATAGATGTCGCCGCGGCCGTTGACCAGCAGCGAGTCGAAGCGGTGGCTGATCGCCTGCCGGTCGGTGTTGACGACGATCGGAGCGGAAAAGCTCTTGCCGCCGTCGAGCGAGCGCGCGAAGCGCACATGCCCGCTGAACGGGGTGTCGAGGCTCTGGGTCCAGGAGACGTAGATTTCGCCCTTCGGCCCGAACGCGAGCTTGGGGCGGTTCTCGCCGTCGGCGGCGATATTCTCGGGCTCGGCGTTGACCTGGACCGGCGCGCCGAAGCTCCGGCCCTTGTCGCTCGAATAATTCACGACGACATGGCCGCTCTTGACGGCGGCGAGCCAGAGCCTGCCCGTGGCGTCGAACGCCGCCGTCATCGAGAGCGGGTCGCGCGCGAGCGACTTCTTCCACATCTGCGCGCGTTCCTCGGGGGTGGGCGCAGCGGGTTTCGCCGCCGCGGCCGGTTTGGCGTGGCCGTGTCCGCCGCCGGCGGGCGGAGGCGTCGCGCAGCCCGCGAGGCCGAGCAGGCCGATCGCGACCAGGGTCTTGACCGGGTTCATGGGTTCTCCGCGCCGAAGCGATACGCGACCCCGAGCCAGTACGTGCGGGGATCGCCCGGGGTGTAGCTGTTCTGCGTGTCCGGATTGTACGTCCCGACCCCGGAGTAGCTGCTGCTCGCGCTGTGGGAGAATTTCTTGTCGGCCACGTTCATGACCTTGAACCATACGTCCCAGGCCGTCACCGCGTAGGCGGCGCGCAGATTGAGCAGGGTGTGTCCGGGATACTCCACGGTGTTGGCGTCGTTCATCCAGTAATTGCCCAGGTACTGCGCCTCGAGCCCGATGCGCGCGCCCTTCGCCGGCTTCCACGCGAGCTCGGCGTTCGTGATGTTCTTCGGCGCGCCCTTGATGAGCTTGCCGTCGTAGGAGAGCGTGGCGCTCGTGTCGTAGTCGAGGTATTCGTGCTCGGCATAAGTCGTCGCGAGCCGCCCCTCCCACTGGGGGTCCGGGGCGTAGCTCACGCCGAGCTCGATGCCGGTGTGGCGCGTCTTGCCCGCGTTGCGCGGCTCGGAATTGCCCACGGCGATCTGGAAGCTGACCTGTTCGTCCTTGCCGTCCAGGCGATAGAGCGCGGCGTTCACCTTGCCCTTGCCGCCGTCGAAGGCGGTGCGCACGCCGATCTCGTAGTTATCGAAAGTCGAGGGCCTCAAATCGGGCACCGTAAGACGCGCGTAGAGCGAGGTCACCTCGGGCGGCGTGAAGCCCTGGCTGTAGCTCGCGTACAGGCTGGTGTCGGGGCTCACGGCGTGGGTCGCGCCGATCTTGGGGCTGAAGTGGCTGAACGAGCGCGTCTCGTTCGGCGCGCCGGTGCTGTTGCTGGGGGTCAAGTTGTTGGTGAAGTCGTACCCGATGGTGTCGTAGCGCCCGCCGACCACCACGCGCGTGGACGCCGCGGGCGAAAGCTCGTACTGCGCGTAGGCCGAGGTGTTGCCGAGCCCGACCTTGTAGTCGCGGCTGCGGGTGCCGAGCGTGTAGCCGGTGTAGACGCTGCTCGCGTCGCGCGTGATGTCGATCTTGTCCTCGGTATAGGTGTTGGGGCTGCGGTCGTAGGTGAGTCCCACGATCAGGCGCGCGTTGAGCCAGCCGAAATCCTGCCGGTGGCGGGCGTCGAGCCCGAGCGAGCTGTAGCTGTTCACGTTGATGTTGCCGACATAGCCCGTGGGGCAGGTGGCGGAGACGGTGCAGTTGCGGATGGAGTAGGCCGGGTTCTGCCCGTGGTCGTTCTGCCGCCCGTAGAGGATCACGGTGCTGAGCCCCTGGGCGCTCGATTCGTGATCGAGCGTGAACGACAACCGTTTCGTTTCGTCACGCCGGTAGGTGAAGGTCTGGTAGCTGACGGCCGGGCGGTTCTGATAGTCGCTTTCGTTCAGCGAGCCCGGGGTCTGGGTGTCGAGGTTGGTGTACGTGAACAGCGCGCGCAGCGGCGTGCGGTCATCGGCGGCGCCGTCGGCGCGCAGCGTTACGGAGTCCTTGTCCATCTCGTTGTACATGCGCCAGGAATCGCGCAGGCGCGCGCTGTAGTGCGAGAACCGCAGGCCGAAATCCTCCCAGGTGTCGGAGGCGCCGGTATCGACGCGCTTGTAGCCCTCGCTGCTCGATTGCAGCGAGACCTTGCCCTCGGGCGTGAGCGATGGGGCCCGGGTGAGAAAGTTCACCGCACCGCCCACCGCGTTGCTGCCGTAGAGCGACGAGCCCGGGCCCTTGAGCACCTCGATGTCGGAGGTGCCGGTGAGATTCACCTCGTTGAGGGCGTTGTGGTTGAACACGCCGATCGGGCGGATCGGCACGCCGTCCTCGAGGTACTGGTAGACGGGATTGGTGGTGATCGGCTGGCGGATGCTCATGCTGTGCTGCTCGTTGCCGAGATCCACCATGTGCACGCCCGGGATCTGGTTCACCGCCTGGTTGATGTTGGTCGCCTTCGTGTCTTCGAGCGCCTTCGTATCCATCTTGCCGATCGCGGCCGGGGTCGCGCTCAGCGGCGTGGCCTCGCGCGAGCCGGTGACGACCACCTCTTCCAGGGTTTTCGTCTCCGGGCTCGCCGGGGCCTTTTCCTCGGCATAGGCGGCGATGGCGGTCGAGACGGCGAGGGACAGCAGACGTGCAGCGATTGTGGCGTTCATTAGGTTGCTCTCTTCGGGCGTTCATGGGTTGAATCGATCCGGGGCGACTGGTGGCGCTTAACCAAGCGCCGAGACACATCCCTGAAGTGCGGCCGAAATCCGCCAAAACTGCGGGCCGCTCGCCGTTACCGGAGAACGATCGTAAGCGACATCCCCGGGCGCTTGAATGTGGCACGATGCCGCGCGGCAAATTGTCGCAACGTACCGGCCGGCATTCAGCTTGGTTTAAGGAAAGGGGTTCACGAAACGGGTACAATAATCCGCGTCGGTCATGAACCCCGCGCCTCCCTTATCCTCCTCGAACGAGATCAACCTGCGGCGTCTGGTTGCGCTGCGGCTGATCGCGCTCACCGGCCAGTCGGCCGTCGTGTGGGCGGTGGTCACGAAGCTGCACATGGAGCTGCCGCTGCGGCCGTTGATCGGCGTCATCACGGGGATGGCCGCGATCAGTCTTCTCACGTGGTTGCGCCTGCGCCGGCCGTGGCCGGTCCCGGACGTCGAGATCTTCGGTCAACTGCTGCTCGATGTGGTCGTGCTCACGGCGCTGCTTTATTTCAGTGGCGGCGCCACCAACCCGTTCGTGACGCTGTACCTGCTGCCGCTTGCCATCACGGCGGCGGCGCTTCCGGGGCCGCCCACCTGGCTGATGGCGGGCATCACCGCCGTATGCTACAGCGCGCTGCTCTTCTATTACGTCCCGCTTCCGGAATCGCACGGTATGCCCGGAGAGTCCCACCTGCACGTGTTCGGGATGTGGTTGAGCCTGATCATGAGCACCGGCCTGATCTCCTGGTTCGCGGTGAAGATGGCGGCGACGCTGCGCGAGCGCGACCGGCTGCTCGCCGAGATGCGCGAGCAGGAGTTGAAGCACGAGCGCATCCTCGCGCTCGGCACGCTCGCCGCCGGCGCGGCGCACGAGCTGGGCACACCGCTGTCCACCATGGCGGTGCTGGTTAAGGATTTCCGGCCCGACGTACCGGTGACGGAAGAGAAGCTGGTCACCTTGCGCGGGCAGATCGCCCGGTGCAAGAAAATCCTGTCGTCGATCTCGGCCACGGCCTCGCAGGTGCGCGCCGAGTCGGGCGAGAGCCGGCCGCTCGATGCGTTTCTCGAGGGGATCGTCGCCAAGTGGCTGTCCATGCGCCCGGGCGTGCACGCGCATCATCGGTTCAGCGGCGCGCAGCCCGCGCCGCACGTCGTCGCGGAGCAGACCCTGTCGCAGGCGATCCTGAATATCCTGAATAACGCGGCCGACGCCTCGCCGCAGGACGTGGAGGTGGACGGCCATTGGAGCAGCGCGGAGCTGACGCTCGAGATCGCCGATCGCGGGCCGGGGCTTACCCCCGAAATCGAGCACAATCCGGGCGAGCCGTTTCTGAGCACCAAGAGCGAAGGCCTGGGGCTCGGGCTGTTCCTGGCGTATACGACCTTTCAGCGCTTCGGCGGGAGCGTGCGGCTCTTGAGCCGCGAGGGCGGCGGTGTGCTCTGTCGGCTGACGCTGCCGCTCGCGCCGATACTGGTATCGAGCTGATCCGAAATTTTGAATGGACAGGATTAACAGGATTTACAGGATCAAGAAACCAAACGAAAGATAACCGCGAACTGGCGAGACCGGGGTATTCGGTTTAACCTCTCAATAAGTCGTTCTTTGCGTTCTTTGCGTCTTTGCATTGAAACTTAATATTGATTATGGCCGATCTCGAAGACCGCCCGACATTATTACTGGTCGATGACGACCTCACCTTCGGCAGAGTCTTGGCCGAGGCGTTCGAGGCGCGCGGCTACGCCGTGCGCGTGGCGCACAATGTCGCCGAGGGCCTCAAGGCGGCGGAGAACGACCCGCCGGAATTCGCCGTGGTGGACTTGAAGATGCCCGGGCCGTCGGGCCTGGAGCTGGTGGCGAAGCTGAAAGACCTCGACGAGAACACCCGCGTCGTGATGCTCACGGGCTACGCCTCCATCGCCACGGCGGTCGAGGCCATCAAGCTCGGTGCGGTGCACTATCTCGCCAAGCCCGCGGACGCCGACGAGATCCTGGCGGCATTCCGGCGCGACGAGGGCGATATCGGCGTTCGGCTGGCGGAGAAGCCGTTCTCCGTGAACCGGCTGGAATGGGAGCACATCCAGAAGGTGCTCACCGAGTGCAAGGGCAACGTCTCCGAGACCGCGCGCCGCCTCGGCATGCACCGGCGCACGCTCCAGCGAAAGCTCTCCAAGCGCCCGGCGCGCAGTTGATCGGGTTGATGCGGTTCGATGGTGAGTCGATCCGCGCGTCGTGCGGCTCCGGCCGCGCGGGGCGCAGGCGAAGTGCAGATGAAAACGCCGGGTCGTTGTGCCGGCGAGCTGCTCGCCCGACGTCTAGCCCGTCTTCCTCAGCTCCTCGCGGATCACGCGGCGCAGCGTGTCCTCGAGCGGCGCCGACTGGCGCTGGATGTGGCCGCGAAGCGCCTCGTTGATAACCGATTGGTAATTCCCGCCGCCGGCGCGGTTCACTTGGTCGCGGAACCAGGCGATGACGTCTGTGTCCAGCCGGATCGTGATACGGGTCTTGTTCGGGGCGGGCGGCATCACCGGCCCGCGCTTTCCTCTGCTGAAGTCGTAGCGTTTTTTCATGACTCACTCCTCGTATTGCCGGCGTTCGTGAGGTTCGGCCTTACGCGCCGAGATGATGCGGATCACATCCGGCCCGCGGTAGGTGTACACCGCCGCCAGGAGCCTGCCGAAGGCGTCCGTGCCGAGCGTCACGAACCGCTCTTCGTCGTGGCCGCGGTCTTCGATCGTGATCGCATTCGGGTCGTCGAACACGCCGACTGCGTCGGCAAACTCAACGCCGTGCTTGCGCAGGTTGGCCTTCCGCTTGGCCTCGTCCCACTCGAAGCGCATGCCCAAAATGTATGTACATATGGTGTACATGTCAAGCGCGGCGGTATGGCGGCCGATCGAACGATCCGCAGTTTGGGGAATCTCAAAAAATTCCCATTATTCACGGTCCCGGCCCACCGCAGCGCCGTAGAGGCACGGAGCTACTGAAACAGAAATGGATTTTCTCTGCGTGCTCTGCGGTGAAAAACATCTTTTCAGCCATTTTCAGAGGTTCCCGTATACTCATGGCGCCCGCCCGTGCCCGCGGGCGCAATCCTGAAAAAAGCATGAGAACCCGATGCGCGATTCGGTCTTCGAGGCGTTGAGGTCCGGGGCGACGCTGCTCGCCGCGAGCCGGCGCCAGGCGCGCGCGTTGCAGCTCGCCCACGGGCGGCGCATGCAGCGGGAAGGGCAGGCGGCGTGGACGAGCCCGGATATTCTCACCTGGGGCGCCTGGCTCGGGCGCTGCTGGGATGAAGCGTCCGGCCTTTCCGCGGACGATCCGGCCTCGATGCGCGTGCGGTTGAGCCCGGTTCAGGAGCTCAAGCTCTGGGACGACGTGATCGAGGATTCCGCGGCGCGCAGCACGCTGCTGCAAGTCCACGCCGCGGCGCGCACGGCGCAGGAGGCCTGGCGGCTCATGTGGGAGTGGGACCTCGCATTGCCCGCCGCGCGCGATGCGCCGAACGAGGACACACGCGCCTTCGCCGCCTGGGCGCAGGTATTCGATGAGCGTTGCCGCGCCCGAGGCTGGCAGGACCCGGCGCGCCTGCCCGAGGCGCTGGCGCAGGCCTTCGACCGCGGCCGCCTGAAGGCCCCGCCGCGGCTCCTGCTCTTCGGCTTCGAGGAGCTTACCCCGCAACAGCAGCGGCTGTTCGATGTCCTGCGCGCGCGCGGGAGCGCCGTGGAGATTATCGAGCCGAGCGCGGCGGCCGCCACGCCCGCGCGCCGCGAATTCCCAAGCGCCGAGGAGGAGCTCGCCGCCGCGGCGCGCTGGGCGCGCGCCCGGCTCGAGGCCGGCGCCGCGCGCATCGGCGTCGTGGTGCCGGATCTCGGCGCGCTGCGCCCGGCGGTGACACGCCTGTTCGACGACGCGCTGGCGCCGGCCGCGGTGCTGCCCGGGGCCGCGGACGGCGTGCGGCCGTATAACCTCTCGCTCGGGCGGCCGCTCGCGGAATATCCCGTCATCCACACGGCGCTCCTGCTGCTCGAGCTCGGCCGGGGCGAGCTCGCCTGCGTACAGGCGGGGAGCCTCTTGCGCTCGCCGTTTCTGGGCGGGGCCGATGAAGAACGCGCGCGCCGCGCGCTGCTCGATGTCGTACTGCGTGCCGGCGAGCCGCGGGTGCGGATCGGCGGGCTGCTGCGCCTGGCGCAGGATCGAGACCAGGAGGGACGGCCGCGCGCGCATGCCGCGCCGCTGCTCGCGGCGCGGCTCAAGGAGTGGCGCGCGGCGCTCGATGCGTTTCCCAAGACGCAGCTTCCGAGCGCCTGGGCGGAGGGTTTCGCCCGGGCGCTCGCGGCGCTCGGCTGGCCGGGCGAAACCCTCCG
>Ga0209342_10000788_pt1 | contig 36680 bp, 33 predicted proteins | sample RifCSP16_2_FD_184023 | JGI IMG/M metagenome (GOLD analysis project Ga0209342, IMG submission 184023) | Soil microbial communities from Rifle, Colorado - Rifle CSP2_sed 16_2 (SPAdes) (version 2) | ecosystem: Environmental > Terrestrial > Deep subsurface > Rock core/Sediment | place: Rifle...
GGAAGCGCTGGATCAGGCTCAAGTCCGAGGTGATCATCTGCGCCAACCCCAGCGACAGCGCCTGATACGACGTGTCCGGCGAGGCGATGGTCAGCGGGAGCACGGCGATGGTGTTGGGGTCCGCCGCCTGGGCGGACAGCTGCGCCTCGTTCTGGAGCGCCAGCCGGGCCCGCTGGTTGGAGTAAGCCCGCAGCGCCAGCTGCTCGCGCGCGCGGACCGCCGACGCCCCACGCGCCTCCGCGTGCTGCGCCAGGAAGGCGCGGTAGCCGGTCAGGGCTTCCTCGAACCGCTCGGCCTTTTCCGCGCACTGGCCGATGACCAGCCAGGCCACGGCATCCGCCGGGCGCTGCTGCTGCGCCCGCCGGGCCTCGGTGGTCGCCTGGTCACAGCGGTTGTCCGCGAACAGCGCGGCGGCGTACCGGACACGCAGCGCGGGGTTATCCGGCTCGCGCGCCAGCCGTGCCTCGAGATCCGGAATGTCGGCCGGCGTGACTTGGGAAGGACGCTGTCCCCCGCACGCCGCCAGCAGCGACGTGGACAACAACACCGTGATACTGGATCTCACAGTCGCGGCCTTCGCCAACGGGACGGAGACGTGGAGACACCCTGCCAACCCAGGGGCGGGAAGTTGCCCTGGCAGTGATGAAGCGTCAAGCAGGAATCCCTCGAAGGCGTGAACCAGCGATGACGGACAACATGGCGCAGCGTGCAGTCTAGGCGAGATGCGGACCAGATGCCGTGCGCTAGCTCACACGCGGCACGTTACGGGGTGGCGTGCAGCATGTCCCGCATGCGGCGGGACAGACGCTCGATCTCCTTCAAGGAATTGACCGTCTCGGCATCCAGCTTGTCGGCATTGAGGAGGAGGAGCTGGGTTTCGGCGAGGATGGCGGACAGCGGATTGGCGAGGTCGTGCCGCAGGCGTCGGATGGGGTCGTCGGGCGATCCGGTCATTCAGCCAGCGACCGATAGAGGTCCCGGAGGTGATGATCCCGCAGGTCCCGGACGGATTCCCACAGCTCGTTCTCGGTCGCCCCGCAGAGGATTTCCCCGGTCGCGGCCGGGGCCGGGGCGTCAGGCGGGACGAACAGCAGCCGGCCGCGCCAGGTACCATCCTCGGCACGGCGCACTTCGACCTGGACGGCAATCAGGGCCGCGCCATACCGGACCGGAGGCAGGTCATGGAGTGAAGGCTCGTTAGGGTTGGAAAGGCCGTAGCGCACCGGGTTGGCCGGCATCGCGAGCACTCCCTGAGTTTGCGCAAATATAGCGACGCCCGTCACTTACGCAATAGTGAGCGTTCACTCCGCACCGCGGCCCCTGCGGCCTTCACCATCAGATGTAGAAAGGAACCGGCGTAAACGTCACGACAAACAGCAACGCGCTCGCCCAGCCAAACGGCTGACGGTTCGCCGGAATGCGCCGGTGCCGGTCCAGAACCGTCGGATGGGCCAAGCTTCCGCGACCCAGCATGACCGTAAAGAGCGCCCAGATCCACCAGCCCCAGAACCAGAAGCCAAGCACCAGCAGGGCGAACCACGCGGCACGGCCCACCCAGGCCTGACCACGGCCAATCAGGGCGTAGAGCACGTGTCCGCCGTCCAGCTGACCCAGCGGAAGCAGATTGAGCATGGTCACGAGCAGGCCGAGCCACCCCGCCAGCGCCAGCGGATGCAGCAACACCACGCCGCCGTCCGTGAAGAGCCTTCGAGCGGCGGCCATGACCAGCGAGTCGCCCAGGTATAGCGGAGTCCCCCCGATCATGACCAGTTGCGGCGCCGAGGCCTCGAGCGTGGGAACCGGCTGCGACGCCATCAATCCCATAGCGAGCATGATGAGGGCCACGATGAAGCCCGCCCAGGGCCCGGCGGCGCCCACGTCCAACAGTTGCTGGCGGTCCGCGACCGGTGAACGGAGCCGGATGAACGCACCGAACGTCCCCACGAAGTTCCACAGGGGGGGCGCCGGCAGGAAATACGGCGGGGAGGCATTAATGCCATAGTGCTTGGCGGTGAGGTAGTGCCCGGTCTCGTGCGCCAGCAGGATCGCCATCAGTCCCATGGCGAACTCCAGTCCGGGCCGCAACCCCGTCAGCCAGTCCAGCACGGCGCGGCCTGCATTGGCGAGCTCGGAGAGACGAACCGCCGGGATGGCCGGTGGAACGCCCGCCAGCATGGCGCCCGCCATCCACATGGTCACGAACGTGGCCAGGAAGAGGACCGCGTGAAGCCACCACCGCTCGGGGTGGGGCCGCCCGATCAGCCGCACCAGCATCAGGCGGCCTTCGCCATCGCCCGCCACCCAGTAATGCACGCCGGGCCAGGCCTTGAGCGCTGATCGCAGCCCCTCCGAGGGCCCCCGATGCGCCGGCGCCACAACGGCGTCCACGATCTCTCGGTCGCGGGTGAGCGTGCTCCGCCAGTACTGGAAGAATGGTATCAGCGAGTTCATCGGCCTCTTGACGGGGTCTGCTGGGCCTCGTATGTTGAGGCTGCAGTCACACTTCCCTAGAACTCCCTAGCATATCGCACGGCTCGCCACCAACGGCACGTCACCATCGCCCCAGCGGGGCTCGAAGGAATCCTTCCCACCATGCTCGGAGTCCATCTCTGTGGACATTGCTGAACTGAAGCAAAAGTCCGTCGCGGAACTCCACGCGATGGCCGAACAACTCAACATCACCAACTACTCGGGCCTGCGCAAGCAGGATCTCATCTTCAAGATCGAGCAGTCGCTGCTCGACTCGGACACCGTGCTCCGCGGGGAGGGCGTGCTGGAGATCCTGCCGGAAGGGTACGGGTTCCTCCGCAGCCAGGATTGGAACTACCTGTACGGTCCGGACGACATCTACGTGAGCCCCAGCCAGATCAAGCGCTTTGATCTGCGCACCGGAGACACGGTGCTGGGCCAGGTGCGCCCCCCCAAGGAGGGGGAACGCTACCTCGCGCTGCTCAAGGTGGAGAAGGTGAACTTCGACGATCCGGACAGGGCCAAGCACCGGATCGCGTTCGACAACCTCCGCCCCCGGTACCCGGAGCGGCGGGTGCGGCTGGAGCGCAAGGACACGGACCTCTCGACCCGGGTCATGGACCTGCTCACCCCCATCGGCTTCGGCCAACGCGGCCTCATCGTCTCCCCGCCCAAAGCCGGCAAGACCATCCTCCTCCAGAAAGTCGCCAACTCCATCACCGAGAACCACCCGGAAGCCGTGTTGATCGTGCTGTTGATCGACGAGCGGCCGGAAGAGGTGACGGACATGGAGGAGAACGTCACAGGCGAGGTCATCTCGTCCACCTTCGACGAGCCGGCCGACCGGCACGTGCAGGTGGCGGACATGGTGATCGAGAAGTCCAAGCGGCTGGTCGAGCACGGGCGGGACGTGATCATCCTGCTGGACTCCATCACCCGCCTGGCCCGGGCCCACAACGTGGTGGTCCCGCATTCGGGGAAGATCCTGTCCGGCGGCGTGGACGCCAACGCCCTGCAAAAGCCCAAGCGCTTCTTCGGCGCCGCCCGTAACATCGAAGGTGGCGGTTCCCTCACCATCATCGCGACGGCCCTGATTGAAACCGGCAGCCGCATGGACGAGGTGATCTTCGAAGAGTTCAAGGGCACCGGCAACATGGAAATCATTCTGGACCGGAAGATCGCGGACCGCCGGATCTGGCCGGCCATTGACGTGGTGCGCAGCTCCACCCGTAAGGAGGAACTGCTGCTGGACAAGGAAGAGCTCAACAAGGTCTATCTGCTGCGCAACTTCCTGGCCGACATGCCGCCGGTGGAGGCCATCGAGTTCCTGATGGAGCGCATGAAGCGCACCAAGACCAACAAGGAGTTCTTCGCGTCGATGCAACAAGGATGACGACAGCACGGCAGCACGGCAGGACGGCAGGAGCCGATCCGCTGCCGTCCTCACGTACTGCCATCCTGCCGCTCGAGGGGCGGCTGTTGGGGGTGGATTGGGGAGAGAAGCGCATCGGCCTCGCCATCTCCGATCCGACGCAGACCGTCGCCACCCCGCTTGGCACTCTCACGCGCCGCGCGGGTAAACGGTTTCCAATGGGACAGCTCAAGCCGCACCTCGAGACCCACCAGCCCGTGGGCGTGGTGGTGGGCCTGCCGCTCGATGCGTCGGGCGGGGAAGGCCCGGCGGCGCGGGCCGCCCGCGACATCGGCGCGCTGATCGCGGCCAAGACCGGTTTGCCCGTGACGTACTGGGATGAGCGAATGACCACGGCGCGGGTGCGGCGGGCGCAACAGGAGACCGGGAGGACGCGGGGGCGGGTCCCCCGCGAGGCGGATCCGCTCGCCGCCACCCTCGTCCTGCAAACCTTCCTGGATCGCCGGCGGTCATGACCCGGCGGCGCTACTGGACCGTGGCGGTCCTGGTGCTGGCGTGCCGGGCCGGAGGGCCGAACGGCCCCCGGGTCCAGGTCACGATCCCGGAGGGCGCCACCCTCACCGCCGCCGCCGAGAGCCTGCGGGTCCGCGGCGTGATCGGCTCCACCACCGCGTTCACCTTTTACGCCCGTCTCTTCGGCAAGTCCGATGAGATCAAGGCCGGCGTGTACGAGTTCGTGCCCAACCAGCCGGTCCTCCGGGTCCTCAGGGTGGTGACCCGCGGGCGCGAGGCGCTGCGTCGCCTGGTGATCCCCGAGGGCCTGATGCTCGGCGAGGTCGCCGCCTACGTTTCGCAGCAGCTCGGGATTCCCGCCGCCGAGGTCCTGGCCGCCGCACGGGATACCGCGCTGGTCCGCCGGGTGGGCGCCGCCGAAGGCGTGCTCGAAGGGTATCTCTATCCCAGCACCTACTTGGTGCGGCACGGTGTCACGGCGCCGGAAGTGGTGCGCATGATGGTGGAGGAATTCGAGGCGCGATGGCAGCCCGAATGGAACGCCCGGCTGCACGCGCTCCGCCTCACCCGGCGGGACATCGTGACGCTGGCGTCCATCATCGAGGGCGAGGTCCGCTTCGGCCCCGACCGGCCGTATGTCTCGTCCGTGTACCACAATCGTCTGGAACGCGGCATGCGCCTCCAGGCGGACCCCACCGTGATCTACGCGCTCGGGCGCCGGCGCCGGCTCTTCGAGAAGGACTACCAGGTCCGCGCGCCGCACAACACGTATCTCATCGACGGGCTGCCGCCCACGCCCATCGGCCAGCCCTCGTCGGCCAGCATCGAGGCCGCGCTCTACCCGGAGCGCACGGGCTTTCTGTACCTGGTGGCGCGCCCCGACGGTAAGCATGTATTCTCCCGGACCCTGCGCGAGCACTTGCGGGCGGTGGCGGAGGTACGGCGGATGGGGGCGGCAAACGGCGGTGAACGACGGTAAGAGTCAGCTGCGTGAGGGGGCGAGGGGGGTACCCCTTACCCCTCACCCCTTACGCAGTTCGTCCGGCTTCATCGCGGCATCGACCGCGTCTCTCAGCTGTCGCGCCGCGCGCTCGATGTCACCGGCAGCGAAGATGGCGCTGATGACGGCGACGCCCTGGCCTCCGGCCCGAATCAATTCGCCCGCGTTTTCCGCCGTCATGCCGCCGATGCCAATGACCGGCATCCCGGAGGGGGCCAGCGCCGCGAGCGCCCGGAAGCCCGGGAGGCCGATCGGCGTTCCGGCATCGGTCTTGCTGGCCGTGGCGAACACCGACCCGATGCTCCAGTAGTCCGGGTCGGCCCGGCACGCGGCCTCCACCTCGGCCGGTGTCCCCACGGAAACGCCGATACGGAACCCCGGCGGGGCCACCAGCCGGAGCGCTTCCGCTGGAAGGTCGTCGGCGCCGACGTGGACGCCGTGGGCCCCCGCAGTCCACGCCACATCGGCCCGGTCGTTGAGGTAGAGCGGCACGGTGAGCTCGGCGCGCAGCCGCCTGGCCGCGGCCAGCATCGCGCCAGCACCCGCCCGCTTCATGCGTAGTTGAACGGCCGTGGCACCACCCGCCTCCGCGGCGCGCGCGGCCATCACGAGGTCGCGGCCTCCCAGCACGTCGGGGTCCGCGATCGCGAGCAGGCGCAGGTCAACCGTCACGAGGAGACGATATGCCGGTCCGCGGCATCCGGGGCGCCACCACCGTGGAGCGCGACACGCGCGAGGACATCCTCGCGGCCACGCGCGAGCTGCTGGCCGCGATGGTCGAGGCCAACCGGATCGAGCCGGACGACATCGCCAGCGCGCTGTTCACGACCACGCCGGACCTCTCGGGAGATTATCCCGCACGCGCCGCACGGGAGCTGGGCTGGAGCACGGTGCCCCTCCTCGGCGCCACCGAAATGCAGGTCCCCGGCGCCCTGGCGCGGTGCATCCGCGTCTTGTTGCACGTCAACACCGCCCGGCACCCCACATCCATCAAACATATCTACCTGCGCGACGCACGCGCGCTGCGTCCCGATCGGTGAACACCGTCGTCGTCTCGGCCAAGGGCGCGACGCGCTGGCGGCGGGGACACCCCTGGATCTACCGCTCCGACGTCCTGACCACGGCGAGGACGCCAGCCGGGCCGGTGCGCGTCACGGACCGGGCGGGTCGGTTCCTGGGGCAGGCGTTGTACAGCCCGGCGTCCGAGATCCGGCTGCGCCTGCTGACGCGCGAGGAGGAGCCACTCGACGCAGCCTGGTGGCGCTCCCGAGTGGAAGCGGCCGCCGCGCGTCGGGCCGGCCTCATGCCGGAGACGACGGCCTATCGGGTGGTGCACGCCGAGAGCGACGGGCTGCCTTCCCTGATCGTGGACCACTACGGCGACATCGTCGTGGCCCAGGTCCTCTCGGCCGGACTGGAAGCGGTCCGTCCACTCGTGTTGCAGGCGATCCAGGATCTCCTCCATCCGCGAGGTGTGCTGCTGCGCAACGACGCCACCGTTCGCCGACATGAGGGCCTCCCCCTCGAGATCGTCGAGGTCGCGGGCTCGGTGCCGGCGATTATCGAGGTCCGTGAGGGCGGCATTCGCCACCTGGTCTCGCCCCGCGAGGGACAGAAGACGGGGGCGTTCCTGGATCAGCGGGAGAACCGTTTGCTGGTAGGTCGGCTGGCGCAGGGCGACGCCCTGGACGTGTTCACCTACCAGGGGCTGTTCGCCCTCCACGCCGCCGCCCGGTGCCCCAGGGTGCTGGCCGTGGACAGCAGTGCGGCGGCGCTGGCCCTGGCCCGGCGTAACGCCGAGTTGAACCGTTGCGGCAACGTGGAATGGCGGGAGGCGAACGGGTTCGATGTGCTGCGAACCCTCGAGCGGGAGGGCGCGACCTTCGGGACCATCGTGCTGGACCCGCCAGCCTTCGCCAAACAGAAGGGCGCCGTGCCGCGGGCGCTCGCCGGGTACAAGGAGATCAACCTGCGCGCCATGCGGCTGCTGGCGCCGGGCGGCGTGTTGTTCACCGCGTCCTGCTCGTTCCACGTGAGCCGCGCCGCCTTCCTGGACATGCTGGCGGACGCCGCGGCCGACAGCGGTCGGCGCGTGGCCCTGGAGTGCGTGACCGGTCAGAGCAGCGACCACCCAGAGCTGCTGACGGTCCCGGAGACGGGCTACCTCAAGGGCGCGGTGCTGCGGGCGTTCGCGTAGACGCTCATCTAGCGAGCCGCCCGACGCTCCCGCCGCCACCAAAGGTACGACAGCACCACCGGCACCACCGCCACCAGGGCGATGGTCGTGATGAACACGGGCATCACGGCGCCGGCCGGAACAAACAGCGTGAGCACGATGAGGACCCCGCCCGCTACCAGAATCCAGCCACCCACGCGGTGGGTGCGGTGCCACACCCGCTCGCTGGAGAGGGTCCACGGCGTCCGGAAACCGACGAACCAGTTAGGCTCGACCCGCGTGATGTAGTTCCCGATCACGATGAACAACACGCCGACGCCGGCGGCGACCACCCGGTCCATGCGTACCGGCGCCCCCATCCCGAAGCCCAGGATGGCGAGGTGCATCACCCCCATGAACACAATGACGCCGTTGAAGATCAGCCAGTAGGTGCCGGCGAACTTCTGGTAGTTCTCCCCCTTCGGGTCGATGCGGGGCAGCACGCTCAGCAAGGCGCGCATGCCAAGGATCATCAGGGGCAGCATCAGCGCCGCGACCAGCCTGCTGCTGTAGCCGTCGGGCTGGCCGCTCAACCCCCAATGGGTCGCGACCCTCGGCGGTAATCGCGGGTATGCCCAGACGGACACGGCCGCCGCGACGGCCGCCACGACATACCCCAGCCAGCGACTGCGCATCACCATCATCATCGCCTCCCGAGGAGCTTCATCAGATAACGAACCAGGTCCTGCGACACCGTGGTGTTGATGCGGTATCGGATGCTCTGTCCTTCCCGTTCGGCGCTCACCAGCTCCGCGTCCTTCAGCACCCGCAGGTGATGCGAGACCGATGGGAACGAGATGCTGAAATGGCTCGCGATCTCCCCCGCCGTGCGGTCCCGCTCGGCCAGCAGCTCCAGGATGCGGCGGCGGGTGGGGTCGGCGAGCGCCCGAAACGCGGTATCAGCCATGGGATTGTTTTAGATACTTAGCCAATGCTCTAATTATTGTCAAGTCCTCGCCCCTTCCGTTGCCTTGCTTCCTCGTTGCCGCGTTGATGCCGTGACCACCTCGTCAGGCCAGTGTCGTTGTTGCCCCAATTGCCTGTGGCGCAACGTTTTAACTTCGAAGACCGTTTGGACTATTGCTGCCAGCCTATTGACAGGCTCGTGCCGGTCCACCGACATTTGTCGGCAGCAATCTCCCGTAAGCGCACAGAGGGTCAGGCATGCAGCACGTGATCTTGCAGAATCTGCCGCAGGTCGTGGACGACCTGTATCCCAGCCGGGCCGCAGCCGCACGAGACCTCGGCATTGAGCCCTCCCGGTTCTCGCGTATGCTCAGCGGCGAACGCTCCATGCGCGGCTGCATCGGACAGATCGTCGAGGGGCTTACGGGCCGCTCTATCGACTTCTACGTCAAGCCGCAGGGTCCCTTGGCGCTGGTCCCAGGAACCGAATCCGTCGCGGCTCGCTTCGAGTACGACCCGCCTAATCCAGCGCGGATGGTGGCCCAGCTGGAAGACTGGTTTGGAGGCCTGCCGATTGACTCGCCACTCAGACGAAGACTGGTGCGGGCCGTGATGCGTTTGTTGTTCGACGAACTGTTTGGAGCCCAAAGCCCGTCTGATGAATGGCGTTTCGCCATGGCCTCAGTGGACGGCTTTGGCACCCGCGGCAATGATCGGGCGATAGCTGGCTGACCCTACGCCGAGTACGGAGAGTGGGTTTGCCCCTTGCCACACCCCGACAATAGCCCTCTGACAACCTCCCCGGATCTCGGCACGGTTGCCCGCGTTGCCGCCGGCCCGGCCGTGAGCATGCTCCCGAATCCGCAACCAGCCCGTCGCAGAGCGGTCAAGGCGCGATCCCTCAAACAGGAGTACGAGGAGTTCCTCCTGCAGCGCATCGAGGAGTTCAAGGATCAACTGGCGCGCGACGAGCTGCTGGCCATCGCGGACGAGGCGGTGCGCGAGCTGGAGATGGGCCCCGAAGATCAGCTGGTGCTCACCGAGGTCCTGGTCCTGGAGCACGTGGACCGGCTGATCACGCGCCGGCTGAACCTCCCCAGCTACCGCCGCTGGCGGGACCGCCACGTCCGGCTCCGCCGGGCGCAGCGCGAGGCCACCCACTGGGGCCTGGACGCCAGCACCCCGCTCCAGGACCTGGCGGCCCGGCTGGAGGACGGGGACCTGGCGCTGGTGATCGGCTCCGGGGTCGCCCCGGCGGGACTGTTCCTCGCCGCCCACGATACCGAGGTATTGTTCATCGACGCCGCGCTGAGCGCGGTGGAGGCAGCCGAGCACCGCGCCGCCGCCGAGGCCCTGGCCAGCCGGTTCCAGGCGTTGGTCGTGAGCCTCGACATTTGGTTCCCCGAGGTGACCCCGGTGCTGACCGTCCTTGACCCGCTGGCCCTCGGCGACTTCGACCCGGTGCACCGCCACGGCGTGCTGGAGACCCTCAAGGGCCGGACCGCGCGCGGCGGCGCGCACCTGGTCTTGCCCAGCGAGCCGCCCCCCGGGGTCACGCCACTCGCTCCCGAGGCCCTGCAAGCCTACTACAGCGGCTGGGTGGTGGAACGCGCGCGGCACTCAGCGCGGGGCAGGTGGTTCCTGGCGTACAAGCCGTAACTCTCTTGCCCCTCCGCGATTCGCAGGCCAACTTCAAGCACGATGCTCTCCGCCACCATCAACGGGCGTACCGTCCAGGCGCCTGACGGCGCCACCATTCTCGAGGCGGCCCGCGGGGCCGGCATCGAGATCCCCACCCTGTGCTGGTATCCCAAGCTGTCGATCGTCGGGAACTGCCGGCTGTGCGTGGTCTCGGTGCAGGGGGCGGACAAGCTCCAGCCGGCCTGCGCCACCAAGATCGCCGACCAGATGCAGGTCACGACCGAATCGCCAGCGGCGGTGGAAGCGCGTCGCGGCGTGCTCGAAATGCTCCTGGAGCGCTACCCCGCCGATCACCTGATCAACGGCGGGCGGGCGCGGCCCAACAACCAGTTCGAAGAATACGTGGTGCGCTATGGGGTCCAGCCCTCGCCGGTGAGCCAGCGCCTGGCGCACCTGCGCCGGGGAGACGAGCGGCCGGGTGACCCGATGATCAGCCACGACATGACCCGCTGCATTCTCTGCACCAGGTGCGTGCGGGCGTGCGAGGACATCCAGGTGGTCGGCGTCCTGGACGTTGGGTATCGCGGGGAGCACGCCCAGATCATCGTCGGGGCCGACGGCGACCCGGACAAGGCCGCGTGCACCTGGTGCGGCGAATGCGTCCGGGTGTGCCCCACCGGAGCGATCTTCGAGGTCCTCCCGCAACAACGGTTTGGCGAGATCCCGGTCTCGGCGGAGCCGGTCGTGCAGTCGGTCTGCCCGTACTGCGGCGTGGGCTGCCGGATCGAGCTGCACGTCCAGAACGACGAAGTCCTGCGGGTGACGTCGCCCGACATCGAGCTGGACACGCCCAACCAGGGCTCCACCTGCGTGAAGGGCCGCTTCGGCTACGATTACGTCCAGCATCGAGACCGGCTCACCGCGCCGCTGATCCGGCGGGGGTGGGTGAAGCGCGGGAGCGAGTGGATGTGGACCGGCCCCAACGGTGCCGACCGCCGGGCCGGACCGTGGCGCTCCATCGAGTCCGAGGGGCACGAGATCGACAAGCAACCGGCACCAGCGCGCGCCAGCGGGAAGCGGTTGCGGGATCTGCCGATGCTGGACCGCGTGACCATGGACATCCGCGAGCGCGCCGCCACGCCCCCGGACTGGTACGAGCCCTTCCGCGAGGCGACGTGGGACGAGGCGCTGGAGCTGGTGGCCCAGGAGACCAGCCGTATCCACGCGGAGCACGGATCCAGGGCGATGGCCGTGTTCCAGAGCGCCAAATGCACCAACGAGGAAAACTATCTCCTCCAGCGGCTGTTCCGGGCCCGCTTCGGCACCAACAACGTGGACCACTGCACCCGCCTCTGCCACTCGACCAGCGTGTCCGCCATGCAGGCGGTGCTCAATACGGCGGCGGCGTCAGGCTCCATGCGCGAGGTCGAGGAAGCCTGCGACGTGATCTTCATCGCCGGCGCCAACACCACGGAAACCCACCCGGTCTTCGGCGCCTCGCTCAAGCGGGCGCATAAGCGCGGCGCCTTCCTGATCGTGGCCGATCCGCGCCGGATCGAGTTGGCCCGCCTGGCGGACATCCATCTCCAGATGCAACCGGGGACGGACGTGGCGCTGTTCAGCGCGATGCTCAACCACATCCTGGCCCAGGGCCTGGAGAACCGGGAATTCATCGCGCAACGCACCAAGAGCTTCGATGCGGTGCGGGAGGCCGTCGCCCCCTACACGCCGGAGCGGGCCCAAGCCATCACCGGCGTCCCGGCGGCCCTGATCCGCGAGGCGGCCGAGCGGTATGCCCGGGGGCCCAACACCACGACACTGTGGGCCATGGGCCTCACCCAGCACCTCACCGGGCACGACATGGTCACCTCGCTGCTCAACTTGATCCTCGCCACGGGGATGATCGGGCGGTGGGGGGCGGCGATGATGCCGGTCCGGGGCCAGAACAACGTGCAGGGCGCCTCGGACATGGGGGCGATCCCGTTCGTGTACCCGGATTACCAGTCCGTGTCTGATCCCGCTATGCGGGAAAAGTTCGCGCGGGTCTGGGGCGTGGAGGCCGAGCGCATGTCGCTCACGCCGGGGCTCAAGGTGACCGAAATGACCCAGGAGGGCTCGCCCATCCGCGCGCTGTATATCATGGGCGAAAACCCGATCATCTCGGACCCCGACATCGCCCATGCCGAAGCCTGGTTCCGGAGCATTCAGTTCCTCACGGTCCAGGACCTGTTCCTCACCGAGACCGCGCGATACGCGGATGTGGTCCTGCCCGGGGCCTCGTTCGCGGAGAAAGACGGGACCTTCGTCAACACCGAGCGCCGGATCCAGCTCGCCCGCAAGGCGATCAACCCGCCGGGGAAGGCGCGCGCTGATTGGGAGATCATCGTGGACCTCTCCAACCGGCTGGGTCTTCCCACCCGCTTCCGGTCGCCGGACGAGGTCATGGAAGAGATCCGACGGGTCGCGCCCTCCTGGGCGGGCGCGAGCTACCGGCGACTGGAGGATCTCGCCGGGCTCCAGTACCCGGTGCCGTCCGACGACCACCCCGGCACGGCGTTCCTGTTCGACGACCGGTTCCCGACGCCGGACGGCAAGGCCACGTTCCACCCCGCCCAGTACACGGATCCCGGCGAGCTGCCGGATGAGGAGTACCCCTTCGTGATGGGCACCGGCCGGCAGCTGTATCACTGGCACACCGGCACCATGACCCGGCGCTCCACGGGGTTGGATGCGCGAGAGCCCACGGCCAGCGTCGAGATCCATCCCGACGACGCGGCCGAGCTGGGGATCAGCGACGGCGACCTGGTGCGCCTCACCAGCCGGCGCAACGCCGTGGTGATTTCGGCGCGCATCTCGGATCGCGTGGCGCGGCGCCAGGTCTTCGTGCCGTTCCATTTCCGGGAAGCCGCGGCCAACCTGCTCACCAGCCCGGTGCTGGAGCCACACGCCAAGATGCCGGCGCTCAAGGTGTGCGCGGTGCGCATAGAGCCGGTGGGCGTGCCGGCCGCCACTTGATGGGCGGACGGGCGGCCAGGCGGTCAGGCGGACGCATCGCGCAGGTGGCCGCGACTGCCCAGCCGCCGGTCCGCCCGCCCGCCTGACCGCCCGACCGCCATGGACCTCGGCATCACCGGCAAAGTCGCCCTGGTGTGCGGCTCCTCCGCCGGGCTGGGCCGCGCCATCGCCGACGCGCTCGCGGCGGAGGGCTGCCGCGTGGCCGTCAACGGGCGGGATGAGGAACGGCTGAACCACGCGGTCGCGCTCCTGGCCCAGCGCCACGACACCGACATCGCGGGGTTTCGCGCGGACGTGAGTGTCCCCACGCAAGCCATCGACCTCGTGGACCAGGTCCGGGAGCGGTTCGGCTCGCTGGACATCCTGGTGTGTAATGCCGGCGGTCCCACCGCAGCCCCCTTCGACGCCACCCCGTCCGAGAGCTGGCAGGCGGCGCTTGACCTCAACCTCCTCTCGACGGTGCACCTCTGTCGCGCCGCGGTGCCGATGATGCGCGAGCGCCGCTGGGGTCGCATCATCTGCCTCACCAGCGTGGCGGCGCGCCAACCCATCGCGGGGCTCATCTTGTCCACCACCGCGCGCGCCGGCGTCCTCGGGTTCTCCAAGTGCCTGTCTGACGAGCTGGCGATGGAAGGGATCACGGTCAACGCCGTGTGCCCGGGCTACATGCGCACCGACCGGGTCACGGACCTGGTCGAGCAGCGGGCCGCCCAGACCAAGCGGTCGACCGATCAGGTCCTGGCCGGATACGTGGCCGACACTCCGGTCGGCCGCATGGGCGAGCCGGACGAGCTGGCCGCCGCCGTCGCGTTTCTGGCGTCCGAAAAGGCGGGCTATATTACCGGCGTCGCGTTGCAGGTGGACGGCGGGTTCATTCGAAGTATCATGTAGCAGCGGCATGAGCGGCATGAGCGGCATAGCGGCATGAATTCCTGCCGCCCGGCTCCCGTCCCGCCATGCCGCCATCCCCTATGCCGCTGGGTTAGCCATGCGCGCCATCCGCAAGCCCCGCCGTGAGCCCGGGCTCGAGGTGTGTGAAGTCCCCGAGCCAACGGTAGGCCCATCGGACGTCCTGATCCGCGTCAAGCACGCCGGCGTCTGCGGCACCGACCTACACATCGCCGAATGGGACGAATGGGCCCAGAGCCGGCTGCATCCGCCGGTGGTGGTGGGCCACGAGTTTGCCGGGGAGATCGTCGCCGTGGGCGACGAGGTTCCCGCCGAGTTGAAGGTCGGCCAACTGGTGACGGCGGAGGGCCACATCGTCTGCGGCCACTGCCGGCAGTGCCGCATGGGCGACGGGCACATCTGCCGGAACACCCGCATCATCGGGGTGGACCGGGATGGGGCGTTCGCCGAATACATCGCCATGCCGTCGGGCAACGTCATGGGCCTGAACGGCATTCCCACCACCACCGGCGCCATCATGGACCCGCTGGGCAACGCGTTTCATACGGTCCTGACGGGTGGCGCCGTGTCCGGCGCGGCGGTGTTGGTGCTGGGCTGCGGGCCCATTGGGTGCTTCGCAGTGGGGATCGCGCGGGCCGCCGGCGCGGCCAAGGTCATCGCGTCGGACATCAACCCCAAGCGCCTCGAGTTGGCGCGGGGGATGGGCGCCCACGTGGTGCTCGACGCGGCGAAGGACGACGTCCCCGCCCGGGTCGCGGAGCTGACGCAGGGCGAGGGCGTGGACCTGGTCTGTGAGATGTCCGGGCACCCCGACGCCATCCGGCAATCGTTCGCCTGCGTCCGGCTGGGCGGGCGGATCAACCTCCTCGGCCTCCCCAAGGGCGAGGTGTCGCTGAGGCTATCCAACGACCTGATCTTCAAGGGCGTCACCGTCTACGGGGTGATCGGCCGGAGAATGTTCGAGACCTGGCACCAGATGCAGCGGTTTCTCTCTAGCGGCCTCCTCGATCCCACCCCGGTCGTCACCCATACCTTCCCCCTGGAAGGCATTCACGACGCGCTCGACGCCATCCGGTCGGGCGCCGCCGGCAAGGTCATTCTCGACATCGGGAGCTAGGCGATGAGAGGGTCGGTCCAGACGCGGTTGGAGGCGGAGCTCGCCCAATTCCGGAAGGACGGGGTCTACAAACGACTGAACTACCTCGACTCCCCGCAGGCCCCCCGGGTGACGATGGAGGGACGGGGCGAGATCATCATCCTGTCGAGCAATAACTACCTGGGGCTCTCCAACGTCCCCGAGGTGGTGGCAGCCGGAAAGGACGGTCTGGACCGCTTCGGCGCGGGCACGGCCAGCGTGCGGTTCATCTGCGGGACGTTCACGGTCCACCGGGAGCTGGAAGACACGCTCGCCCGCTTGGTGGGCACCGAATCGAGCCTCACCTACGTCTCCTGCTGGAACGCCAACGAGGGTCTCTGCGCGACGCTGTTGGGCCCGGACGACATCGTCATTTCAGACGAGCTGAACCACGCGTCGATCATTGACGCTATCCGGTTGGCCAAGGCCATCTCCAAGTGCCAGTCGGCCGTGTACCGGCACTCCGACCTGAATGACCTGGAGGAGAAGCTCAAGGCGGCGAAGGATGCCCGCACCCGGCTGATCTTCACGGACGGGATCTTCTCCATGGAAGGGGACATCGCGCGGCTGCCGGACATCCTGGACCTGGCGGAACGGCATGACGCGATCGTCGCCATGGACGACTCCCACGCCAGCGGGGTGCTGGGCAAGACCGGTCGCGGGACGGCGGAGCATTATGGGGTGCTGGGGAAGGTGGACATCATCACGTCCACACTGGGCAAGGCCCTGGGCGGCGCCGCCGGCGGCTTCACAGCGTCCTCGGCCGCGTTCACGGACTACCTCACCCAGCGCTCGCGCCCGCAGCTCTTCTCCAACGCGCTGCCCTGCACCGTGGCGGCCAGCGCCCTCGCGGCCGTCCGGCATCTCGAGCGCCACCCGGCGCTGGTGACCCGGCTGCACGACAACGCCCGCTATTTCCGGGAGCAGCTGACGGCCCGCGGGTTCAAGCCGCTTCCGGGCGAAACGCCCATCATCCCGGTCATCCTGGGAGAGACGGCCAAGGCGATGCAGATGAGCGAGATGCTGCTGGGGGAGGGCGTGTTCGTGACCGGGTTCGGCTACCCCGTGGTGCCACAGGGACACGCCCGGGTGCGGTGCCAGATTTCGGCGGCGCACACCAGGGACGACCTCGACCAGGTGCTCCTGGCATTTGAGAAAGTCGGGAGAAAACTGGGGCTGATCTAGCCACCATTTCGCCCTCCCAGCCCTTTGTGATTGTGAGTGACCGCTCGCTATAGTCGTGATTCGACATCCTCATTCCCGGTCCGCATGGTGCGTCGGCGAGCATTGCGACATACTGTCACCACTGGCAGCACCTTCAAGTAGTTTCACGATCTGACGGCTTAAGCGCCAAGCCCACAAAGGGCTAGGATGCGTTAGTAGCTGGCTTTTTTTGCCCGTCCTCCCTATTTTCGGGGTCCCGGTGCCCCCTGGCTGGCGCCGGTGCGCTTTTGGGGTGGGCGCGTTGAGGACCACCCGGCCCGCTGGGGACGTCAGGAATTTCGGAGGGTGAGACCCGATGATGCGGAAGACGGTGTGTACGTTCGCTCTGGTTCTGGTTACGCTGGCCAGCTCGGCCGCGGCCCAAGACGATGACTGGCGGCACCGGTGGTTCTGGGGCGCTCAGGGCGGGATCATGCAGTTCAAGACCGCCTCTGCCACCACGCCAACGAGTGGTTGGCAGAACGCCATCACCGTGGGCGGGCACTGGCTCATCACCAGCACCCATTCGGCCCTGTACGCCGCGTTCGATCATGTCATCTTCGACACCACGTTTGCCGCGGTGCAAGAGAGCCAGACGACCTTTCGCGACATTCAGTTCAGCAGCGGCCGGCGCATCCAGGCGCTGCTGTATGTCTTCCCGTCGGGCGGCTACATCCAGCCCTACTTTGGCGGAGGTTTCGGCATCAACCAGCTGACGGACGCCTTTCCGACCGGCGTGTTCAACACGCCCCAGGAGCAGGAGAACATGCTCCGGATCGTGGAGGAGACCAGTACCAAGGCGTTTCCCATCTTCAGCGGCGGGTTGCAGCTGCGCTTCGGGCGGCTGGCGTTGTTCGGACAGGCCCAATACATGCCGATGGGCCGGAACTACCTGATCTCGAGCGCCCAATATGTGGGCTCCGTCGGCCTGCGCTACTCGGTCACCGGCTCGCGCGAGGAAGTCACGACGCGGCGGTGAGAGGCGGGATGACAACTGCGTAAGGGGTGAGGGGTAAGAGGTGGCCCCCTCACCCCTTACTTCTTACGCCGTCCGATCCTGCCTCGAGAGCCACGGCGAACCTCTTACGTAGAACCGTAGGGGCCAGTCCACCGCGCGGGTGATGCCGATGCGCGGCCCCACAGCCATGCGCACCGGTTGCCGCCTGGCGGGCCGGAGGACCCGGATCCGGGGCCCTGCCAGACTCTCGCCGTTGAACCTCCCCGTAATGCCCAGCGCCTCACACAGTCTGCCCGGGCCGGAGCACCAGAGCCGGGGGTCGCCGGTGCGGCGGCGGCGCTTCATCACATCCAGGCCCGCCAGGGGCTCGAGCGCGCGCAACAGCACGGCGGAGGGGTATCCGTCACGCTCGGTCACGACATTGACGCACCAGTGATTGCCGTAGATGAAGTACACGTAGCAGGTGCCCGGCGGGCCGAATAGCCAGGCGTTGCGGGCGGTCTTGCGCCACCCGTAGCCGTGGGCGGCCGGGTCGTGCGGCCCGACGTAGGCCTCGACCTCCACGATGCGGCCGGCGGTGGGCACGCCCCGAACGCGGGTTTCCACCACGCACCCCAACAAATCGCGCGCGACCCGCTGGGTGTCGCGCGCGTAAAACCGCGGGCGAAGCGGCTGGCCCAGCGCGTGCCTCACTCTCCCGGGGACTTCTCCTGGCCGGAACCGCGGACCGCCCGCTGGAGCGCTGCCGTCACGCGCTTGAGGAGGCCCGATGGGGCGGCTTCATCAGCGGCCGGAGAGGCCGGAGAGGCTGCCGGAGCCGCCGGGGCGCGCTCCACGGGCGCAGCCCGTGGTTCCCGCGGCGGCTCCGGCGGACGCTCTGGCCGGCGCTCGGCGGCTCCGGACACGGGCGCCCGCCCACCCCCTCGACTTCCGCCTCGGGGCCGCAGCGAACGAGCCGCTCCCGCTACGGTCGGAGCGGGCGGCGAGGCCGGCGGCGCCACCGGACGCACCTCGGGCTGAGCCTCCGCCGGCCGCTCGGCGCCCCCGGCCGGGGTCACCGGCCCGCGGGAACCGTGGCGAAACCGAGGATTGCGTCGCGCGGCGGCGGATCCGGCCGGCTCCGGCCCGGAGGATACCGGCGAGGCGGTGACGATCGGCGGCTCGACCTGCCTCTCGCGATGAGCCGCCGGCTCATCCGGCAGCAGGTCCGCCTGGGCGGACGGCTCGGCATCTTCTCGCCGGCCCCGGCCCCGCCCTCCGCGCCGCCCCCGCCGCCGCCGGCGGCCGGCGTCGGCGTCGGCGTCGGAGCCCTCGGCTTCGGTGGGCGGAGCGTCCGCGCCGGGCTCGACCCGGTCCTCCACCAGCGCCTCCGGGTTGAGCTTGAGGAAGTACTGGCCCTCTCCACCCTTAGTCAGCTCGACCAGGTTGGCGTCGTGCGCCTGACGCAGGAGCCGCTGGAACCGCGCGCGCTCGAACACCGGGTCGCGATCCGAACCGGTTCGCTCGATCATGCCGTCGCGCACCCGCTCAGCCTCCACTTCGTTCTCCAGCGCGCCCATGGTCGCGAGGGTTTCCTTGAGCAGGTGAAAGGCCACGGCCAGGGTCATGGCGCCGCTCGCGCCGGCGGCCCGTTCCCGCACGCGCGGGGCGCGCTGCCGCTGCGGCGGCCGCCGCGCCAGCTCCGCCTCGACCGCCGGGGACACGTTGGCATTCGATCCCAGGTCGATCTGGTACTGGCCGTTCTCCTGTTTGGTGAGGCGCAGCAGGCCGCGCGAGCCCGCCTCCGCCACGAACTTGCTGAACCGGCTGAAGCCGGCTTCCTTCTCGTCAAAGGACGGGTCCAACTGCTGCATGACCTGCTTGAGCCGGTCGGAGCGCATAACGTCGCCTTCCGACTTCATGTGGGTCACGGCCTCGACCACCAGCTCCCAGGGATCCTTGTGCGGATAGTCGGCGTCCGTCTGTTTGGTGAGGCCGGTGAGCTCGCTGTAGCTGTAGTACTCGTCGCAATTCTGCACCAGGAGATCGCTGGACGACTCCCGGATGCCGACCCCGATCACGAACTTGCCGTACTCCTTGAGCTTCAAGACCAGGCTGGAGAAATCGCTGTCGCCCGACAGGAGGATGAACGTGCCGATCTCCGGCCGGATGAAGACCAGCTCCAGCGCGTCAATGGCGAGCCGGATGTCGGTCGCGTTCTTCTTGTTGGACCCAAAGGCGGGCGCGAAAATGAGATCGATGGACGCCTCCGACAGCGGCACGATGTACTGCGGGTACCGCCGCCAGTCGGCATACGCCCGCTGGACCGAGACCTTGCCCTTGAAGATGTCGGACTGCAGCAGCTTGCGAAGCTGGGCGGACAGGTCCGACCGGATGGCCAGGGTGACGTTGTCGAAGTCGATCATCAACGCCGCGTTAGGGGCGTGAGCCGGGGGCTCCGCATGGGCGGCACGCGGCGGCCGCAGGGGGGTGATTTCCATCACGTAGCACTCAATTCCAGTTCGACGACCTGCGCCAGCTCCTTGCGTTTCACTTTCCCGCTCCCGGTCATCGGGAAAGTGTCGAAGAAGCGGACCAGGTCCGGTGTCTTGTCGGCGGCCACCTGCTCACGGCAGAACTCCTTGAGTTCTTCGCCCGTGACGATGGCGCCCTCGACGGGGACCACGCAGGCGCAGACCAGCTCCCCCAACACGTCCTGAGGGATGCCGACCACGCAGGCGTCGTCCACCGCCGGGTGCGTCCGGAGGAGATCCTCCAGACCGCGGGGAAAAATCTTCTGGCCGCCGCGGATGATCATCTCCTGGCGTCGGCCCACGATCGTCACGTAGCCCTCATCGTCGAGGGCCGCCAGGTCTCCCGTGAGGAAGTAGCCATCGTCCGTGAACGACCGCTTGGTCTCCGACGGCATGCGGTGATAGCCCGGCATGACGTTGGGACCCTTCACCGCCAGCTCGCCCGCGAGCCCCAACCCATGGAGCTCGTCGCTCTTCACGTCCACCACCCGCACCTCGACGCCGGCGATGGGGCGGCCGACCGTACGCTCGCGCCGCTCCGGCGGGTCCGCCGGGCGCGTGATCGTCACGGTGGGCCCCGTCTCCGTGAGCCCGTAGGCGATCTGGACGTCGTTCCACCGGCGGATCTGGCGCACCAACTCCGGGGAAACCGGGCTCCCCGCGATGATGCCGGTCCGTACGGTGTTGAGGTTCCGGCTCCCGAACGACGTGTCCCGCATCAGGAGCTGGAACATGGTGGGCACCCCGTGGCAGACGGTGACTCGCTCGCGCTCGATCAGCCGCAGCGTGTCCGCCGGCGCGAACGCCGGCTCCAACACCAGGGTCGCCCCGCTGATCAGCGTGCTGATCAGCACTTGCATGCCGAAGACCGTGAACTGGGGTACCGCACCCAGGACTCGATCCGCGGCCGTGAGCTCGAGCACCTCGGCCACCTGCTCCGCGGCGAACCCCAGGTTCCGGTGGGTCAACACCACCCCCTTCGGCTTACCCAGCGTGCCCGAGGTGTACAGAATGGCCAGCGGATCATCGTCCCGAGCCTGCCAGGCCGGGTCCGGCATCGCCCGGCCCCGCTCCACCAGCGGCGCAAACTGGAGCGTGTGGTCGTCGTACCACAGATCGTCTGGCCCCACCACCGCCAGGAACCGCAGGTCCGGCAGGTCCCGGGCCGCGTCCTCACAGATCTCGCGGTAGTCCACCCCGCAGACCGTGTCGGCGGCCACCAGCACCCGGGCCTCCGCATGACGCAGCTGGTACTTGAGCTCGTGGTAGCCCAGCGACGGATTGACCGGCACCAGGACGGCACCGAGTCGCGCGGCGGCGAGGCACGTCGTGACCCACTCGGGGGTGTTGGGCAACTCGATCGCAATCCGATCACCCGCGCCCACGCCCCGCGCGGCGAAGCCCTTGGCCAGCGCGCGCGCCTCCGCGTCCATCTGGGCATAGGTCGCCCGCCGCGTGCCGGAAACCAGGCAGTCGCGGTCCGGATCGGCCGTCGCTCGTCGCATCACGAGCGTCGCCAGGTGGAAGGTCTGCATGCTAGCCGGGAAGCTTAACAGCCGGCTATTCCGGGTACAACAATCGAGACTGGCGCTATTCACCCAACACCTTGATAATCAATCGCTTACGCCGCTGACCGTCCCACTCGCCGTAGAACACCCGCTGCCACGGCCCAAGGTCCAATGCTCCTTTGGTGATCGGTACGATGACCTCGTGGCCCACGGTGAGGCTCCGGAGGTGCGCCGCCGCGTTGTCCTCGCCCGTCTGGTTGTGCCGGTACCGACCGGGGTCCCACGGCGCCACGGTGCCCTCGAGCCATTCCAGGATGTCGTGCCAGAGACCGGATTCGTGATCGTTGACGAACACCGACGCGGTGATGTGCATGGCCGAGACCAGCACGAAGCCGTCGGCGACGCCGCTCTGGGCCACCGCCTGGGCGACGTCGTCGGTGATGTCAACGATTTCCTGACGTTTCTTGGTCTGGAACCAGAGATATGTCGTGTGGGACTTCATCTAGACGTGGCGGATGGAAGGGGATGGGGGGCGATGGAGGAGGATGTTCCCCCCGCCATCCATCGTCTTCCATCCCCTTTCATCCCCGGCCTTATAGCGCCCGCAGTTCGCGTAGGGTCTCCTCGCCGTAGAACAGCCTGATGTACCTGGCCTGGACTGGGGTCAGCCGGCGCACGGCCCACGCCAGGTGCACGAAATGCGGCTCGTGGGGCGAACGCAGGGGCTCCATCCCGCACTCTTTGGGCAACCGATTGCCCTTGCGCGTGTTGCAGGACGAGCAGGCGGTGATGACGTTGGTCCAGTCGTTGGTGCCGCCCCGCGACAGCGGGACCAGGTGATCCCGGGTCAGGCACTCCCGGAACCGAAGCTCATTCTGGCGCCGCCCGCAGAACTGGCAGCTGTAGTCGTCGCGCGCGAACAGGAAGGTGTTGGTGACCTGCCGCCGGAATTTGCGCGGCACGTGGATGAACCGGACCAGCCGGATCACCGCGGGGCGCGGCACGGACACGCTGATGCTGCGGACCATGCCGTCGCCGTCGGTTTCGACGATCTCGGCCTTGCCGTCGATGATCAGACGCAGGGCCCGGCGCACCGGGACCATGGTCAGGGGCTCGAACGACGCGTTCAGCGCGAGGCAACGCATAGGCCAGGAATTTTACGCGCCGGTGTAACGTCTTGCAATGGCGAGCGTTCGGCGGGTCATGTTGCAACATCACCCGTTCGGCGGGGCGCCGCGGTGCCATCTCACGCGGTCCGGAAGTCCCAGTCCACGTTCTCGGCCTCGTCCAGGGCGCGTTGGACCCCGGGGCGCTGGTCGGCCAACGCGCCGGTGCAGCGCGCGTGAAGCTGCCGGAGGCCCCCCGCGAGCGTGGCCGGATTCAGGGGTTGGTCGGCGGCTCTGGTGGCGCTGAGGAGGTGATGGGCCAGCACGTAGAACATCATCGCGTTCGCCGCCTCAGCCGGAGGAACGTCTCCCCCATCCAGCAGGGCGCGGGCCCGGCCCACGACGGCTTCCAGCAGCCCCGCAATCCGCTCGCGGCCGTCCATGCGCCTCCCCGATCTGAAAGCCCGCACCCGGGGCCCCGTCGCCGCGTCTCCATGGACCGTCGTGACGTTGACCTGTATTCACCGCAGAGTGCGCGGAGAGCGCTGTGGCGGAGCGACGTGAAACCCTCCGCGATCTCTGCGTGCTCTGCGGTGAACCTTTACGCGGGGAGGAAGGACGTCAAGCGCGGAATGCGGCCGCAAGCTCGGTGAGCTGGACCAAGACCGAGGCCCGGGCCGACCCCCCCAGCGTGGCGCGGCGCTCCACCGAATCCGCGAAGGAGCCTAAGGAAGTTAGCAGCGCGGGGAGGGCCTCGTGGATGGCTCGCGCCGCCTCCGGCGGCACCGCGGCCAGGTCCACCCGAGAACGCTCGGCCTCCTGGACCAGCCGCCCGACCAGGCCGTGCGCCTCGCGAAAGGGCACGCCCTGGGCCACGAGGCCGTCCGCGAGATCGGTGGCAAGCATGCCCCGCTGAAGCGCGGCGCTCATGCGTTCCGGGACCGGCTCCATGGTCGCCACCGCGCCGCGGACCGCGGGCAGCGTGAGCCGGACCGTATCCACCGCGTCGAACAGGAACACCTTGTCCTCCTGCAAGTCCTTGCTGTACCCCGCGGGCAGACCCTTGAGCGCGGTCAGCAGGCCCACCACGTCGCTCAGCGTGCGGGCGACTTTGACGCGCGCCAATTCCAGTACGTCCGGGTTCCGCTTCTGGGGCATCAGGCTGGAGCCGGTGCAGTAGCCATCGGCGAGACGCACGAAACCGAATTCCGTGGTGCTGTAGGTGAACAGCTCGCCGGCGAGCCGGGACACGTGGGTCATGAGCAGCGCGAGGACAAACACGATCTCCACCACGAAGTCACGCTCGCCGGTGGCGTCGAGCGCGTTGGGCGAGATGGCTCGAAACCCGAGCGCCTCGCGGAGCAGGTTCCGGTCCACGGGCATGCCCGACCCCGCCAGCGCCCCGGACCCCAACGGGAGCACCGCCACCCGGCGGGCGGCGTCGGCCAGGCGCTCGCGGTCCCGCACCAGCGGCCAGGCATGCGCCAGGAGCACATAGGCCCAGCGCACCGGCTGCGCCTGCTGGCCATGGGTGTAACCGGGCAGGAGCAGATCCACGCCCTGCTCGGCCCGGCCCGCCAGGGCGGTGCCCAGGGCGACGACCTCCCGATCCACCTGCTCCAGGGCCTCGAGGCACCAGAGCCGGAGGTCGGTGGACACCTGATCGTTGCGCGAGCGTCCGGTGTGGAGCTTGCCGGCCAGGTCGCCGACCTCTTCGTACAGCAGCCGCTCGACCAGGGTGTGCACGTCTTCGTCTGGAGCGTCGGCCGCGGCACCGTCGGCCAGGCGGCCGGCCACCCGGTCCAGGCCCTGGTGCAGCGTCTCGGCTTCGACGGATGTCAGGATCCCCGCACGGGCCAGCGCACCCACCCACGCCTGGCTGCCGCGGATGTCATGGGGCCAGAGCCGGTGGTCCACCGGCAGACTGCGGTTCAGCTCGGCGAACGACGCTTCAGGGCCGCCGGTGAACCGGCCGCCCCACATCTGGTGCATCAGTCCGCCGGGACTTCCGCGTCGGTCCGGGCCTTGACCTGTGCGCCGATGCGGATGGGAAGTCCGAACAGCCGGATGAACCCGGCGGCATCGACCTGCTTGTAGGTATCGTCCGCCCCGAACGTGGCGTACGCCTCCGAGTAGAGCGAGAAGGGGCTCTCTCGGCCCAGGACCGTCACGCTGCCCTTGTAGAGCCGCACCCGGATGGTCCCGGTCACCCGGCGCTGGGTCTCGTGGACGAAGGCGTCCAGCGCTTCGCGCTCCGTGCTCCACCACCGGCCCTCGTACACCAGGTCCGCGTACTTGCTCGCCAGTTGGTCCTTGAGGCTCAGGGTCCGGCGGTCCAGCACCAGCTGCTCCAACTCCCGGTGGGCGGCGCGCAGCACGGTGCCGCCGGGCGTCTCGTAGACGCCCCGCGACTTCATGCCGACCAGGCGATCTTCCACCACGTCCGCCCGGCCCACGCCGTGGAGGCCCGCGACCGCATTGAGCCGGGTCACCAGCTCCACCGGCCCGAGCGGCACGCCATCAACCGAGACCGGGGTGCCTTCCTCGAACCCCAGCGCCAGATCTTCAGGTGCGTCCGGCGTGTCGGCGGGATCTCGGGTGAGCAGGAACAGGTCCCGGGGCGGCTCGGCGGCCGGATCTTCCAGGATGCCGCCCTCGTGCGAGAGGTGCCACAGGTTCCGGTCGCGGCTGTACGGTTTCTCGCCGCTCACCTGAACCGGGATATGCTTGGACTGGATGTACGCGATCAAGTCCTCGCGCCCGCGGAAGGTCCACTCCCGCCATGGCGCGATGACCTCGAGGTCCGGCGCCAGGGCGGCGTAGGTCAGCTCGAAGCGGACCTGATCGTTTCCTTTCCCGGTGCAGCCGTGCGCCAGCGCGGTGGCGCCCGCGTCCCTGGCGGCCGCCACTTGCCCGGCCGCGATCACCGGCCGCGCCATGGAGGTCCCCAGCAGGTAGGTCCGGGCGTACACCGCGCCGGCCCGGAGGGTGGGAAACACGAAATCCGTCACGAAGCGCTCGCGCAGGTCATCCACCACGCACCCCACCGCGCCGGACCGGATCGCTTTTTCTTCCAGCCCCACCAGCTCGCCGTCCCCCTGCCCCACGTCCGCCGCGTAGCACAACACCCGTGCGTCGTAGCGTTCCTTGAGCCACGGAACGATGGCGGAGGTGTCCAGGCCTCCGGAGTACGCGAGCACGACCAGCTGACCCATGAGCAGCGGCTCCACCGGAAAGGGGATATATGCAGCGACTCGCATAACTATACATCAGCCCGGCGGGAGGGGTCAAGCGGGGCGGGAGAGGCCGGCCTCCTCGCTCAACCGCTGGGCCACGGCCCGGCGGGCCCGCTCGTTCTTGGCGATGATCAGAATGGTGTTGTCTCCGGCGATGGTGCCGAGCACGTCCGGCCAGCCCTGCGCGTCGAGGGCCTCGGTCAGCGCACTGGCCGCCCCGGAAGGGGTCTTGGCGACCAGCAGGTTTCCCACGCCGTCCAGGGACAGCAGCAGGGTGGGAAGCAGTTGGTGGAGCGGCGGGCGGAGCGTTTCGGTCTGCGCGGGCACCGCGTAGGACGAGCCGCCGTTCGGGTGTGGGACCTTGGCGAGCCGGAGCTCCCGAATGTCGCGCGACAGCGTGGCCTGGGTCACGTCAATGCCGTTGGCGTGGAGCAGCTCCCGTAGCTGCTCCTGACTCTGCACCCGCTCTTTGTGAATCAGCTTCAGGATCGCGGCGTGCCGCTGGGCTTTCATGCGGGGGACGCTCCTCCTGACTGGGCTTGGTAGACGTGCCGACCCGACACAAAGGTAGCGACGATGTCTTCCGGCCGCGCCAGCAGAATGGCCTCGGCGGCGAGATCGGGCGGTCCGGCGGGCGGGCGGCCGAGGCGGACGACGACGAAGTCCGCCCACTTCCCCGGCTCCAGCGAGCCAATCTCCCGGTCCAGGCCCAACGCGGTGGCGCCGCCCAGGGTCGCGAGGCGGAGCGCCTCCTCGGCCGACAACCCGCCGAGCCACCGCGCCTCCCGGGCCTCGGCCAGCAGATCCAGCGTGTCCACGCTCGCCGCCGAGTCGGTGCCGAGCGCCAGCCGCAGCCCGCGTTCGAGGTACCGCGAGACCGGCGGGGCGCCGTGGCCATGACGGGCGTTGGACCGCGGGCAGGTCACCACGGCGCTCCCCGCCCGCTCCAGCGCGGCTAGGTCCTGTTCGTCCACCTGCACGGCGTGGATGGCGAGAAAATCGGGGCCAAGGACACCCAGCGCTTCCAGCAGCCGGATGGGCGAGGCAGCCTGGGGGCCAAGTGGGATGCTCCGTGTCCGCCACGCCTCGGCGAACGGACCCTGGCCCGCGCTCACGAATTCCAGCTCCGCCCGCGACTCGGCGATGTGACCCGCCAGCGGCAGGCCTTCGGCGCGCGCATACTCCGCCACCCGCCGGTACAGCATGCGACTCACGGTGTACGGGGCGTGCGGCGACACGCCCAGCGCGACCCGCGGGCCGGCTTCCCGCTGCAACCGCGCCACAGTGTCGCGCACGGCATCGAACGTCGCTTCCGCCCGGCCGGGATCCGGGTGGATCGCCTCGTGATAGACCACGCCGGCCCCACCCAGCTCGGTCAGGGCCTGCACCACGGCACCCGAGGTTCCCGTGTCGGCCACCGTGGTGGTGCCGTACCGCCAGGTCTCCCGCACACCCTCGCGAGCCCACTCCAGGTAGACGGCTTCCGGGGTCTCGTCTTTGGCCCGGCGGATGTGCTGAATCCACTGGAAGAAATCCGGTTCCGGCACGCGGCCTCGGAGACCGGTCAGCTCGAGGTGGGTGTGGGCGTTCACCAATCCGGGCAGCAGGGCCGCGTCCGGGTAAAGCGCCTGCTCGGCGCCCGGCGGGCTCGGCACGCTGGCGTCCGGGCCGAGCGCGGCGAGGCGCCCGTGCGAATCCACCAGCACGGAACCGTTGGGAATGGGCGGCGCGGTCACCGGCCACAGCAGGCCGGCGGAGATGCGGCGAGCGGTCAGTGCGTCGGCCCGGTCCCGATCCCCCGGAACGGCAGGTGGACGGGACAGTACTCCATGGGTTCCGTGCCCGGAATGAACCACTCCCAGTACCGCACGTCCCGGGGACAGAACTCGGTGGACTTGTACCCGGTGGAGCCGTCAATCTCGCGGGTGATGAGCCCCTCGGGCCGTTGCCACGGCGCGGGAGGATTGCGACGTTCGTACACCTCGGTCATCAACGCCGTCCAGGCCGGGGCCGCGAGGGCGCCGCCAGCCGAGTTCGCCTTGATCTTTTGGGGGGCGTCGAATCCCATCCAGACCCCGGTCACCAGCTCCGGCGTGAATCCGATGAACCACACGTCGGTGCCGTCGTTGGTGGTGCCAGTCTTGCCGGCGGCCGGGTGGCGGAACCCGGCGGCGCGCACGGCGCCGTATGCCGTGCCGCGGTTGACCACATCCTCCAGCAGGCTGGTCACGACCCACATGTGCTCCGGGTCCATGACGCGATCCACCCGGGGCTGCGGCTCCCAGATGATGTTCCCCTTGGCGTCCTCGACGCGGAGGATCCCGTTGGGGGCCACCCGTTCGCCCAGCGTGGCGAAGGCGGTGTACGCGGACACCATTTCCAGCGGAATGACGGAGGCCGAGCCGATGAACAGCGACGGGTAGGGCGGGAGCCGGGTCGAAATGCCATACCGCACGGCTTCGCCAATGACCGCCGGAGGACCGATCTCGCGCCCCAGCTGAATGGCCACCAGGTTGCGCGACTGGTACAGCCCGCGGCGCAGCGTCATGGGCCCCCGGTAGTCGCCCTCGTAGTTCTGCGGCTCCCACGGTTGGGTGTCCGGCGGCTCGGGCGGCAGGCTCAAGGGGGCGTCGTCCACGATGTAGCTCGCCGGCTTGCCGGCACGGATCGCCGCGGCGTACACAAACGGCTTGAAGGTGGACCCGGCCTGGCGTTGCGCCTGGGTGGCGCGGTTGAACTTCGAGTCTTCGAAGTTCCGCCCGCCCACGATCGCGAGCACGTGCCCTCTCTGGGCGTCCATGGTGATCAGCGCCCCCTGGAGGTAGGGCGTCATGGTGTGCGACGCCTCACTCAATCCATGCTGCTCCAGGCTATCCAGATATTGCTGGTAGGTCTGGTGGCGGAACGGGCCGTAGGTGCCCGCCTCGATGGCCTCCAGCTGGTTTTCCAGGGCCCGCTCCGCGGCGATCTGCATCTCCAGGTCCAGCGTGGTGTACACCCGGTACCCTTCCTCGTAGAGAGCCCGCCCGAAACGCGCGTCGAGCTGCTGGCGGATCCATTCCACGAAATAGGGCGCCACGTCGCCGAAGTCCTGCCGCGAGCTGAGTTGCAGCGGGTACGCCTTCCACTGCTCCGCCTCGTCGGTCGAGAGGTAGCCCGCACGGCGCATCAGGTTGATCACTAGGTTGCGCCGGCCAATGGCCCGGGCCGGGTACTTCCTGGGATCGTAGCGTCCCGGCCGGTTAGCAACCGCGGCCAGCAGGGCGGCCTCCGCAACGTTGACGTCTCGCGCCGATTTGCCGAAGTAGGCCTGCGAAGCGGCGTCCACGCCGTACAGACTGCCGCCCATGAAAATCTGGTTCAGATACAGCTCCAGGATGCGGTCCTTGGAGTAGGTCTGCTCCAGCTCGACCGCCACCCGGATTTCCCGAATCTTCCGGCGGAGTACCTTCTCGAAGCCGATGCGTTCTTCCCACACGTTGCGGGCCAGCTGCATGGTGATGGTCGAGAACCCCTCGGCCCAGCTCATGGCGGCCACGTTGGCCATCACGGCGCCCGGGACGCGGAGGTAGTCAATGCCGTTGTGCTGGTAGAAGCGTTTGTCCTCCACCGACAGAAACGCGGCCCGGAGCTGGGGCGCGATTTCGCCCACGGGGAGCACCGTCCGGCGCTGGATACCGAGCTCGGTGATGAGCCGGCCGTCCTGGGCATAAATCTTGGCGGCCTGTTGGGGCTGGTAGGCCTCGAGCACCCGGATGGAGGGGCAGGCGCCCCCGGCACAGGCGCGGCTCCAGGAGCCATACGCCATGCCGAGCCCAAGCCCCGTGACCGAGAGCCCGGTCACATAGACCGTGCGGCGCACGCGGGGGTTGCGCCACCGATCGCCCAGCCACGTCGTGACGCGGCGGCGGAGGGGGCGGCGCGGGGCCGGTTCAGACGTGATCCGGGGCGTCGGGCCGATCATCATACTGGTTAAAGGTAGCTAGAGAGGGTGACCGGGTGGAACGCCGAGCGCCAGGGCCGGCGCTGGCGTTCGGCGCTTGCCGGTCACCCCGGGGCCCAAGTAACCTTCGCGCGCCATGACCGGTAAACGCACGGCCCACGGCAAGATGGCCGGCTTCCTGGAGGAACTGGCCTGGCGCGGCCTGGTGCACCACCAGACGCCGGCGCTAGCCGGGCGCCTCGGCAAGGGGCCGATCACGGCGTACGTGGGGTTCGACCCCACGGCCCCGAGTCTGCAGGTGGGCAACCTAGTGCCGGTGGTCCTACTGGAACATCTCCGCCGCGCTGGCGGCACGCCCATCGTGTTGCTCGGCGGTGGTACGGGAATGATCGGCGACCCGTCGGGCAAGCAGACCGAGCGCCCACTGCTCGAGAAGTCCGTGCTGGAGGCAAATCGCGCCGCGCAGGAACGCCAGTTCAAGGCTCTGCTTCCGGGCGCGGAGGTCCTCGACAACGCGGCGTGGCTCGCGGATCTCACGCTGGTAGACTTCCTGCGGGAGGTGGGCAAGCACTTCACCATCTCCCTCATGCTCCAGAAGGAGTCCGTCAAGGGGCGGCTGGAGGAAGGCCTCTCGTTCACCGAGTTCTCCTACATGCTGCTTCAGGCGTACGACTTCTGGCACTTGTACCGGTCGCAGCACTGCGAGATGCAGATGGGAGCCAGCGACCAGTGGGGGAACATCACGGCCGGCATCGAGCTGATTCGCCGGCGGGAGGGCGCCGAGGCACACGGGTTGTGCGCTCCCCTGTTCACCACCGCGGCCGGCGCCAAGTTCGGCAAGAGCGAGGGCAAAGCGGTCTGGCTGAACGACGCGCTGACCGCCCCGGCCCAGTTTTACAACTTCTGGGTGAACGTGGACGATCGGGAGGTGGAGCGCTGCTTGCGCATGTTCACCTTCCGGTCCAGAGAGGACATTCAGGGGCTGATGGCGCAGCACGCCGCCAACCCGGGAGCGCGGATTCCGCACCACGCGCTGGGGTCCGACGTCACGGAGTGGGTGCGGCCGGGGACCGCGAAGGACCTTCAGGGCGCGCTCAAGGAGGTGTTCGCCGATACGGGCGGGGACCTCGAGCGGACCATCGAGCAGTTGATCCTCACCGCGCCGCAGCGGTCGTTCCAATGGGACCGCGCGAAGCCGCCCAAGCCGGAAGATCTCTTCGTGGCCGGCGGGCTGGCGTCCTCCAAGAGCGATGCGCGACGCTTGCTGGCCGGGAAGGGGCTCTATCTCAATCGGAAAGTCCCCACGGCCGGAGAGGTCGTGTCCCACGCAGAAGTGGTGACGACGGCGCAGGGTCAGTTCGTGCTGCTGCAGAAAGGGAAGAAGACCTACCAGCCGCTGCGGATCACCGGCCTGGACTAACCGCCGGCACTCACTCGCCCACCAGGATCCCGGCCACCTTTTCGATCTCTTCGATGGTGTTGTAACAGTGGGGCGACAGCCGGATCACGCCCTCCCGCAGGGCGCATACCACGTGGGCCTTCTTGAGCGCGTGGTACCCTTCCGCCACGTGGTCCGGCTGGACGCACACGATGGCCGAATCGTGTTGGGGATCCATGGGCGAGACCAGGTGCAGCCGGCCGCAGCGCGCTAGGTGGTACAGCGGTTCCCGCAGAGTGCGGATGTACGCCTCGATGCGCTCGATGCCGAACTCCAGGAGCATGGCGATACTCTCCTTCATGGCCATGAGGTCCTGGAATGGCAGCGTAGCCAGCTCGCCCCGTCGCGCATCCTGTCGCAGGGTGCTGTTGTAATGGGTCAGTTGGGAGAAGTCGTCGGTGCCTTCGAACGACATCCAGCCACACACCACGGGCTCGAGCCGCTGAATCAGCTCGCGCCGGATGTACACGAACCCGGAGCCCCACGGCGACAGCAGCCATTTCTGGCCGCCGCAGGCGAGGATGTCCACCGGCGTGCGGCGCACGTCGAGGGGGACGTGGCCCATGGCCTGAATGGCGTCCACCACCAGGTACGTGCCGTTGGCCCGGCACAGCGCTCCGAGCCGATCCAAGTCCGCCCGATAGCCGCTGGCGAATTGCACCGACGAGATGGCTAGCACCCGCACCCGCGGGTCCCGCAGGAGCTCCTCCAGCCGCGCCTCGTCCGGCCAGCCGGGGCCGGTGGTGGGCACCAGCTCCACTTCGACGCCCCGCTCCCGCAGCCGGAGCCAGGGATACACGTTGGCCGGGAACTCGCGATCCGAGAGAATGACCTTCTCTCCGGGTCGAATGGGGAGCGAGCCGGCCGCCAGGTTGAGGCCGTAGGTGGTGTTGGTGGCCAGGGCGATGTCGCCGGGTTCCGCGCCGAGGAGCGTCGCCACGGTGGCGCGGGTTTCCGCCAGCGCGACGTGCAGCTCCCGGCTGTCAAGCAGGTGCGGGGCCGTGCGCCGGGCGGTGAGCTGGTCCTGCAGCCGCCGGGTGCGCTCGGGGACCGGCCCGATGCTCGCGTTGTTGAGGTAGACGGTCTCCGCCGTCCAGGGAAACTCCGTGTTCCGCAACGAACGGAACGCTTCCGCCGAGTTCGCGCTCTCTACCTGGGCCGGTGCGGTGTCGGTCACGAACGTGGTCCCTCAGGCGCCCTAGTGTGAGCCTCTGCGTAAGCTAGCCAGGGGCGGCCGAACCGGCAGTTGGGGCCTGGTCGTGGGTCCCGAAGGCCGCGTCAGGTCGTGAGGAACCGACTCAATCAACGGCCGGTCGCCTCGCGAACTGCAGCGGCCGGAGGGACCTACGACCAGGCCTCAAAGGCCACCGCTGCCGCCTTCAAACCGCCAACTCCAGCTCGGGCTGCACCAGACGCCGGTAGAGCCCACCCGCCCGGATCAGCTCCGCGTGCCTGCCCTGCTCCACCACGCGGCCCTGGTCCAACACCACGATCCGGTCGGCGCGCGACACCGTCGAGAGCCGGTGCGCGATCACCAGCACCGTGCGGTGCTCCAGCAGCCGGGCGATCGCCTGCTGCACCAGCCGCTCGGATTCGACATCGAGGGAAGAGGTGGCCTCGTCCAGAATGAGCAACGGCGGGTCGCGCAGGAGCGCACGCGCGATGGCAATCCGCTGCCGCTCACCCCCGGAGAGCCGCATGCCGCGCTCCCCCAGCACCGTGTCGTAACCGCGAGGGAGCCGCTCGATGAAGGGATGGGCATTGGCCGCCCGGGCGGCGGCTTCCACCGCCGCGTCGCTCGCCTCACGCTGATCCCCGTACGCGATGTTGGCACGCACCGTGTCGTTGAACAGCACGGTGTGCTGGCTCACGAGCCCCAGGTGGCGCCGGATGGAGCGACGCTCGTACTGGCTCAGGCGCCCGCCGTCCACCAGGACCTCCCCGCGCGCCGGCTCCACGAACCGCGGCAGGAGATCCACCAGCGTGGACTTTCCGGCGCCGGACGGCCCCACGATCGCCACTACCTCGCCGCGCCGCACCGTGAACGTGACGTCCTTGAGGACCCAGCGCCCCGGGTCGTACGCCACCCACACCTGCTGAAAGGCGAGATCGCGGGACAGCCCCGGAAAGGCCGGCGCCCCGGGCGGGTCCACATCGTCCGGCTCGCGATCCAGTACGGCGAAGATGCGGGACGCGGCGACCAGCGCGTGCTCCGCGTGCGCCGGGAACTGCGACAGGGCCTTGACCGGCGGCAGCAGGCGCAGGGTCACCGCGAGAAACGCGATGACCAGCTCCGGACGGAGCGCCTGGCCACCCACCGCCGACACGGTGCCGAAGAGCAGCACCATGATCACCACGGCCGCCCCGAGTGTCTCGCTCAGCGGGTGGGCCAGCAGGGCCAGCTGCTCGGCCCGCACCACGCCGTCCCGATAGCGCTCCGCGGCCGTGGCGAACCGCCCGCGCTCGTACTCCTCGGCGCCGTGCGCCTTCACCAGGCGCGCGCCTTCCACGGTCTCGCTCATCACGGCCGCCAGCTCGCCCCGCTGATCCAAGGCGTCCGCCAGCCGGCGGCGCACGCCGGCGATCACCGGCCGGAGCAGCAAGCTGAGAGCGGGCGCCAGCACCAGCGTCAGCAGCGTGAGTCGCCAGGAGAGCGCGAACAGGATGCCGAGGTACACCAGCACCACCGCGCCGTTCTGGAGACCGGAGGCGAGCGTGTGTCCCACCAGGGTCTTGGCCTGGTCCGCGTCCGCCGCGGCGTGGGCCACCAGCCGGCCGCCACGAACGCCCTGGAAGAACCCCAGCCCCAGCCGCTGCACGTGGCCGTACAGCGCCATCCGGAGATCCCGCGCCACGCTCTCCTGGATCCGGCTGCGCAGGTACCCGGCGACGTACACCGCCACGTTCTTCAGCGCGATCACGGCCAGCAGCACCACCACCACGTTGCGAAGCGCCACCATGGGCGCGTCGGCGCGCAGCCAGGCGCCCAGCAGCCCGTCCACCATGCGCTCCACGGCGGTGGGCGCTCCGGTGGCCACCGGCGACCGCCCAAAGAGCAGGCGGAGGAACGGGATCAACAGGGCGAAGGTGAAACCGTCGAGCCCCGAGGCGACGACCGCCGCCAGCACGCCCGCGGTGAACGCGCGGGAGTACGGCCGCATGAAGCCCAGGAGGCGGCGCATCCGGGTCACGTCAGCGCGCGCCGCGGGGCGTGAGCAACGCCACCGGCACGATCATCTCCTCCGGCGTCACCCCGCCGTGGAGAAACGCGCCGCGATAGCGGCCCTGATATTCGCGAAGCTTGGTGGGGTACACGAAGAAATGGTCGCTGGTGGCCAGCAGGAGCCGCACGCCGAGGCGCATCTTGGGCAGCCCCCAGGCGGGCAGGTCTTCCACCAACACCGCCGCATCCGGCCGCTCGGCCCGGAGATCTTCTCCGAACTTGTACCGCAGATTGGCGGTGGCGTCCCGCTTGGCGTACACCGTGGCGGGGGTGTTGCAGTGAATCGAGCCGTGGTCGGTGGTGAGCAACACCGGCACGCTGCGGCGCTCGGCTTCCCGCAGCGAGCGCATCAACGCCGACTCCTCGAACCAGGTGCGCGTGAGACTCCGGAGCGCCCCCGCATCCCGGGCGACCTCGTGGAGGATGGCGTGCTCCGACCGGCCGTGGATCAGCTGGTCCACGAAGTTGAACACCAGCGCCGTGACCCCAGGCTGCGACAGATAGCCGGGAAGCTTCCGGACCAAGTCTTCCCCCTCCGCGGAGGTGGCCACCTTCTCGTAGCGCACCGCCGTCGCGGGTGACAGCACGTCCGCCAGCTGCTCGCTCAACAGCTCGGCCTCGTGCGCGTTGAGACTCTCGTCGTCGCGCTCGCCCCACCACTCCGGATGGCGCGCGGCGATCTCCGCGGGAAACAGGCCGGCGAAGATCGCGTTCCGGGAGAACGGCGTGGCGGTGGGGAGGATACTGAAGTAGTGCGAGACTTCGACGTCGAACATGTCGGTGATGAGCGGCCGCAAGACCTCCCATTGGTCCAGGCGGAGGCAATCCACCAGCACGAACAAGGCCTTCCCGTGCGCCCGGACCAGCGGCGCCAGGAACTCGGCGCACACATCGGGCGACATGGGCGGCCGATCGCCGGACGCGTCCTGCAGCCACTTGGGATAACGGGAACGCACGTACTCGGCGAAGTCGGCGTGGAGGCTGCGCCCCAGACCGGCCAGGGCCTCGCGGAGCCCCTCCTGCCCCCCCTGTCCCAGGCGCGCCTCCCACTGCGCCAGTTCCGCCGCCACCTCGATCCACTCGCGCCACCCCAGGCGCCCGCCGCGGCGCTGCTCCAGCTCGCGGAAGCGCGTCACGAAATCCCGCGCCACCCGCTGCTCCCGAATCCGTTGACCTTCCACCAGCCGGGTGATCACGCTCAGCACCTGCCGCGGGTTGACCGGCTTCACCAGATAATCGTCCATCTCGATGCCGATCGCCTCGCGCATGGTCTCCGCCCCTTCGCTCTTGGTGACCATGACCAGCGGGATGGACGGATCAATGGCGCGGATCTCACCCACCAGCTCGAGGCCCCGCCGCCCGGGCAGCTGCTCGTCCAGCAGGATCACGCCGTAGGGCTGTCGCCGCAGGAGGGCCAGCGCGTCATCGCCGTGGGGCGTCCGCTCCACCGCGTAGCCGTGCTCTTCAAGAAACAGCACGTGCGCGGCCAGCGACTCGACTTCGTCGTCGACCCAGAGGACGGTGTGGGGTCTTTGCATTGCCGCCTGACAACATACTCAAGAACGGGGGATGGAGGGGGATGGAGGACATTGGGCTAGCCGGCCACCACCACCGCCCCTACATTCGCCCTCCCATGCCGCCGGGCCCTCGCGTGCTTGTCGTGCGGTTCAGCTCGCTCGGAGACGTGATCCTCACCACGCCGCTGCTCCGCGCCATTCGGCGCCGGCACCCCGCCGCCGACATCACCTTTGTGGTCAGGGCGCGGTACGCGGACGTCCTGGCGGGCAATCCCGCGGTCACCTCCATCGTGGCGGTGGAGCCGCGGGAGCGTGTGACCGGGCTCGCGCGGCGACTGGCGTCGGTCGAATACGATGCCCGCCTGGACCTGCAGGATTCGGTGCGATCGCGCCGGCTTCGTCGGGCGCTGGGCGGCTTGTGGGGCGTCGCCCACCGGCGGCGCGCGGCGCGGCTGCTGCTCATCTGGTTGGGCGTGGACACCTACGGGGCTTACGTCCCGATGGCGGAGCGTTACTTCACCGCGGCGGGTGCGCTGAAGGTCCGTCCGGACGGCGACCCGCCAGAGGTGTTCCCTTCCGGAGAGGACGAGGCCCGTGCCGCCGAGTTGGTGCCCGGCGACTGCGTGGCGCTGGCGCCGGGCGCGAGCTGGGCCAGCAAGCGCTGGCCGGCCCGGCACTGGCGGACCCTGGCAGATCGGCTCGTGGCCCGGGGCCTTTGCGTCGTCGCCGTTGGTGGGGCCGAAGAACGGGACCTGCTCGCCGGCCCCTCCATCGTGGAGGCCTGTGGACTTCCCCTCCGTACCACGGCCGCCATTCTCGCTCGCGCCCGGGTGGTGGTGGCCAACGATTCCGGAATGCTG